>ERZ501023.58-NODE-58-length-35046-cov-6.617816_pt1 | contig 35046 bp, 35 predicted proteins | sample MGYA00248839_ERZ501023 | MGnify/ENA primary metagenome ERZ501023 (study PRJEB25958, sample SAMN03398596) | human skin metagenome | study: EMG produced TPA metagenomics assembly of the Human Skin Microbiome Metagenome (human skin metagenome) data set.
GAAATAAACTTTGCTCCATATATCTCATCTAGTTCAGCACTACCTGTAAATTCAGATCCATCAATCAGCACTACGTCAAAAAAATCAATATTGTTTTCTTGCTTTATCTTTCTAATGCCATCGCTGACAACTCCAGAGTTTCTTACATATTCAATATCCTGTCGCAACCATCCCAAAACTTGTTTTAATGGATAGTTGTTCAAGGCTGTAGGAGTATAGCTATAAAATTCGCTAACCTCGCTTTCAGTAGGAAATTTTTCTATAGAAACAGAAGAGCAGTTGTAACACTTGACAAACTCATCATTTCTGTATCTTTTTTGTAATTCAGCAAATCTAATTTTAGAAACTTCCATGCAGAATAGTGTAGGTTTGTTCAGGTTTTCCCGAAGACTTGTTACGAATGCTTCAGTGCTACCCTCACCTGAAGATGAGCCTATTTCTAAAACAGTTTTGATATCTTCTCTAGCAATCTTTTGAATAGCAGCGTAGAATTCATCGTTTTTGATTTCGGGAGGAATAAGACGGTTAAGCTCAGAATTTACAATGTCATTATTCATAAGTCACACTCTCAATTATTCTTGCTTATCTTAGCGATCGCCTTTACCAACCTGCTTCTTCACCTGAGCTAACAGCATCTTGTACTCCTGCTGACTAGGATTCAACTTAACTAACTTCTCCAAAGGTTCAACTGCACCCAAAGTATTCTTCATTTGTAGCCTAACTGTTACTAATCCCTTCAGTGCTACTTGGTTTCCTGGCTCTCGCTGTAAAACAAGTTTGTAGCCTTGTTCTTGTGTTTGTAGTTGCGATTCTAAAGACGTGGCTGGATTAGTATTTTCTGTAGGTTTAATTGCACTATTGATTGCGCCGATCGCTCCATAAGCTGTAGAGCCAAAAAAAGCAATAATTGATACAAAAGTAAAAATTCGCTGGAATTGCTTGCGAGACATAATATTATCGTCGGAATTACTGGACATAATCTAAAGGACTATGCTTAAGTTACCCAGTAATAGTTAGACAGCGATCGCCTCAACACAATTTCTTTCTAGCAGATCATCTATTCCAGTGTCCTCGTTACCCAGTGCGATGGTCGCAAAGCGAACCGCCTTCGGCATCGCTCTACTTACAACACAAACATAATCTAGATTCCTCGATAGTCTAGAAGTGCGATTAATGATTTCTTGCCAGATGACCTTTAAGAGACAGTCTATCAAGCGAATTTAGGCATTGCAGATGTGGTACTCGACACCTATTCCTAACAATGGCAACTACAACTTTAAAAACTCTGTGGATGGGTATCCCGTTAGTAAAACGAGTCGAACAACAATTTGCCGCCCGAACTAGCTATATCTTAGCTCGCACTATCGATGCGCTTCCATATACGCTCGCAGTAAGGTGTTGATCTGCATTTGATAACTCTGCCCTTGCGACTTGAACCACTCTAATACGTCGCTATCAATCTGTAATGTCACCTGTGCTTTGTTTTTTACAGCAGGTAATCTCCTTCGCACCACAGCTTTAGCAAACAGTTCAGCTGTGATTTCTGGGCAATCGGATAAATCAATGTCTTCATCGCTCATCGCATCCAGCCGTTGCCAATCAGTTTGAGAGTTGCTCGAAGTAGGTTCGTTGCTCATAGTTAGTCGCCTTTCTTGCAGAAATAATGCGGATACACTCCTCACGCTCGGTATGGACAACAGCCACAACTCGCCCTTGCAACAAACCAAACGTGACGAAACGCTGCTCTCCGTAGCTGTAGCGATCATCCTCGACTGTCACAGTATCGCCATCGAACAGTGCTGGAACTTCGATAAAATCAATGCCGTGCTTGCGAAGATTAGTAAGACGCTTTGCTTCATCCCACTCAAACTCAATCACTCAATTACAACCACACTTGCCTAATTGTAACTACACTAGTCGTTACAGTAAGCGATGCTCAAAAATTTTTCCAATCAGACAGCGATCGCCTCAACTCAAGTTTTTTCCAGTAGAGGATCTATTCCAGTGTCCTCGTTACTAAGGGCGATGGTCGCAAAGCGAACCGCCTTCGTCATCGCTCTACTTACAACAAAAAAGTATCATAGACAATCTACCCAACTATCCCCCCATGTAAATTTCCTTGAGTTTCGACAACATTTGTAAATACCTAGCCTCACAGTACCCTGAGCAATTTGTGAGTTGGCTGCTTGCTACTGATACCACCAACATTGAACTTCTACCAACTGAACTCAGCCGCGATCCGATTCGTGCTGATGCAATAATCCTCTTGCAAAATACCAACCAAATCCTACACCTGGAATTTCAAACCCTAGCAGAATCTACTCCACCAATACCTTTAAGGATGCTTGATTACTGGGTGCGGCTATATCGACAGTATCAGCTTCCAATTGAGCAAGTAGTCATCTTCTTAAAAGAAACCGCCTCCGACACTGCCTACACTGAGCAATTTCTTGTCGGCAATACTCAACATCGTTATCGTGTAGTTCGTTTGTGGGAGCAAGACTCAGCTGCTTTACTGAAAACCCCCGCTCTTTTACCGTTTGCAGCTCTTTCGCGTACAGATTCTCCCGCCGCCTTACTTCAGCAAGTCGCCGCACAGATAGATAAAATTGAAGAACCAGAAGCACAGCGCAATATTTCAGCTTGCGTAGAAGTGTTAGCAAGTTTAAGGTTTAACAAGAATTTTCTTCAGCAATTTCTTAAAGAAGAACTTATGCAGGAATCACCAATTTATCAAGAAATTATTCAAAAGGGTGTGCAACAAGGTGTGCAACAAGGTGTGCAACAAGGAAAGCAGGACATTGTAATGCGCCTACTGACGCGCCGGATTGGAACTGTTTCTCCTGAAGTGCGATCGCAAATTCAAAACTTATCTATCGAGCAACTAGATGAACTCAGTGAGGTACTATTAGATTTTTCTGATACTACAGATTTAACAATTTGGTTGCAGTCTCAGCCACAAATACATTGAGCGTTTGATTGTTTTTGCTGGAACGTAGAAATTAAACTGAAGTAATCGCCCTTGCTGACGAAATAAGTCCGAAAATTTAAGTTAGCGATCGCTCCTTGTAGTAATTCCCGTACTTTTGATTAATAACAATAAATTTCACTCCCTCTTTATGATAGTCTAGAACAGTAAATTGCCTTCCACTCCATGCGGACTGAGCGCAACAGTAATTTATCAGAAGTGGAAAGCATTTTGCTTAAATATTTATCCAATTCAATCTGAACTTAATCAAAGTTATGGCACAGCAAGTTATTCACCCTATGGTGAAGTTGCAGCGTCACGTGCATTCACTTGTAGAAGCAAAAATTATCAAGCCAACTGATAGTATCTGGAAGATTGCCCTAATCTACGGTAACGAATGGTCTTACTGGAAGCAAGAACTACTGGACTTTGGATTCACGATGCAAGATCCAGTAAGTGATCTGATATCAGTCGAATCTTGGGATGAGGAATAAATGAAGTAGTCATTGGTCATTAGTCATTAGTTAATTTAGGTACAAGTGCTGCTCGTTGTCAGCAAAACTAAACTAACAACTAATGACTCCGCGAAGCGGCTAGTGCCGCAGCTAGCTCCTTGGCAGTTGCATAGCGATCGCTAGGCAGTGGTTCTGTAACCCGTTCAATTACCTGCCGCAATTGGGGAGTAATAGTTGGGACACTTTCAACTTGAAAGCCGTAACCGCGTCCGCGTGGTCGATAATATTTAAAAGGCGTTTCACCTGTCAGCAGAAAAATAGTGTAGGACCAATTGCGTATAGATCCGATTGGATCAATGGCTGACCCCGCTCTTGTTCAGGGGCGCAGTATCCTTCAGCACCAATTCGAGTGCCAAGGTTAGTACCAGTCTCCTTAACAGCGCCAAAGTCCAACACCACTATCTGATTATCAGTTGTTCGCACCATCAGATTAGCAGGCTTAATATCGCGGTGAATTAGTGGCGGCGCTTGCGTGTGGATATAAGCTAGTACATCACAAGTTTGAATCATCCAAGTAATCGCGCTTGCTGGTGTTACTGGTCCATTCTCATAGACACGCTTTTCTAAATCCTCACCATGAACTAATTCCATAGCCAGGTATTTTTTGCCCCCTTCTATAAAAAAATCATAATACTTGGGGATACCTGGATGATGTAGCGTTTTTAGAGTGCGTGCCTCTCGTTCAAATAATTCTTGGGCTTTGGCAACTTTTGCCATATCCGCATTCATTTCTTTTAAAACCAAAAGTTGCGGTTTTCCAGTGCTTGCCCCTGTTTGATCCCAAGCCATAAACGTAGTCCCCATGCCCCCTTGTCCGAGAGTGCGTAAGACCTGATATTGCCGGACTGTTTTCTGCACCGAGAGTGGTTGACCACAGTGGATGCAGAACAAATTATCAGGAGAATTACCAGGATGAGTACAATGTGAAGAAGGCGAGAGGAGATCCCCCCGTTGCCCCCCTTTGAAAGGGGGGGAGGCGAGAGGCGAGAGGCGAGATTTTTTCTCTTGGTTACTTCTTACCTCTACTTGAAACTTCAGAATAGGACCACCGCGCGCTAACTGGAGCAGAGAATTATCTGTCACCAAGCTTTGAGACACTAGGATGCCATTAAGGAAAGTTCCATTTGTACCTTGATTAATCATTTGCCAAGAACTAGTGTTATTTGCCTGATTAATCCGCCGCAGTTCTAGGTGATAGCGAGAAACTAAAGGTTCGCTTAAAACTACATCATTATCAGGAGAGCGACCAATCCGAATCACAGACTGATTCTCAAAGTGCCACTGTTGCAGTGGCGTGGAGTGTTGGGGATCTAACAGAGACAGCGTGACCACAGGTTATGGACTAGGGGTTAAAGAGAGGGGCTATGTACCACAAGGGACTAGTCCGTTTTTCTGTATAGTATGCCAATTTTAGAAACAACTAGGAGCCTACCAAAACATCTTTTCTGGTTCTTCTAGCTTTTAACTTGTTGCTGGTTGGGGCGAACTTTAACTCGAATTGCTACAGCAGTGATGTTGTCATGACCGTTGTACTGATTTGCTAAATCAATTAAATCACTCACTCCCCGCTCCAGACTAGCTCCAGAACTAAGCAAAGGTTCTAGGTGAGTCTGCCAATGCTGTTCTAGCAAGTCATTATCTGAAAGACCGTCGGAAGTTAAAAGTAACAAAGTATCTTCAGTTAAGTCTAAAAACTGGACTTCTGGATTAATAAAATTTTGCTCACGCGGTCCCAAGGCTTGAGTAAGTTGATAGGCATCGGGGCGACCATAAGCAATCTCTGGTTCTATGCCTCGCAAAATTTCTCGTTGCCCTACCTCGTGATCAAGAGTCACTTGCTCCAAAGATTGCATCCTACTAAACCGATAAAGACGGCTATCTCCCACATGAGCAACTGCTACCTGAGTATTTTGAAGTAAAACCATTACTAACGTAGTACCCATACGCCCAACCCCAGAACGTGCGTCCTGTTGATTCATGTCGTAAATTGCCTGGTTAGCTAACAGCACAGCTTCACGGATTACGTCTTCAGTTGGCAAAAATAGATCGTGCCAATGAGTTTGAAAGTATTGTTGGAGTGTTTTTACTGCTAGATTACTAGCTACCTCACCGCCAGCGTGTCCACCCATGCCGTCGCAAAGAATATAAACACCACGCGCCTGAATAACTGAATTATTAGGGAATTGAAGTTTGTTAATTGCGGTTTCAATACCAAAAAAGTCTTCGTTGTGATTGCGTTGGCGACCTACATCTGTACGCCCCGCGTCTTCTAAGTTAACTAACTGCATAGGTAGTACGAGAGTTGGCATATCGTCACCTTTAGTTAAACTATCTTGAGCTTCATCTGCTGAAGCTACAACTTGTATTGTGGTATCTAGATCGGGCGTGGCAGGAATATTTGCTTGTAATTCCCCCGCGATCGCTTCTATGAGTGAGCGCAATTCGTCTATTGTCTGAATGTTACCGTTTTCGAGAGCGTCTAGCAGATCAACCAAGGAGCCAAACTGAGTGCGTTGGGACTCCTGAAATAACTTTCGCCACACTTGCCCTAAATCTGGCAGCGTTAAAGGCTTGCCAGTGTCGGTTTCTGCCTCTAAGCGTTGCAGCCCTAGCATCCCATCTTCATCGACGCGGAGATTGTCCAACTCCAACAAGCTTTGACGACATTTATATGGCTCCAACACTCCCCAAAGTTGAGTTATTTCGTACAGCCAGTGTAAAAGCTGCAACGGCGTAGTTTTATCATCGTGCCACAGAGTAATTAACTCTAGCCAGTGGGAGCGGTCTGCAATTAATACCACTTGCATCCCATCTTGTTGCCAAGCATCATGAATAGCGGGTATTGCTTCGTAGAACTGAGATTGGAGGGTGAGATAAATTTTAGCGATCGCTGGTATCTTGCTTGCCACTACTGAGTCGGCGTTTGCTTCTAATGGTGATAGTTGAAATGGCTGGCAGTCCAACACTCTCACCAGGACTTCAGATGTTGCACCAATTTCTTGAGAAGACGGTAAAGGTTCTAACAGTTGATAACGCTGTTGGTCTAAATACGCCCCTGCTGGTAGTGATAACGAGGCACTAGCTAGAGGTTGGAGGAGTTCGGGGTTGGCTTTAGAAAAGAGGGGAGGAGGGGAAGACGTACTAATTTCTAATGTTTGGTTTCCAATCGTTTCTTTACTAGCCTCTACACCTGAAATTATTGTTTTCTCTTCCCAAGTCCCTAGTCCCAAGTCCCTAATCCCTTGCTCTAGCTGTCTTAAAATAATTGCCTGCCATACTGTTCCTGTTGCTGCGCCACAGTTCTGACAGCGTTCTGCACTCAAAGGCACATTTGTTGCACACTCTGGACAAACCTTGTGGATCAGTGAAGTGCCACAGCGTTGACAAAACTTGTTGGTATTTGGGTTTTCAAACTGACATTGGGGGCAAATCAGCATGGTAGGACTTCCTTAATTCCCGTTCTGAAACGCTTTTAGCCACTAATACCGTAGGTAACTAGCTACCATCATCCAAATTGCCACAATTCGTTGTTCCCTGCCTGATAAAAGCTGAATATTTTAATTGAAAGCAGTTGGATGTGTACGGTACACTAAGCTCCTGCGGATCATGCTAGCCTACGGCTACTTTACCTTGAGCGATCGCAATAATTGCTTTTTGTACAGTTTAGCCGCATATTTATGACTTGAGTGAGCGTGGCATCACTAGTTTTAGCAAGAGATTTAGTTCTTCTGGAGTGAGATCACGCCACTGACTGATTTGTAGCGAGTCCAAGCGTAAATGAGCGATCGCTACTCTCACTAATCGTAAAGTCGGAAAACCCACTTTAGCTGTCATTCGCCGTACCTGACGATTTTTACCCTCAGTAAGTGTCATTTCTAACCATGCTGTTGGTACACTTTTGCGAAACCGAATCGGGGGATCGCGTGGAGGTAGCAAGGGTTCAGTATCTAATAGCTGTACTTTCGCTGGTCGAGTGCGGTAATTTTCAATTACCACACCTGCTTGTAGTTGTCTTAATGCTTCCGGATCTGGGATTCGTTCAACTTGCACCCAATAGGTGCGGGGATGGTGAAACTGCGGATCAGAAAGTCGATGCTGTAATTGTCCGTGATTCGTTAATAACATTAGCCCTTCACTGTCCCAGTCCAAACGCCCAACTGGATAAACTCCAGGAACTGATATGTATTTTTTCAGCGTACACCGTTGATTATCACTGTTATCTGTGAACTGGCTTAAAACACCATAGGGTTTGTAAAACAGGATGTATCTGTACTTGCCCTTGTGCTTCATGCAACCTCTATTATGAAAACAATCATCCAAATATCAGGTTGGAATTTAGCAGGCATCAATTTTTAACCTTTAACTCCATTATTAGTAAAAAAAGCATTTATTCGTTGTTACCTTTAGCGAATGCTTAGAGTTGCTTTCTTTAATTCCTGACTTCTGTTAATTAAGCGCTACTCGAGTCATTGTTATTAACTATTGCTCGTTAATCAATAGTTAAGTTTTACCCACTAATACTACTAAGGAATACTGACTAGGGACTAATGACTAGTTACGCAAACAAATCTAGAGGTAAATGACCATACATTTCATTTATTGCCCCAGACTCTGAAGATTGGCATGATACTAAAACACCGCGATACTTGCCTGTATAGGAATCAAGATAAGATAATCCGGTCTTAGAATTAAATTTTAGATAAACTGAGCCTTCAATCTCAGTTAAGTCAAGGTTAGCTTCATACCCCAAAGCTGCTGTATAAGTTTTTAAAGCTAATAAACCTTGGGCAGTTGTATCAGCACAAATTCCTAACATTTGATAATCAGACAAACTGACAAGTAGTAACAAAGCTTCTCGAATTAAAGCTTTTTCTGATACTGTTACAGACTTGTCTAAGCAATTGAAATCCTTGAGGATTTTCTGCGCCTGTTCAACAGTTATAGTTTGGTTTTCACTAGACATTTATGACATCCTCACCCCAGCTACTAAGTGATCCTTTCTTGCAACTCCCGACCGAGACTTCAGTAAAAGTTGTTTGGTTTACTGCATTTGCTGGTTCTCAGCATACAGTTACTTACGGTGAAAATCTCAATTCTTTTGTTGTTGCGACTACTACCAAACTTAGCCGCACTCGTGAAGATCAAAATTCCCAGTTAACTAGCGATCGCCAGTACAAAGAACCGCAAATGCGTGACATTTGGCGACATGAAGCAGAAGTAACTGAGTTAATTCCTGGTGTGCGTGTACCTTATAGAGTGACGAGTGTACGAGAAGATGGCAAAACTATAAGCAGTGATCAGTTTACATTAGCTTCTAAACCAATACTAAACACTCCTTTGAAGATTTTGCTGACTTCTGACCACCAACTCAAGCCGATGACTGCTGCTAATCTCCAGAAGGTAGTCGAAACAGTTGGACGAGTGGACGCTGTTTTTTTTGTTGGTGATTTGGTGAATGTTCCTGATCGCGCTTCCGAATGGTTTGATGACAATCGTGGCGGTGCTTTTTTTCCCTGTCTCCAAGGTCGTGCTAAATACGAATTGGTAAAAAATGGCGTTACAACTATTTACAAAGGCGGGGAAATTATTCAACACGCCCCACTATTTACGGCGATCGGCAATCATGAAGTGATGGGTCGCTTTACTGCAAGTAATACTTTGAATGATGAGTTTTATGATGCTATACCGCGTACAGTCCAAAAGTTGCAGCCGGATAAAGGCGATCACTTCTTAAAAGACAATTCTTTTAATACTGATACCTACGAGGAAATTTTCACTTTACCGCAAAGCAATTCAGGTGGGAAAACCTATTACGCCGTCAGCTTTGGAGATATCCGCTTAGTGGTACTTTATGTAACGAATATGTGGCGATCTGCCAAGCTTGATGCAGATACTAGAGGTAAATATCAGGATGCCAACGATCCCCAAAAATGGGGGTATGGACAATTTATTTTTGAGGCGATCGCTCCTGGTAGCACTCAGTACAACTGGCTTCAGCAAGAACTCAACAGTCCTGACTTCTACTCCGCAAAATACAAAATTGTGATGTTGCATCATCCGCCGCATTCTTTAGGTGGCAATATTGTTCCTCCTTATACTGATCCTGTACAGCTAATTGAGCGTAATGGTGACAGCATCAAGACAGTGCGCTATCAATACCCGAAGCAGGCAGACTACATTATCCGCGATGTCATACCACTTTTAGAAGCAGCTAATGTGCAACTAGTGTTCTATGGACATTCGCATTTATGGAACCGCTTTGTTAGCGCTAGGGGAATGCACTTTCTAGAAACTTCTAATGTCGGCAATTCTTATGGCGCTCATGTTAGCAGCAACCCGCGCGACGTGCCGCCTGGCTACGAACAAGATTGTATTGCCATAGGCGATCCAAACCAGTTAGAGCCTGTAATCCCCACAATTGCGCCTTTATTAAGTGAGGAGGGGAAGCCACTACCTTATATTGCCAGTAATGACATTACCGTTTTCAGTATCTTGGAAACTGTAACTGGTACAGTAAGCAGCTATCGTTTTGACACACGGCAGCCAACTTCAGATGTCGTGAAGTTTGATGAATTTAAGTTGAAATAGAATCTGGATCTATGCCAAGCGATCGCAGTCTTTGAGCCAGCGTTTCAGCTCTTTGCTGTGCTAACTCTCTTGCTTGTCGTTCTTGTACTGCGGCTTCCTCTGGTGTCGGTACTTGATCGCCCTCTGGAGTAAAATAGCGCAATTGTCCTGCTTCTACACCCAAATACAAGCTTAATTCTTCACTCCAGCGCCATCCTCGGTCATTGGGTGCGATCGCCTGATATGTATTTCCAACTAGTCTAAATCCCTCAAATTCTAGGGTATCTGGCGAAAACCAAAAATATTCTGGAGTACGGAAGCGGTCTTGATACAAGTCTTTTTTCAAAGTCCGGTCTGTTGTAGCAGTTGAGGTTGAGAGCAACTCAATAATTAAATTCGGGTACTTACCATCTTCTTCCCAAACTACCCAAGCGTTGCGGGGGTGTTTCTGTGTTTGTTTGACTAGAAAAAAATCAGGGCCACGAAAATCCCGATTTCGCAGTTGTTGACGGCTGAAATAAACGGTTAAGTTAGCGCCAATGAAGAAGTCGTTACGGTCACGCCACAGCCATTCTAAACAAGTGACGACTAACAGCAGTTGCATATAGTGCAAGGAACTTTCCATTTCTGGCTCGTCGCTATACAGTTGGGTAGCATCAGGCATCAATGCTTCTAGTTGCTGGGCAGTTAAAACCATTCAATTCCCCTCCTGCTGATCATTATGACTTTTAGAGAGCGATCGCCGAAATTTTTGGATTAACGATTGGTGTATTCGGTACTTTTGCTTTGAGGAAGTAATACCTACCACTAAAAGAGCAATTACTTTGCACTCTTAGTGCCTGCATCTACCTTGGGTTGGAACTATAGCAACTGCTACATCTGAAATATTGGTGACTGTAAAGTCCTGTTGCAAATCTGTCAAAAATATTTAGAAATAGCCTAAAACACGATCAGAGCTTTAATCTAGATCCTTAAGATTGTGCGGGAAACGTCATGAATGATATCCAAAAATATCGCTTTGTTTGTACGCTCACCTTTGGTGATATCTATGGTCAAATCATTATTTGGCTAATCACTATTGCCTTGAGTTTAGCTTCAGCAATGGCAATGATGGGAGCGAGACGACCTGTTTATGCCTTAGCCACCGTCGGACTAATTATCTTGCTGTCACTGCCTTTCTTGCTTTTTGCCTTCGTGACCACTTTGTTCAATCACATCGAAGTATCTCCTGTAGATTCAAAAACCGTGACCGAACCTATGCCTGGTAACATATCCCAACAGCAGCCAGTACAAGCAACGAGTTGATTAAGATAGTAATTGATGCAGTTGTTTTGCGTTGTCTCCTGGCGGGGATAGGAAAAAATACTGTCGTCTAACGTCTAATTCCAGTTCTAATATGCACCGGAATATTTACAACTTCCTCGCCTTGTGGTGGGGAAGTTTTTACATGAGTAAGGATATAAGAAGATATTTATATAGCAAATTATGTTAGAACACGACATTATCATTGTTGGGGGTGGATTGGCTGGATGTCGCGCAGCTCTAGAGATTGCCCGGACTGACCCCAGCTTAAATGTAGCTTTAGTTGCCAAAACTCACCCGATTCGTTCCCACTCAGTTGCAGCTCAAGGCGGAATTGCCGCAACGTTAAAAAATGTAGATTCTGCTGATAGTTGGGAAGCTCATGCTTTTGATACGGTAAAGGGTTCTGACTACTTAGCAGACCAAGATGCAGTAGAAATCCTCGCTCGTGAAGCCCCAGATGTAGTAATTGACCTAGAACACATGGGGGTACTGTTTTCACGGTTGCCAGATAGTCGCATTGCTCAACGTGCTTTTGGTGGGCATTCTCACAACCGTACTTGCTACGCAGCCGATAAGACTGGTCACGCTATTCTACACGAACTAGTTAATAATCTGCGGCGTTACGGTGTGCAGATTTATGACGAGTGGTATGTAATGCGCTTGATTGTTGAGGACGGTGGGGCGAAGGGTGTGGTAATGTACCACATTCTAGATGGGCAACTGGCTGTGTTACGAGCAAAGGCGATTATGTTCGCCACAGGTGGCTATGGTCGCGTCTACAATACCACTTCAAATGACTATGCCTCAACTGGGGATGGTTTAGCAATGACAGCGATCGCTGGGTTGCCACTAGAAGATATGGAATTTGTGCAGTTTCATCCTACGGGGTTATATCCGGTTGGGGTGTTAATTTCCGAGGCGGTACGCGGCGAGGGGGCATATTTAATTAATGCTAACGGCGATCGCTTTATGGCTAACTATGCTCCTAGCCGCATGGAATTAGCGCCGCGTGATATTACCTCACGGGCGATCGCTAGGGAAATTGCTGCTGGACGTGGAATTCATCCTGATGGCAGTGCTGGTGGCGCTTTTGTGTATCTCGATTTGCGGCACATGGGACAAGAAAAAATTATGAGCCGTGTTCCTTTTTGCTGGGAAGAAGCACATCGGCTAGTCGGCATTGATGCTGTACATCAGCCTATCCCCGTTAGACCTACAGTTCACTATTCTATGGGTGGGATTCCCGTTAATACAAATGGTCAAGTACGGAGTGGTACTGATAGTTTAATTGATGGCTTCTTTGCTGCTGGCGAATCTGCCTGTGTTTCCGTACATGGAGCAAATCGCCTGGGGAGTAATTCTTTACTAGAATGTGTCGTTTATGGACGCAGAACCGGAGCATATTTAGCCCAATTTGTCCAAAATCGCAAATTACCGATGCTGGAGGAGCAACGCTATCTTACTGAAGCTCAACAACAAATCCAAGCATTGCTAGAGCAACCAGGGCAATATCGAATTAACCAAATCCGCAATGCTTTTCAAGATTGCATGACAAAGTATTGTGGCGTTTTTCGTACTCAGTCATTAATGTCTGAAGGCTTGCAACAGTTACAACAAATCCAACAACAGTACCAGCAAATTTATTTAGATGATCAAGGCAGTTGCTGGAATACAGAAATCATTGAAGCTTTAGAACTAAGGAGCTTAATAGTTGTAGGACAGCTAATTTTAACTTCAGCACTCAATCGCCAAGAAAGTCGCGGCGCTCACTTCCGGGAAGATTACACTGAGCGAGACGATATCAATTTCCTCAAACACACAATGGCTTACTATTCGCCTGCTGGAATTGATTTACAGTATCGACCAGTAACTATTACTATGTTTGAACCGCAGGAGCGGAAGTATTGAAGAGAGGAGACAGAAGACAGAAGAAAATGGAACAAGCTTTTAGAAGCTGATGAAACCATGATAGGGAGTAGTCCAGAGCCTACTTAATTAAACTATTAGTGAACCTGCTAACACTGCTTGAAGTACCTTTAAAAATGACAACCAGCAATAATTGACTCCTACCCTCTTTAATCTCTATAACGTCAGTGTAGAGTATCTGTCTTGCTCAGAAATCGGATAATCTTAGCTTTCCTTTTCTGCATTAGCTTGTATTCCACCTAATGATAGCTGTATAATTGCTTGGCACTGAAGGGGAGTAGCTGCTGGTTTTAGGATTAAGCCAGTACATCTGAATCAACATACTGGCAAAAATAGCCTGGTTCAGATGACAAGTATTAGGTCAATTCAGTCAATTGGATAGACTGAACTGCTAACTTGGGAGTGAGACCTTCACTAAGTTCACAACAGATGTGGGCTTGGTGAAGTCTTATGACTCTTATCAAGCTCACTGATTGAATTATCTAATTCGAGGAGCTTGCCCACGTTGCTGTCAGCTTTTACTGCTGGTTTATTACTAGTTGGAATTTCAGAGCTAGGGGATAAAACCTTTTTTATCGCCGTAATTTTGGCTATGCGTCACTCGCGGCGGCTAGTATTTGCAAGTGTGCTAGCGGCTCTGGCTGTCATGACGGTACTTTCTGTAGCGGTGGGACAAGCAATGTCTTTGCTGCCGCAAGTTTATATTCATTATGCAGCAGTTGTGTTGTTTGTTAGCTTTGGGATCAAACTACTGTATGAAGCAAGGCAAATGCCTGTTGCTTCCTGTGATGCAGAAGTTGTATTAGAAGCAACAGAAGTAGTAGACAAAGCGGAAGTTAAATTACCTAAACAAGAAACTATATTGGCGATTTGTTTAGAAGCGTTTAGTCTAACTTTTTTGGCAGAGTGGGGCGATCGCACTCAATTTGCTACTATTGCTCTAGCAGCAGCTAATAATCCTCTGGGAGTGACAACAGGTGCTATTCTTGGTCATGCGATTTGTACAGCGATCGCCGTAATCGGAGGCAGAATGCTAGCAGGACGTATTTCCGAGCGGACAATCACAGGTTTGGGAGGATGTCTGTTTCTTCTCTTTGGGATCGTTGCTTACTTAGAAGGATGACATTCTCTAGTTATTATTGGTTAGATATTTAAATCTAGCAGCACTCTGAAGCAGAGATAATATTAGGAACTAGAATAATTTGACAGGAAGGCTGATTTAAGGTGAATAGCTCAATTTACGCTGTAGATTGGCTGCATCTCCTAGACGCAAATCAGCAACCTTTATTTCACTGGCGCACGGAGGGTAAGCTTTGACTGAAACTAACAATTTATCTTCAACCCTCCAAGATTTTTCCCGTAAAGAACTGCGGGACTTGGTGCGAAATCAACTGCAAGCGCTGCTAGAACAAGGAGACTTGCAGGGAGCCAAAGCGATCTTAGTTCCCGTACAGCCTGCGGATATTGCGGAAGCAATAGAAGGCTTACCAGAAGCAATCCAAGCTCTTGCCTTCCGCTTACTCTCCAAAAGTGAAGCGATTGAAGTTTATGAACATCTTGATTCTAGTGTGCAGCAGGCGTTAATTGAGGAATTTAAGCGTCAGGATGTCCTTGATATTGTAGACAAAATGTCGCCTGATGACCGAGTGCGACTGTTTGATGAGTTACCAGCAAAAATTGTTAACCGTCTCCTAGAACAACTTAGCCCATCTGAACGTCAGGCAACTGCTCAATTATTAGGTTACGAACCGGATACTGCTGGGCGAATTATGACCCCAGAGTTAATTTCTTTAAAAGAAGGTTTTACAGTAACTCAAGCCTTAGAGCGAATTCGGCGTTTAGCCAATGTCACAGAAACGATCTATTACCTTTATGTCACTGATGCGGCGCGGCGCTTGACTGGGACTTTGTCATTACGGGAGTTGGTAACAGCTCAACCGCAGGAAACGATTGGGGAAGTTATGACGCGCGAAGCTGTTTTTGTTTACACAGATACAGATCAAGAAGAAGTAGCAAGGATAATCCAGCGTTATGACTTTTTGGCTGTGCCAGTTGTAGATCGAGAGCAACGTCTGGTGGGAATTGTCACAGTTGATGATGTAATTGACATTTTGGAGCAGGAAACCACCGAGGATATTTATGCAGTCGGTGGTGGTGTGCAGTCGGGGGGTGACAACTATTTTCAGACTGATTTATTTACAGTTGCTCGCAAGCGAGTTGTTTGGCTATTTGTGTTACTTGTAACTAATACAGTTACAGGCACAATTATTAAAAGTCAAGAAGATATTTTAGAAAAAGTCGTTACCCTAGCAGCGTTTATTCCGTTGCTTGTTGGTACTGGTGGCAATGTAGGCGCTCAGTCTTCGACAGTTGTGATTCGCGGCATGAACACAGACGAGATTAGAGGCATGATCCCGTTACAGGTAATTGTGCGCGAAGGAATTGCCGGAGCATTACTAGGCTCAATGTTAGGTGTTGTTGCAACTGTGTGGGCTTACTTCCTGCAAAAGAATTTATCTGTAGCGATCGCCGTTGGTGTTAGCCTCCTAGCGATTTCTATTTTGGCATCTGTATCTGGTTCGACATTACCATTTTTATTTCGGCTACTGCGTTTAGATCCAGCTTTAATGTCTGCACCATTTATTACAACCGCCGTTGATGTCTTGGGTGTTTTAATTTATTTCTCTTTAGCACGGCTGATTTTACAGCTGTAGAGAAGAAAGGGGTTAGGGGTGGAGGAGAAAAAATTGGATATAGAAGTAAAGTATCCTTTCTACTTCCTTACAAAGAAAGGCAGAGGGCAGAAGGTTGGAAGTATTAATAAAAACTTTAGTTATGGGTATAAAGCCCACTAAATCAAAAGATTTGTGCTGAGATTACTTGTAACGAAGCACTCATTCGTCCTTGCTTCAATCCCACGCTTTAAGGGTTCCCTTCTGCCTTCTGAAGCCATAATTACAGCTTTAAAGCTCAGATGGTGTATCTGGTGCAACTACTTCACCACTACCCATTTGGAGTAGCATTTCTTGGTCAGTAATGAGCTCACTCAGTTCTTTAACTTGTAAATTCATTTGTTCACAAGCTTGCTTTAGTTCTCGGGCAAAGGTATTAACATCGTCACCATAGCCACACTGGAGAGCGGCAGTTTCAATTCCCTGCTTGGCGTTGGCTCTGGCACAATCTACTAAGTCAGTGCCTTGCAGTGGTGTGGGTGATGCCATAGCTTAATTACTTGATTTCGTTATTTAGGTTATTCGTCGTTAGAATATCACACCGCTCAATACACACTGCATCCTTCTTCTGGAAGACGGTATAAGTGGTAGTGGCTAAAAAATTCCCAGCTCCCCTATCGCTGCTGCCAATACTTATAAGCACTATAAGCTAGAGTTACAACACCAGTAATAATCGCAGATTCATCTACTTCAAATTGGGGATGGTGCAACGGGTAGTTAGTGGCTCTAGCTTTATATCCCACTCCTAAGCGAAACATAGCACCAGGAGCGTGTTCTAGATACCGCGAAAAATCTTCAGCACCTAGAGACGGTTCCGGTAAAACTTGGACGCGATCGCTCCCCCAAGCTTCTTCGGCGGCTGTCTGCAACAACTGAGACAAAGCTATATCGTTTTGCACTCCTGGCGTACCAGGACGATATTCAACTTGACAACGAGCGCCATAACACTCGCAGACATTAGCGACGATTTTGGAGATCCAGCCGGGTAAATTTGCCCGCGTTTCCGGATGCAGTGATCGCACAGTTCCCCGCAGTTTCACCTGATCAGCAATTATATTCGGCGCTCTGCCACCATTAATCTGCCCAATACTTAATACTAACGGGCGTAGCGGGTTTTGGGTGCGGCTAATTGCTTGCTGAAGAGTTGTAATTACCTGAGAAGCAATCCAAATTGCATCAATAGCTTCATGCGGTCGCGCTCCGTGTCCGGATTCGCCGATAATGATAATTTCTAACTCATCCGCCGCCGCCGTCAATGCGCCGTAGCGGATGCCGACTGATCCAGCCTCAATTGAAGGAAAAACGTGCAACGATAAAACTGCCGTGACTTTTTCCATCACGCCATCGGCAACCATCCAGCTTGCGCCTTGGGAAATTTCTTCGGCTGGTTGAAACAAAAAGCGCACATTACCCGGCAATTCATCTGCTAGCTGAGATAAAATCATTGCCGTTCCTAGCCCTACAGTAGTATGGACATCATGACCGCAGGCGTGCATAATTCCGGTTGCCCGAGAGGCATACTCTAAGCTAGTACGTTCTTGGATTGGTAAGGCATCCATATCAGTGCGAATTGCTAGTAAGCGAGAATCGCTACCAATACCTTGCACTTCCCCCACAACGCCAGTTTTACCTACTGCTTCTTGGACATGGACACCATTAGCAGACAGCACACCAGCAACAAAGGCGGCTGTTTGGTACTCCTCACCACTCAATTCTGGATGACTGTGGATATGGCGGCGGATTTCAATTAGGCGCGGTGCTAGTTTTGTTGCTAAGTCTTTAATATGGGTGAGCATTGACAAATTATTAAATTAGCTTTTCCCCCATGATAAAGAATTGTTAAACAAACAAAAAACTATTATGCTCAGGAAATGAGAGTTTGGAGACTCTGAAATCTAAGTCTTAAAGAAAATTATTTGCTTTAGCGCCCAATTACTCCAGTATGAACTTGGGTAGCGTTACCAGCAGGATCACGGCTGCTGTTGGTTAGGTTATATATTTGTTCCTATCCATTTCTAGATAATTTTGCCCATAAACCAGACTCGACTAATATTTACAATAATAAAACTAGAAAAATGCTCAATTCCTCTCTGATGGCGTAGCCGTAATTATAAGTACCGGAGGCAAGGTTAGCTACTGATCTTTAAACTCAGGGCAATAATATTTAGTTGCTAAGGTACTGATTACAGAGGCATTGAAAATGCTTACTTTCTCAAAGTTCTCACTAGCTTGGTTTTGTTGAATCTCCTCTAAAGAAAGCCCAGATTTCAACTCATTACATACGTTCTTTGCTTCAGTAATGCCTTGTTGGGGGGATTTTTCAGCACTTGCTAGTAACTGATCACGCATATCTGGATAATTGCTTACGGTGCGCTTGTAGTCTTGGATAAATGCTTGGTCACTGTTGGCAGCATTCGCTGCTGTAGTTGCAGATTTCTTCAGCTTGCAGACTGACTGTGATAAGTCAATAACTTGACCTGATGCAGTGGTCATAAAACATGGATAATCAATATTTTGAGCGATCGCGCTTTCATGTATCGGTAAAAAGGAAATTACCGCAGATAAAGCAGCCAAACTAATAAATTTCATTGTCCATTACTAAGTTATCTTCCTTCTTAGTAATCCCAACTGAGAAGACATACTAACAACAGCAATGAAAAAATAATGTGCAGACTGCTTCTTAAAGTTAACTACCAATAGCGCCGATCTGGCGTGACAAGACCATTAGGCATGGTTGTTAGCCTAAATCTAGCTCCCCTAAAATTAGTAAACAGCATCTTTGCACCCCGCAAGTTTGCCCCTTCCAAGTCAGCAGCAATCATCCCCGCCAAAGTCAGATCCGCATTCTCCAGGTTTGCCGACTTGAGATTAACACCCGTTAAGCTAGCACTAGTCAAAGTAGCACGGCTTAAATCCGTAGTTTCTAGATTTGCGCCACTAAGATCGGCACGATCTAGATTAACCTGAGACATATTGGCTCGGCTCAGATTGGCATCTCTGAGGTTTGCGCCAGCCAAATTTAATTCATTTAAGGGAGCAGCACTCAAGTCGCACCTGGGACACGCACCTGTTTGTTTCAACTGTTCCAAGTCTTGAGGACTATATGCTGTGGCTGGAGCTATTAAAGATAAATGAGCTAGGACAACAGTAGCAAAAATTTTAATTTTCATTTCCTTGACTGGGTTATCGAGTGCTGCCAATTTAGCATCACTATTTTTAGATCGGACTACAATTACTTAAAACTGAGAAAACTTTAAAATACTAGGAAAAAACAACGAAATTAATAAATAACAAGCATTAGAAAATGAAAGAAGACAGCTATACAAGAGACATAAGGGAACTCCATAACTAAAGTTAGGGGTTTGTGGTCAGGATTAATTATTTTTCTTCTTTATATAAATGAATAATGGTGCTTTAAATTAATAACGGGAGACAGGACACAACAAGCGATTTTGTCTACTATCTCCTTTCTGAGTAAATTTATACATAACCCAACCGTATGATCCACGTTCTTTGCTAGTTGACGGAGAACTAAGAACTGTGTTCCATAACTGTACGTCAAGCAGCGACATCAGCGCCAACCCAAGAAGCGCAAAACAGGCACAATTAGGTAATAACTTACTCCTAGCCAGAAACTAAGAGCAATGCTGATAAAACTAAAAAAAGTTATATATCTCCACAACTCTAACCAACTGAGTTGAGATTGTATACTAAATAGCGGAATTGAGAAGAAATTTAAAATAACCATACCGACAAACAGAGCGCTAGTACCAGTTGCAGCAACAACAGCATGAACTAGGTAATGACTTGGTAAACCCAAACCAAGTGTCAGCAATGTAACTCCAACTATAACCAACCCCAGCACAGATTCTATGCCACTATAAGGTATTACTGCTTGCCAAATTAACCAACCCAACCCATAGCCTACTAGTCCCATTAACGCTGCGACTAAATACCGTCGTCGCTGACCAAAACCTCCGGCAGCAGTTAATCCCCATGCTGTTCCTAAGCCAGCTGCGCCAAAGATCAGAATTTCTGAGCCTACGGTAATTTGAGTATGTTGAGCGAAGAAAGCAGCAACTTGAGTACCTAGTGGCGACCAATAAGCTAAGACAAAGCCAATAACGGTACTTACACAGGCAGCGATCGCACTTAACACCATTGCCCACAGCGTATCCCGACAAGCTCGTGCTAATTGAACAATAGCTCTAAGCAGGAAAAGAGTAGTCCGAGAAATACTTTTAGTAAAAGCTGAAGTTACACCCCACAACCAAGTCAAACTTTTTTGAGTCAGGTTGCTAATTAAATCAAAAATCGCTACCCGACTGCCAGATTTTTGGGAAATTTGTGTCAGACGCTCTTGAATAACGGCGGCGGTTGCTGGTCGTTGGTTAACATCTTCCCTTACCAACTCATCCAATAAATCTGCAAAACCAGGACTGACTGAAGCTAAATTGCGCCACCGTAGCTCCCCAGTCCGCGCTTCTAACTCTGGCGGATATTTGCCTGTAAGTAATTGAATCATCGTCCGCCCTAGCGCATAAAAATCCGCAGCAGGTCTAACGTTCCGCCCCGCAATTTGCTCTGGTGGACTGTAGCCGGAAGAAAATAACCGCGTTGAACTAACCTGAGAAGCCCGGAGCGAGTTAGATGTTCCTTTGTTGCCGTGACGAGACAAAGTAGTAGAATCAATTTGTTTTGCTCCCCCAAAATCAATTACTACTAGCTGTCCTGTGGGATTTCGCAGCATCAAGTTAGAGGGTTTGAGGTCGCGGTGAATAATTTTCCGGCTGTGCAATTCTTGGAGAATTTCTAGTGCTTGTTTGAACCAACCGATTACCCACGCTTCGGGAAAACCTTGAGGATGCTGATCCAAGAGATCCTGTAGAGTCTGACCGTTAATTTTTTCCATCACCAGGCAAGGTAGTTGACGCTTACTGCCCAAATTCACTAGAAAGTAACCATTGCGTTCAACTTTGGGGACACCAGGATGCTGCAAGCTTGTTAAAACAGCTGCTTCTTGCTCAAATAGTTCTAGTGCTTTTGGAGATGGTTCTACCAATACCTTCAACACTTGCTGGGTTTGTGCTTCTAAGTCCCAGACTGTATAAATTGTGGCAAATCCCCCTGCTCCTAGCTGTTGGAGCGGAACGTAACGGTTTTTTAGTTGTAGTGGTGCGCCACAGTTGTCACAAAATTTGTTTCCCCAAGCATGGGGATAGGGATGCGGGCAATCAGGATTAATACAGTGGATTGCACTGGCAGCAGGCTGAGGCACAACTAAATAAACACAAGTTTCCTAGATTCTACACAAACTTAAAGTTGCTGGAATGGGCGATGGGGGTGCTCGGGGTCCCCTTTGGGGATGAGGGGGAGAAGCCCCCGCTTGCGCTAACGCTCTTTTAACTAGTTTATGAGTGTCCATTCCAGGTAAATGGCAAGCTAGATTCAGAAGGCCAAGATGCTGGTTCAGACTTAGTTTTAGTTTCTTCATCTAAGACTTTGACAACTTTGTTATAGATTTCTTCTGTCTGTTGCGGAGAATCGCCAATACTAGTTAATCCCAGCTTACCAAATTCGGATAGGCAGCCCATCAGGTGAAAAACTGTACCAGTTTCAGTTCCCGTGTCAAAGTGCAAGCGGTGATGGGCAATAATATCCATTAAGTCGTTTGGCAATAAACCCCGATAACGGTCTTTTTGTAGGTTATCAGTAGCGATGTAATATTTCGGTCGCCCCTGCTGGCTGTAGAATAGCCCCGTCGAGAGATCGTAACGTCCATTAGTTAACAATTTAAGTGTCATGAACGGATGGGTAGTACCACCCTTACGCAAATTTATTTCAATAGCTTGAATATCCCAGTGACCATTACGCTCAACGGCAATAAAATCAACTCCAAAACGCTCTAATGCGCCTTTCTCTGCGAGTTTTCTGCCAACTTTTAGTCCTAAGTCTTGGATCTGCAATCGATAAGCTTCATCGGCGGGGAAACGGCAACCAAGGTATATTTGACCATCTGGCCCTCCCAATATTTGATCGTGGGTGGAGAGGATCTCTACTTCACCGCTAGGCGTGATCCGACCTTGGACGCTGGGCGATCGCTTTACTTCTCCTTCGACGAATGCTTCGACAATGCCGCCTAGTTCCGGCAAACGGCTGGAAAAATTAGCCCAATGCTCCGATTCTGATTGAAAGCTCATGTGCTGGAAGGACTCGCTAAGTGCTGAAGAGCGTTCCTCGCGTGAGGCTTCCGTTGGTGCTACTTTTTGAATTGGTCTTAAATCCAACAAGGCATTTGCCTCGCCGGATATTCCTTCGTTGAGTTTGACCACCATCCGTTTTAACGTTGGTTGGCGTTCCCACAAATCAGCTGCCGCTACTGCTAATTCTTCAGCATTCCATACACTACTACTACCATCGGGTAATGGTACTCCACTTTCGATAAATATTTGTCTACTGCCACTCTTGGTTCCCCAAATTTGTAGTTCTGGAGCAGCAGCATATAGAGGTATGCCTAAATGTACTGATAATTCTCCTTCCCAGAACGAGGAGTTGTAGCAGATCATGTATGCTTTGTCTAGGCGGAGAGCTTGACGAATTCGCGCCATTAAGCGGGGACGCTCAACAATTTTTTGAGTTAGAGGCTTGGGGGAGGAATCGTAGGTAGAGAGTAATAGCAAGCGATCGCGGGCATGAGAAAAGGGAATTCCTGGTAATAGCTGGAGATAGTAATCAATTACGCTGGGATGCAGTGGCTGTGAGGTGATGTAAATTAAGCGCGTGCGGGGATTCTGCAAGCGAATTAAGGAAAATAATAGCCGTTCTTCGTAGTGGTAACAGCCTTGAATTTTCTGTAGTTCTCGCTGGTCTATGCTGATTGAGGGAATGACCAAAATATCGGCATCGCTTTGGTCAAATAGTTCTGTAGTATGCCAGCGATCGCGCAACTGAATTTGTAAATGTCGAAATTCCGCCGCGTGTGCAGATAATTGAGAGTCAGAATGATTTAAAGTTTGCATCGCCCTAGCCCACGCAACCGTACTACAACAATCTTACTCTGGCAAGTATTTAGAGCAAAATATATCTGAAGGAACAATCCTTTATCTTCATAAATTAGACACTTCTAACTTCATAGAGGAATTAGTACTTTTAAGAAAGTAAGGACTAAGTTGTAATCATAAAAATGCCAAATGTCTCCAATGTGGTTAGTTAAATTTTGTACCTGCTTTCTTTAACCCCAGGAGATATAGCAGTCCTAAATGATTCGTAAAACCCTCTCTTTCTTCCTTCCTTGGCGTTTTTGGCGGCTAAACGCTGTCGCTACACTTCGTGAAGGCGGTTCGTTAAAGAATAACTTTCACAACTCAGATGGGATTGCTATAGGAGATAGAGTAACTACTCAATTTATCCAAAAAGCGCATTATCCTCTACATAAATAGGACTTACGCACACGCCAAGAATTATTAGCGTTCTTCGCGGTTCGATAAATAAAGCAATTGAGCGATTTTTGCGTAAATCGTGATAAATTTGAAATTCTTGGACTACTTTAAGCAAGTGATTAAATAAGTTATAGAGATCAGATTTTTCAAAGTAGTGAAACTTAGAAAAGTTGAGTGTTTCAGCTTTTAGGCAACTGATGTTTCAAGTAGAAAAAATACTGTTCCTATTGATTCCTGCTTGTAACTGTGAAATCCATCAACTTCGTAAGTCACATTCAAAAGTCTAATGAACGTATTTATACCCTCGTATCTTTAGCATTAATGCCATAATGCTACTTTGCATTGTATTTATAATTACAAATTGAGTTAACATCAATCCACTTCTTCGGTAGGAAGTTTGTTAAAGCGCTCTTCAGTTACTTTTGGTTATTAGTAAGTAGATATTGCTACAGAAGGTAAGTATAAATTGACTGCACATATTTTTCAGTTAATGCTCAGTGAAAAAGACTAGTCTGAGTTGAAATTTTTGCATTTAATTTAACTCAATTACTTAGCTTATAAAGATTTTGTTTAAAGTAAGAAATCATGGCTAATTCACTCAAACCCCTCCAAGACCAAGTAATTGTGATCACTGGCGCTTCTAGCGGCATTGGCTTAGTGACCGCTAGAATGGCTGCACAGAAGGGTGCGAAGCTTGTGCTTGCAGCTCGTAATCAAGATGCCCTGCACCAACTTGTAGACGAGATCCGCAAGACTGGCGGTCAAGCAATCTATGTGGTAGCCGATGTCGGGCGAGAAGAAGACGTTAATCGCATTGCTGATGCGGCGATCGCGGAGTTTGGCGGCTTCGACACCTGGGTTAACAATGCGGGTGTATCTATTTTTGGACGCTGTCTAGAAGTTTCAATACCAGACATGAAGCGAATGTTCGACACCAACTTCTGGGGAGTGGTTTACGGTTCCCGTGTTGCGGCTAACCATTTTAAGCAGCGTGGCAGTAGAGGTGCGCTGATCAACGTCGGCAGCTTTTTAGGCGATCGGGCAGTAGCGGTTCAGTCTACTTATTCGGCTTCAAAGCACGCGCTTCACGGCTGGACGGATGCCCTGCGGATGGAGCTAGAGGAAGAAAAAGCTCCTGTCTCCGTGACGTTAATTCACCCCGGACGGATTGACACCCCGTACAACGAACACGCCCGCAGCTATATGCCTAAGCAACCAGCTCATCGCGGCATGATCTACCCACCCCAGGCGGTAGCTGAGGCGATCTTATATGCGGCAGAACATCCAAAGCGGGATATGTTCGTTGGCTCCCAGGCTAAGTTCCTTGCCATCCTAGGTGCTATATCGCCTCGGTTGACAGACAAGTTAATGGAGATTTGGGCGTTTCCCTCGCAGCAGTCCGATCGCCCCTCGCGCGATCGCGAGGACAATGCGCTCTATCAAGCTGGCTATGGTATGCAGGAGCGAGGAACCCACCAGGGATGGATTCGCTCAGGTAGCCTCTATGTGAAAGCCGAGAAGCATCCGGTTCTCACAACTATAGCTGTAGCTGGCTTCGGCATAACAATCTGGTTGCTGACAACATCCGTTGTCCAAATCCTCTGAATCTAGGTCTAGCTCCCAAAGCTAGTTAATCGCTACCAGATCGCGCTGTAGCTTAAATGCTGGAAATACTCAGCTAATTTGTACTATCCAAATTACAAAATCCCTGGAGCGTAATTCATAAAACTGGATAATTTACTTACCAATTTTATCAAGGTATGAAACTTTGGTACTGACAAAAATTACTCAATCAAAAGTTATCTAAACTACATTGAAGCGCTTGCCTCAAATAAGTTAATACTTCTGAATATTAAGTAACCAAGATAACTTTAAAAAGTAATTTGTTTTATATCCGAAGATTGACAAATAGTGAATATATTTACACCTTTAGAGTGATAAAGTCAAGCGATTGGGCAATTAGATTAATGTTTAGATAAAAACTGTAAAGCTAGATTTTTTGCTATTTTCATGAGGGTAAAAAAACAGTTGGCACTCAGCAAAGTAGCTCTTTACAGTCATCAGGGACAATCTGAAACAAAGAAAAAGATTAAACCTTGGGTCAATGGTTGATCCAGGGTTTGGTTTTATTAAAGTCTTTTAGCCAGCCTTAAGGCAATACAAGGAGATAATTCAATGCCAGAAGAATCACTACAACCGCCACAACATCAGGATCAACAACCAGGTCTTGAATCCCAAATGACACCACAACCAAAGGCAGAAGATTCTCAATATCGAGGAAGTGGCAAGTTAGAGGGGAAAGTAGCATTAATCACGGGTGGTGATAGCGGTATTGGTCGTGCAGTAGCGATCGCGTTTGCTAAAGAAGGAGCTGATGTAGCGATCATCTATTTAAATGAACACGACGACGCTAAACAAACAAAACAAATGGTAGAAGAAAAAGGTAAGCGTTTGTTAGCGATCGCTGGCGATATCGGTGATGAAAGTTTTTGCCAGCAAGCTGTACAACAAGCAATAGATGAATTTGGCAAACTTGATATTCTGATTAACAATGCTGCTGAACAGCATCCGCAAGAAAGCATTGAGGATATCAGCGCTCAACAATTAGAGCGTACCTTCCGCACCAATATCTTCTCAATGTTTTTCCTGACAAAAGCAGCACTTAAGCATCTTAAAGAAGGTAGTGCTATTATTAACACCACTTCTGTAACAGCTTATAAAGGCAATCAGCAACTAATTGATTATTCCTCTACCAAGGGAGCAATCGTTGCTTTTACCCGCTCTTTGTCTCAAAGTTTGGTTGAAAAAGGAATTCGCGTTAATGGCGTAGCACCTGGTCCGATTTGGACACCTCTAATTCCCTCGACCTTTTCGGAAGACAAAGTTAAAAGCTTTGGTAAAGAAGTACCAATGGGACGAGCGGGACAACCAGAAGAAATCGCGCCTAGCTATGTATTTTTAGCGTCTGATGACTCTTCTTATATGTCTGGTCAAATCTTACATCCCAACGGTGGCGCGGTAGTTAATGGTTAAAGTATTAACTGCTCATTTTTACTAATTCGAACTTGATCTAATTTTACTAAAATCCCCATCTTAGTTGAACTTGGATGGGGTTTGCTGTGTGATTGAAAAAAATATTTTACAGGTCTGCTGAGTTAAGTTGCAACTGACATCTCAGTTTGGAGTTTTTGTTTAAGGGATGTAAATTCATTACTCAGTTGTTCCCGCTCCTCTGGACTTATATACTGGCTCACTTTAGCAAACACCTCGTTTTCTTCTTCACTTACATGATGCTGAAACGCCTGCTTCAATTCTTGAATTTTTGCTTTAAATTGAGGTGAAGTTGGACTAAAAGAAGAAACATCTTCTAACATCTGCTTAACTTCATCATGCTCCTTTTGAGCTACGTTAATTAAGTTTTGCGTGTCTTGGCGATCGCCAACTACAGGATAGAAGCTTTGTTCTTCAACTTCTGTATGTACTCTAAGCGATTGGTATAGTTTATTGAAACAATCGTATAGCTTATGGGTGTCTTCAGTTTTCTCAATCTCTGAGAACAACTTTTCAATAGAACGATGATCTGCTTTTATTAACTCCAAAACATCCATGTCTTTACCTCATTTATATTTATCCTTCTTATCTTGACTGATTGGCAAGCCTAAATCATCCCAAGTGAAAGAATTAGGTAAGATTCGTAAAGAAAAATCCCACCACATACATGGTGGGAGATTCAAAGATTATGTCACATCTAATGCAATCAATGTTGTATTAACCCGCCATTTCGTCTTGTAACTTGCTCTTAGCTGCTTTAAATTTAGTAGCAAGTTGTTCAGTTTGGTCGCTGTTCATGTTATCGCGAATTGCAGCAAACATGGTGCTTTCTTCTTGACGAATATGGTCGCCAACAACATCCATAATACTCTTGATCTTGCTCTTAAATTCATCAGTTGAGGAGGGGTTGATAGCTTTAGCCTCATCCAACATTTGTTTCAGTTGAGCTTGTTCATCGTACAGTTCTTGTGTGTCATTCTCGCCATAGAATGGACGAACTGCTGGATATACAACTTCTTCTTCAGCAATTGAATGTACTAATAAATCTTTGTACATTTGACCGAAGTATTCTTGAAGTTTTTGAGGATCGTCAGTAGCACCAATTTCAGTAAAGATTGTGTTTACTTTACTATGATCCGCCCGAATAACATCTTGGACGTTCATATCCTCTTTATCAGAGGTTTTAGAAATTACGCTACCAATTACACCTGTTGCTGCTGCTGCTGCATCTTGTAGACGTGCAAAGAATCCTTGATCAACTTCTTTACCAGTCATTTCGCGGACACCAATTTTCTCAATAGCACCTTTTAGTTGCTCTTGATGACCACGATTTTCAAAGTTAACTGTATTTAAAGGAGTAATTGCAACTTCAACATCAGCACCAACAACTTGAGCAGCTTTGTGAACTACAATTCCAGACATTGCTTGTCCGTGCTTAAGTAATTCATGCTGAACGATTTTGTCATAAAGAGTAGCTTCAGAGCCTTGCATCATTTGCTGTGTCTGTTCTACTAGCTTTTGGATGCTTTGCTTTGGCTCGCCCTTAACACCATACTGGACAATTACTGTCTCCAGAATACCAAGATTTTGCTTGTCTGACTGAAGCATATCCTGTAGTGTCTTGCGGATCTCTTCATCATTGACTTCAGACTGCAATTTTTCCTCATTGGAGATGAGCAATTCTTGGATTGCTTTCATATCTGCTAGTTTGTTAGCAATCCCTTGGCGCTTGGTGTCGTCCAGCGTCGATACCATTGATGTTCTCCTCTCTTAAACCTGTGTTCTTATTCCTGAATATATCTACAGCAAATAGTGGTTTTCCTCCTTCTTCTGACTGATTAACTCATATGACTAATAGCAGAACAATTGCCAAGTTGTTTTTCCGCAAATGAGTGTTATAAAACTACTAAATATCTGTCTAGAGGTAAATGTTGTTTATCAGGCGATCGCCTAGCTAAATTTCATTACTTTCTCAAAAATTTAGCTGTTACAAACTTTAGTAAGCAAACACAACTTTCCCCTAAGAGATAGACGGATACGATAGCATTCCTTCCACCATGCGGCAGATTCAAGGCTGAATGCAGTATCGTTAGATTGACAAAGCAACAGGACATATAGACCAAGGAATTATTAGTAGTTATGTCAGATCAGCAGGGATTAGGAGAGCAGGCACTAAATAAAGTGGTAGAAGTTGGAATAACTAGCCAACTAGATGATGTAGAAAATTTAGACGTAAATATTGAAACTGATCCATTTAAGCTGATGCAGGGTCAAGTGGATACAGTTACTGTTGAAGGTGAAGGTTTGGTGATGCAGGGCGATCTCCGCATGGCAGAACTAGAAATGCATATGACTAGCGTTGCTATTAATCCTCTGAGTGCTGCATTTGGCAAAATTGAATTAACTAAGCCTACGGATGCGAGTGTACGTGCTGTACTCACAGAAGCAGACATTAACCGCGCCTTTAATTCCGAATACGTCCGTAGTCAGCTAAAGAACCTAGAGGTTCACGTTGATGGACAACCGACAAAAATTGATGCCCAGCAAGTAGATTTTCGTCTGCCTGGTGAAGGTAAGGTAGCGCTTAATGCAAGTGTATTGTTAACTACAACTGGCGAAACAAAACAAGTTGCCTTTACAGCAGTACCTCAACTTAGTGCTAATGGACAAACTGTTGCTCTAAATAATGTGCAATATGGGGAAGGAGAATTATCTTCAGAACTCACAAAAGCTTTGGTAGATCAGACGAGTGAAATTTTGAACTTAAGCAACTTTGATTTAGAAGGAATGGCGCTGAAGGTTAATAGTTTAAATGTTGAGGCAGGTAAATTAACCTTCCAAGCTCAAGCTCATGTAGAGCAAATTCCGACGGGCTAAAATCACGATAACCTGATAACAACTACTTTGTAAGTCAAATTGAGCAGGAGAATACATGGAAACACAGCAAACAGGTGGAACACCGTTTCCGAATATTCCACCAATTATTGAAAGTGACGATCGCGAATATCGTGATACAGGCGTACCTAGTACAGTCGCGATCGCGGGGCATCCTTTACATCCACTTAGCGTGATCTTTCCGATTGCTTTTTTAGCGGCAGCCTTGGGAAGTGATTTCGGATACTTCTTAACTCGTCGTCCTTTTTGGGCAGAAGCATCAATGTGGCTAATTGGTGCTGGCTTGGCTGGAGGTGCGATCGCCGCGCTGATCGGCATGAGCGACTTTTTAAGAATCGAACGAGTCCGCAAGCGTACTGCTGGCTGGGCGCACATGATTCTTAATGTTGCGATCCTAGTCTTAACAGCTATTAACTTTATCCTGCGTTGGAACAATTTTGAGGGAGCAATCCTACCTTGGGGACTACTAATCTCAACTCTTGTCGGGACACTAACTAGTGTCTCTGGTTGGTACGGTGCTGAACTGTCCTATCGCCATAAAATTGGCGTAGTGGGTGCGGGTAGCCGCAGTAACCCATAGCTGTAGAAGCCACAAAGCAAAAGATAATTCTAGTAGACACTCTTATTACTTTTGCTGCTAAAAGGAATTCAACGCCTACCCAATAATTCTGTCATTGCTCATCGTTCAAGCGATGGGCTTTTTTAATTCTATCCTGGTTCTGGTTGCAGCGATGAGAAGTTAGAAGTAATGCAAAAAAGGGTAAAAGTTAAACCTAATTCAAAAAATCATAGTATTAAAGAAGAAACTGACGGTAGCCTTACTATCCAGTTAAAATCGCCACCAGTAGATGGTAAAGCAAATGAGGAGTTAATAAAGATACTGGCAGAAAAATTTGGTGTATCGAAATCAAAAATTAAAATTAAGTCTGGTTCATCATCTCGTCACAAACTAATTGAAATTACTCCTGGTATTTAAAGTATTAATTACTACTATACCTGCAAAAATGAATAATTGAATTAAGGTATAAATTGTTACTTTGCTGGCGGTAAATTAGGTTTCTTGCTAATTGTAGAGAATCTATTTATTGCCCTAATGCATTATTTTTCAGAGCTACAATAATTGCATAACTATATGGTTTCAAATTGTTAAAACTAGATCAGCCATGTTAAAAAGATTTGCAGCAACAGCATTAGGTGTAGTGTCGGCACTATCTTTCAATCTACCAGTACAGGCACAAACACAGACAGGTGACTGGGCTTATCCAGTACCATTTCGGAACTATCTTAGCCAACTAGCATTAGAGTCTGATTGGATACGAGTAGCGCCTCTAGGACAAAAACACTATCATTTTATAGGAACTGCGCCTCTTGGAAGACTAATATCTTTGGCTAATACAACCTGTACACAAATGAAATTAGCAAGACCATACGCGACTATTAAAGCAGGTGTTGAAACTGATGCTAACAAGATGTTTCCCCCAGCTGTAATTACTAAGTTAGGTGCAAGTGGAGTAAGTCGATTCTCGGATGTTGCAATTAAGTCAGCAGTTCAAAATACCTGTCCTGTTTACAGTAACCTATTACCTGCCTTAAACTACACCTTACCTGCAAATTAAGACATACTAAAGGAACTTGGATAGTTGGTGTTGCTGAGTTAAAAACAATAAGTATTAAACTGCTTAAGTTTTTCTTGAGCTAGCGATGCTCATTTATAGGGGTTGCTTTATAGGTATATTTTTAACCCTTAAAAGTAGCCTCTATTGTTGTCTAATACTGATATGATGAGGCTGATTTTTTACTCGTTCTAACCAGTTGTTTATAGCTAGAAATTGAGTTAAATCAAAACCGCCTTCATGGGCAACATGAGTGTAAGCAAACAAGGCGATATCAGCAATTGTATAACGTTCATCAACAAAAAAAGTGTGAGACGTTAAGTGCTGTTCCATTACTCTAAGTGCTGCATAACCAAGTTCACGCTTTTGTTCAAGTGCATCTTGATATTCTGCTGATTTGCCTAATATAGAAACCCAAAATCTAGAGGTAGCTATATTAGGTTCATGGCTATATTGCTCAAAAAATAACCATTGCAGCACTTGAGTTCGCAAAAATAAATCATTGGGTAAAAATTGTGTACCTTCACTAAGATAGAACAGGATAGCATTTGATTCTGCTAAAAATTGTCCTGATTGCGTCTCTAAAACTGGAATTCGACCATTGGGGTTTTTACGCAAAAATTCTGGAGTACGGGTTTCGCCCTTAAGAATATTTAGTTCTATTCTTTCGTAGGGAATACTCAGTTGTGATAGTAAAAGACGTACTTTGTAGCTATTTCCAGAGGGCAAAAAATCGTATAACCGCAGCATAGTTTTAAAATAATGTTATTAGGTTACTTTGCCACAATTTATTCAAAAGTCACTATCCAACAAAAATATGTGTGGACGATTTACTTTAAGCCAATCAGCAGAAGCGATCGCACTCGCCTTTCAAATACCCCAAGTGCAGTTACAACCCTCATATAATATTGCGCCAACCCAAGCAGTTGCAGCAGTGTTGCGTAAAGACGAACAGCGACAATTCCAGCAGTTACGTTGGGGTTTGATTCCCTCGTGGGCAAAAGATCCAGGGATGGGGGCGCGACTAATTAACGCTAGATCAGAAACCGTTGCGGAAAAACCTGCATTCCGATCTGCTTTTCGGCATCGGCGTTGTCTAGTGGTAGCTGATGGCTTTTATGAGTGGCAACGCCAAGAACGTAAAAAACAGCCGTTTTATTTTCGCTTGCAAGATGGACAACCTTTTACTTTTGCTGGATTGTGGGAAAGTTGGCGATCGCCCGATGGTGAAGAAATTGATTCTTGTACAATTCTCACAACCGAAGCCAATGACTTACTGCGCCCTATCCACGACAGGATGCCAGTAATTCTTGACTCTCAAGCATACGATATATGGCTCGATCCAAAGCAAGATCCTGAACAATTACAGCAGTTGTTACGCCCTTATAAAGCTGAGGTAATGACTTCTTATGCGGTTAGCACGAAGGTAAACAATCCTACTAATAACACTCCAGAATGTATCAATAGTTTATAAATATTTCTCTAAATCTAAACATTGCCTGTGTTCTAATATCTGTTTAATTAATAGTAATTTAGCTAAATTAACAACTTTTTCTCTTACTTCATTTTCACGTTTTTGAGGATAAGCCATCCTCAAAATACTGCCATAAAATGCATTATCTCAATATGTACCTTCTGAACTTAAGGAATTAATTATAAAGTGATATTGAAATTCCGCATTAATAGCTCAAATCCATTGAAGTAGAGCGATCGCTCCTTCCCCCGCCACACTGCAAGCTGCGCGATGGTCGCTCACGGAAAGCGTAGCATGGTCGTAGAGCGTACCGCCGGCATCGCACCTTTCCACCCAATGCAACCATACACAGCAAAAATTTGAGGGTAGACACTGCATCGGCTTATTGTGTTACATCGACTTTGTGCAGTGGGAACTATAACAACACACGGCTTTATTGCCATTCACCCACCAAAAACACCCGGAAGTTTTACTATGGCTTACCAAAACATCAACGCCACCCTCTCAGACAAAGACATTCAAGAAATCAAAGCTTCCCTTCAGAAAATCCAAGAAAAGCTACCCTTTCTGATTACCCTAAGTGTCGAAGAACGCCGCAAGTTATTCAAAATGGGCGATAAAAGCCTCGCCTTTGTTAACAACAGTCTCACCGCCGCCCAGTCTAACCGCGAAATTCTCCCAGCTAGCTTTGACCTAGACGAATTTGTGCAAGATTATCAATTAGCCACTACACTCACCGAACTTTTACTAGGACTGCGGCAACTAACCGAACAAGTGGATGATACCCTACTGGCAGTAGGCAGCGAAGCGATGAGCAGCAGTTTAACAGTTTATGACTACGTGAAGACAGCTGCTAAAAAGACTCCTGGATTAAAAACTCTTGCCCAGCAGTTAGGCGAACGGTTTAAAGCAATTAGAAACAAATCTGCCAGCGCTGCTTCTGAGTCTTAAATTTCAAATAGACTCGTTGGTGAGTATCAGAACCTCGTCAACGAGTGTTTATAACTCGTGCGCGAGTATCGGAACCTCGTCAATGAGTGTTTATAACTTGTGAGAGAGTATGAGAATCTCGTGAGCGAGTCTTTAAGTTTTGCAGACGAGTATCAGAGCTTCGTTGATGAGTCTTTGAGTTTTGTAGATGAGTATCAGAGCTTCGTCGATGAGTCTTTTCAACTCGTGCATGAGGAGCAAAATTTCGTCAATCAGCCATTGCAACTTGTGAACAAGTATAAAAGCTAGGACTTAGGCATTTATATTTTTAAATAACTCTCTAATTTATAGATCAATCTCTTGTATGCAGGAAGTTTGGGTGGTTCTCCCCAAGTCTTTGTTTATGTTGCAAATAAAGACTAATTTCGTAAATCCTACATCTAACTTTTCAAAGACAAAATTTAAGCGATCGCTCTTAGTAACTACATCAAAAAGTGCGATAGCGGTTATCGCTGGGTGTAACAGAGTGCATTTGGTAAAACTAATTAGGGAAATAGCGACTAAGAAAAGCTTGCGGTGTCAAAATGGGAACTGCGTTAAATTCAGTAGTTCTTGTCGCACTTCCTTGACAATGTCACTAATTTCTTGCAGAGATGGTTGGTTATGGTCTGGCTCTAGTTTCTCAAGCCGTTGGAGAAATTCATCTAAGTCTACAGTTGGCTTGCGGATTTTTTTGAACACAATTTCATCTGCTGTGACTGAAACTTCGTACTCGGCAAAGGGTTGAAGTTGAACCAATATTTCTGGTGGAATTTCTAGTTTCCCTTGGGCTGTGACTCTGGCAATAATATTTGCATCCATAATTGCAATGTCCTATTTTAATTAAATCTTAATTGCCTTTACTCTTACTGCCCGCCCTGATCAAATAAGAATGAAAGCGATCGCATTTGCTGCTGTGTCACGCACTCTTAATTAGAAGCGCGAAGGCACTACGCGATCGCACTTAGGCACAGGCGATCGCACCTATTAGCTGTGTTAACGCCGCCGTGCAAAAACTTGCTCATTGCCATAGTCTTTTTAGCCAGCGCCGCAAGCGACTTAGCCATTGCCAAAACCCGCGACGGGGTGTGGTGGGTACTTGCAGCTGAGAGAGGCGCTCAATTGCTCTGTCGCAATCTTGGGTTTTAATATCAAGTCCCATTGCCTGATAAAGTTCGCGGGCATTACGATAAGCACCAACCGCGTCTGATTCTCGATTCACATTTTCTAACGTCAGACCTAAGTTAAACCAAGCTAAAGCTTCCCCGTTGCGATCACCGATTTGCCGTGTAATCTCCAAAGACTGCTGGTAGAAATCAATCGCTTGTCGGTACTCTCCCAGGGAGTCGTAAGCGTTGCCCAAATTGTTTAAGGAATAGGCTTCCCCGTTGCGATCGCCGATTTGCCGTTTAATCTCCAAAGACTGCTGGTGGAAATCAATCGCCCGTTGGTACTCTCCCAGGGAGTTGTAAGCGTTGCCCAAATTGTTTAAGGAAGCAGCTTCCCCGTTGCGATCGCCGATCTCCCGTGTAATCTTCAAAGACTGCTGGTGGAAATCAATCGCCCGTTGGTACTCTCCCAGGGAGTTGTAA
>ERZ501023.59-NODE-59-length-35040-cov-6.684408_pt1 | contig 35040 bp, 28 predicted proteins | sample MGYA00248839_ERZ501023 | MGnify/ENA primary metagenome ERZ501023 (study PRJEB25958, sample SAMN03398596) | human skin metagenome | study: EMG produced TPA metagenomics assembly of the Human Skin Microbiome Metagenome (human skin metagenome) data set.
TTGAGTATCTCACTATTCTCAAAGACTACTACATTAGAACAATATTTGACATAGTAGAATATACTAGTAAACTACCTAGTAAATCAATTAAAGTTTTAGAGATAGGTGCATTTTTAGGTATAGTTAGCATTGCTTTATCAAAGCTAGGATATGAAGTTGTTTCAACAGATATAGCTGAATTTATTTCTAATGAAAATTTGCAAGAAAAATTACAAAAAAATAACATTAAGTTTTTTGATGCTAACTTAGTTCATTACTCATTGCCTTGTTTAAATGAGGAATTTGATATTGTGATTATGTGTGAAGTTTTAGAGCATTTAAACTTTAATCCTCTTCCTTTAATAAAGGAGATTAATAGAATTATAAAAGTTAATGGATTGTTTTATGTTTCACTCCCAAATATTGCTTCTTTAAAGAATCGGATGCTCTTACTAAGAGGCAAGTCTATTCATTATCCAATCAATTATTTTGTGACCCAGCTAAATCCCCGCAATCCTATGATTGTTGGAATACATTGGAGAGAATATACAATGTATGAAATAAATGAAATGCTAGAAATGTTGGGTTTTAGAATAGAAAAGCAATATTTCTTTGATTGGATGGATGATTTTTCTTTTTTTAATAGAAAAGGTTTCATATCTCGTTTAAAGTTCATATTTAAAAAGATTTTATATCATTTCCTACCTGATTTAAAAGAAAATCAAACAAATATTGCTGTTAAAGTTACAAACTGTCAGCAAATGCTCCTTTTCAATCAAGCAGAAGTTCTTGATGGTGCTTCGGTCTCTCAATAAGCTTGATCAGAATTGGCTGGGAAGCTATTTGATTTTGTTTGTAACTATTAAACACTGAAAAATATGAACTCTAGACTCCTTGCTGGTAGTGTTCTAAGTTACTTCTACAATCATTTCTTTGGAAACATACCATCCCGCCAAATTCGAAATGTCTATCTTAAAGCTTATTTAGCAGAGGTAGGAACCGGAACGTCCATACAATTAGGCTGTCGATTTTTGAATGGGAGAAAAGTGTATTTAGGCGATCGCAACGTAATTAACTTTGGCTGTTTACTCGACGGTCGCCACTACCAAATTCAGACTGGTTCTGATGTCTCAATTGGTCCCGAAGCATCTATCCTAACATTAGGACATGACCCGCAGTCACTAGAATTTGCAGATAAAGGGGGAGATGTTGTCATTGGAAATCGGGTTTGGATTGCCTACCGAGCCATTATCCTCCCAGGAGTAACTATTGGTGAGGGAGCCGTTGTGAGTGCGGGTGCTATTGTCACAAGAGATGTAGAACCATACACTGTTGTAGCCGGTAATCCAGCAAAATTTATCAAGAAAAGGTCAGTTAATCTGCACTACACCTTAAATTATCACCCGTGGCTAACTTGAATAGAGTTGCAGTTTGAACCTTTTGTATCTCCATGCTGCTCTAATTTCCATTACAATTTTTGCAACACCCCATTATTCTTAAATTGATTGTTCTGGAACACTGGATGCTCATTAGTAAGCTCAGCTAATTGCTGAGGAGTACGACAATTCTCAAAAATATTGTCTTTCACTATGACATTTTTAAGATTGCCATAATAGAAAACGGAATTACTCTGTTTAAGGGTATCGGTAGAATATTGATGGTTACTGCTTATAGTTACGTTACTTAACTTACCCCATATATGTGCTGTGATCGCAGGTCTTGTTTTAGCGTATATATAGTTCTTAGAAAAGAATATATTTCTATTTTCTCCACTGGTGAATAAGGCATTCTCAATATCTACAAATTTGTTTTTTTGGATAATAAAATTACTTGCGCCCCCAAAAGGATTAACTCCAGAAGGAGAGTTGTAAAAAGAGTTGTTAGTGATGGTTACCTTATGATTAGCTGGAAAGTTACCTTGAGCAATGACTAAACCGTGGGCAACAGAGTCTCTAAAGATATTGGTATCGAAATAATAAGACTTATTAGGTGAAATAGGTGCATTTTCAACCCAGGCATTTGCAGTTTTACCAAATTTAGATTTAGTTACGGTTATATTTGCCTCAATGCTAAGTAGTGAAGCATTAGAATTACGTAGTTTGGAATTATGTATAGTAACTTTTCCAATTCCACTTCCACCGCCGTAAATTAACTCTCCTCTGAAATCATGTACGTCTACAGAATCGATGGTAATGTTAGTTAAATACTTGTCAAAATCTAAAACAATTCCCTTATGGGTGATGTCCCATCCATCTCCCGTATTAGTGTTAGCAGGAAAGCTACGATTTCCTGTGAATCCATTTGTACCACCCACTAACTCTAAGTTTTTGATTGTGACGTTTTTTCTAGGATTAGCAGGATTCGTTGTTCCTTTAATCAAAATCCCATGCCCTCTAACAACTTCTTTGTTATTAATAGACCACTTTCCTCTACTTTGAATAATGGTCTTGCCAATTCCATCCCCAGCAAGCGTAATGTTGTTGTAGTTGATAACTATTGAAGATGGAGATTGTATTTTTAAATTAGGGGGAGCAACTTGGTAATAGCCTGTAGGGATATAAATAGTGCCTCCTCCCTGCTTACCAACCGTATCAATGGCAGCCTGAATTGTTGCAGTGTTGGCTGCAATAATAGGAAATTTGTTGGTCTTACCACTAACAAGCGGTCCAAAGTCTTTAACATTTACAAAATTTTCTGGTAAACTTTTAATCTGTGCAGTCTGATCTGGGCGTGGGCTTTCTTGTGCCATTACTGGTGAGAAACAAAAGATCCCTGTAGGCAGATTAATTACTGCCAATCCTAAAGCAACATAATTCAAAAAAATACGATGATTCATTACTTGCCAAAACCTACTAAATTCTTAAATTTACAGTGCTTGAAAACAAAAATAACTTTGCCTTAGCTTTATCTTCAAGGGAAATTTTACTGAGGCTTTACAAAAGCTTAATAGTGGTGAGTAAGTAAATTTATGTAGGTAAATGTACGTAAGTAAACTTAAATATTTTATATTTTTAAAGTAAACTTAGCAAGCTTATCTCTAGTCCAATTCAAACAAACAATTTAAACGAAGTTGAAGACAATTATTCAAATAAAAGATGACACTCGCCTTCTTTAAAGCCCTGCTTCCTAACCGTACACTTCCCTTACCAATATTGAACAGCTCTCGCAGGTATCGAACTATATAGTTCCTTTAGACATTAGCTATAAAAAACCGCTTAAATTCAGTTGAGCAATGGTGGCAAAACCTTCTGTATGGATCTGTTGTCAGCTAGGAGCACGCGAACACTATGCGATTCCACGCGCTTTACACAAGGCTGGACAACTAAATCACCTAATTACTGATGCCTGGGTTTCACCCAGTTCTGCGCTCTCGCAACTACCTAGAGCTTTCTTGGCTAGTTTACGCGATCGCTTCCACACAGATTTAGCCCAAGCATCTGTCCACGCCTTCACTGGTTCTTTAGTGCGCTTTGAAATAGCTCAACGAATTCAAAAAAGTTCGGGATGGCAACCCATTATTGCTCGTAATTATTGGTTTCAACGACAAGCAGTCCAGTTATTAGATAATAGTATTACCCCTCGACCCAACTCTCGTCCGACTCTCTTTGCGTATAGTTATGCTGCTTTAGAACTGCTCCGATACGCCAAAACAAGAGGCTGGCGCACTATCTTAGGTCAGATCGATCCAGGGCCAGTCGAGGAAAAATTGGTTTTAGAGGAACATACCAGACATTCTACCTATCAATCCAACTGGCAACCAGCACCACCTGAATACTGGTTTAAATGGCAAGAAGAATGTTCCTTAGCTGACAGGATTATAGTTAACTCACTCTGGTCAAGCCAAGCCTTACAGCAAGCTGGTATTCCTGCCAATAAAATCGATATTATTCCCCTTGCCTATGAACCACCAGAGCAAGCTTATAGCTTTGTGCGAACCTATCCTCTAGCTTTCTCTGCTGAACGTCCGCTACGAGTGCTATTTTTGGGTCAGGTAAACTTGCGAAAAGGAATTGCTGCACTGTTAGAGGCTGTTGAACTACTACGTGACCAACTTATAGAATTCTGGCTAGTTGGTTCTCAGGATATTGCTCAACCCTCACAGGACAAACATAGTCGAATACGATGGATTGGTTCTATCCCTCGCAGTGCAACAGCTAAGTACTATCAGTTAGCGGATGTTTTTGTGTTTCCTACCCTTTCTGATGGTTTTGGACTGACGCAACTAGAAGCACATACTTGGAAACTGCCAATTATCGCTTCCCGATATTGTGGTGAAGTGGTACAAGATCGAGTTAACGGGCTGATACTGAGGGAAGTGACTGGGGAGGCGATCGCAGAGTCCCTCCTTTTTTGCCTTAACAATCCCCAGTCACTAGAAGCCTTCGCTCGAAACACCAACATTTCTTGTTTTGGCTTATCGCAATTGCAGCATTATCTCCAAACTTTACCTTATGCCGTTGTTTGAATATCCAGAGCTAGCCTTCACTCAACTGGCACTGATCTTTTTCGGTGGGATTTGGTTATTGAGGCGAAATGATGAAGTTCTACTACTTATCAGTAGCTTCTTATTTTATATTTCCTCCTATCGCTACTGGGTAGTTACTAGTGGCATAAGTCAGTGGGTCAATATTGGTAACTTGGGTGGTTTTAATCCGATTACGCCGGAGGAATCTCTCGTTGCACTGCATTACATAATTCTTGGTCAAATCTGTCTAATGGCAACTTATGTAATGCGACAGAGGCAAGTTCTACCAATTATCACACCAGTTAGCGATCGCTCCTTATTCTTATGGCTACGTCCTAAAGTTCTCCTTTTTGGCTTGCTTTGCCTACCCATAGTAGTGATAGCTCGCTCTAGGGTAAACGAACAAGTAAATGCAGGCAGAGCCTTGGCTTCTGAGATTAGTAACTACTTATATTTATTCCCCATGGTTTTGGTGGGAATTGCGACGCTAATCCTTTGCTTATGGAAATTTGGTAGTTTAAGCTCCTTAACAAATAAAATCGCTGCCCTCTTGATTCTTGCCGGTGTAGCCTATTTCACATTCACCCCTAGCAGTCGCTTCCTGTTTTTGGGATGGATGCTTGCTAGCGCTGTGATTTTATCTTCTTCCTATCAACCGAAAACTCGCCTAGTTATTTTCGCCTGTGTGGCCCTTTTAGGTCTGAGTACGTTTGCCCTAGCAGGTGCCATGCGAACCCCTGAATTAGCAAATGAAGGCTTAAATCAAGCAGCTTGGCAGCGTACACTCAGTGCCGAAGATGCCAATATGCTTGATGGTTTTGTGCTGATAGAGCAAGTCTACCCCAAACGCTTAGATTTCGCTTGGGGTATGGAGCATTTAGAGATTTTGATGCGTCCTATTCCTAGATCTTTATGGCCCGAAAAACCACTAGGAGGCTATATGAATAAACTCGGTCTCACTGTCAATAGTGGCAGGGGAACTTTAGGAATTTCACCATCCTTATTCGGTTCATTCTACGCTGAGGGTGGATTGATAGGAATTGTCTTTTTCTCGGTTCTTTATGGAGCAATTTTTGCTGCTATAGTCCGTTATAGTACTAAGCTTCATCTCTTTGCCAGCATCCTTGTGCGTGCCATATTCTGTGCGTGTTTGGTTCCTCTTTTGCGTGGCGGAGACTTACCTGGAATCTATGCCTGGTTCGGCATGGCCTTCTGGCCATGTTTCTTGTTGCTCTGGATTAAAAGGGCATATTTTAGACAACCTTCTTTATCTATGAAATCTCTTTACAACTTGACACTCTAATTGAGCATCCTGAACTGAGCTAGCTATGCATATAGTCATCATCTTTTATAATATTGGAGGCTACCATGCTGCTCGGCTGCGTGCTGCCCAGGCTGTATGTCAGCAAAAAGGCTGGAACTTCAGTGCAGTTCAAGTTACAGATAGTACCAACGAACACCCCTGGGGAAATGTAAAGCAAGAAATTACCTTTCCTCTGAAAACCCTATTGCCTGTCGCTACTACACCCCCTTCAACCGATCGCACTTCAAGGTCTAGTGTTCCAGCTTCTTTACTACCTTCTTGTCTAGATAATCTCCAACCAGATATCGTTGCTATCCCTGGGTGGGGATTTCCTGTATCACGTACAGCACTTTCTTGGTGTAAGCACAACCACGTTCCCGCAATTTTAATGAGTGAGAGTAAATGCAATGACGAAAGGCGTCTGTGGTGGAAGGAGCAGCTAAAATCTTGGCTTTATATTAGAAAGTATGATGCTGCGCTTGTCGGTGGTGAACTACACCGTGACTACCTGATCAAGTTGGGCTTTCCTAGAGAGCGAATTTTTCTTGGCTACGATGCAGTTGATAATGACTATTTCGCGCAGTATGCCGAGGCTGCAAGGCTCGATCCCATCGCTGCAAAGCTTCGCCAAACAAGGATTCCTTCACGACCTTATTTCCTTGTTGTCACTCGATTACTGAAACGAAAAAATGTATCCCGGATGATAGAAGCCTTTGCTGATTATCGTAAACAAGTTGGAGACGATAAAGCATGGGATCTTGTTATTTGTGGTAGTGGAGAAGAAGAAATCTCTATTCGCAATCTCATTCTCAAAGAAGAACTTAATGCCTGCGTCCATCTACCGGGTTTTATTACTTACCAGGCGATCAGAGATTGGTATGGATTAGCTAATGCCTTTGTGCATCCGGCTATACAAGAGCAATGGGGATTAGTAGTGAATGAAGCTTGTGCTGCTGGTCTTCCAGTCTTATGTAGCCGTACGGTAGGAGCTTGCAATGAGCTTGTTCAGGATGGTCAAAATGGTCTGCTATTTGAGCCAGAAGATACGCAAGATATAACGCGTACTTTATTAGCCATACATGAACTCAATTTAGATTCACGAATCAAGATGGGAAACTTAAGTCAAACGATTGTTGCTAATTATGGTATTGAAAGGTTTGCTGAGGGTCTTTTAAAGGCAATTAATATTATACTACTAGCACCATAAAAGTATGTTCTTATGTTAAATATGCTGTAGTTGCTATTCAATGAAAATTTTAATTCTTACTCCTTATGTTGGCTCTAGCTATGGTGGAACTTCAAAGGTTGTAAAAGAGCTAGCTCAAGCAACTAGTAGTCTTGGTATTAGTGTTGACCTCGTTACAACAAATGCTAATAGCTTTGGGAAGTTAGATGTTCCTTTAAATGTATGGATAAAAGAAGATTGCTATAAGATTAAATTTTTTCCCTGCTGGCATCGCCATGATTTTATTATCAGTTTTCCTCTAATTAATTGGCTAATTAATCATGTTGTTGATTATGATTTAGTTCATACTAATACTGTTTTTGCTCCACTTGTTTTAGTAGCTCATTGGGTCTGCCAATGGCACAATGTTCCCTATGTTGCCACTCCTCATGGAATGCTAGAGCCTTGGACTTTGTCATACAAAGCGTGGAAGAAGGGATTTTACTACTCTCTATTTGAGAAACCTGCCTTACAAGGTGCTAGTGCTATCCAGGTTCTCGCTAATTCTGAAGCTAATAATATTAAGTCGCTGGGATTTAAATATTTTGTTGTTATTCCTAATGGTATTCATCCTCAAGAATTCCAACCTCTGCCAGAACCAGAAGTTTTCTACCAGCAATTTCCTGCTACAAGAAATAAAACTCTAATTCTGTTTCTCGGTCGTATTGACCCCAAGAAAGGATTAGACTTACTTGCTCCTGCCTTTGCAAAAGTCCATAAGCAGTTTCCTCAAACTCATTTAGTAGTAGCAGGTCCAGATAGTATTGGATTTATGACTACAGTTCAAAGTTACTTTATCCAGGCAGGATGCTTAGACGCTGTCACCTTCACGGGTATGCTTACAGGTTCATTAAAATATGCTGCTCTTGCGGCAGCTAGTTTGTATGTTGCTCCTTCTTATTCCGAAGGTTTTAGTATGTCTGTGTTAGAAGGTATGGCTTCAGGACTGCCCTGCGTGATCACCACTGGTTGCAATTTTCCTGAAGCTGCAACGGCTAAAGCAGCCCACGTTGTTGATATTAATGCCGATGCGATCTCTAATGCCTTAATTCAAAGCTTGAGTGCTCCTCAGCAGGCTAGAGCAATGGGCGATCGCGCTCGTGAGTTTGTTTTTCAAAACTACACTTGGGATCGCGCTGCCGAAAAGCTAGTACGGGTTTATCAAGCCATTATTAACAAGGAACCTTTTTCAGAATATCTAAGTAATCTCAAGTGAAAAGGTATAAATTTACTAAGTCACGCTCTTTTTGTTTCGCAAGCTTGAGCCTCATCTTACTAATTGGTAGTTTTATACCTATACAGTTAGCAATTGCCAAGATCCAAGCACCCCAACCTCAAGCCATTTTTACCTTGGGTGGCGATCCAGTTCGAGAAGAACTTACTGCTCAACTTGCCCAATGGTTTCCATCCCTGAATATCTGGGTGTCTTCTCCTCCAGAACCTGAAAAAACACAGAAAGTTTTTCAAGCCGCAAACATTCCCAGTACACGAGTACATATCGACCGCCGTGCTGTTGATACTGTAACTAACTTCACTTCTCTAGTTGCTGAGTTCAAACAAAGACACCTGCAACATCTCTACCTAATTACCTCCGACTATCATATGCCACGAGCAAAGGCGATCGCTACCATCGTCCTTGGTAGCCAAGGTATTGTGTTTACTCCCCTTGCCGTTCCCTCTACACGACCCCCAGAATCAACTTTTGAGATTTTTAGAGATGTCGGGCGATCGCTTTTCTGGATTGTCACAGGTCGTACTGGAGCTAGTTTAAAAACTAGTCAAGAAATTCAGTAGGAACTTAAGGAAGCTTGATATTCAATATATTTGTACTGGCAAAATATGCGTTTAGATCGATACACAACTGGAGATTACACTCCGGGTGCATCGTTATGCAAACAGATGTTGTGGTTTTTTCTAGGAGATCCCCTAGTTAGGAGCCGCCTGCTCCCGTTCTCAACCTTTAAAATCTTTATCCTACGTTGCTTTGGCGCAACTATTGGACAGGGAGTGCGGCTTAAACCTGGTGTCAAGATCAAATTTCCCTGGCGCTTATCCATTGGCAATTATTGCTGGATTGGCGAAGATGCTTGGCTAGACAATGTTGCCGCGATCGCCCTAGAAGATTACGTATGTCTTTCTCAAGGAGTTTATTTATGTACAGGTAATCATGATTGGAGTGATATTAACTTTCGCCTTGTCTGTGGCTCTATCTATATTGAAGCCGGAAGTTGGATTGCTGCCCGCGCCACAATTGGTCCTGGTGTCACGGTAGGACAGGGAGCAGTTCTCTGTTTGGGGAGTGTCACAGGTCATTCTTTAGAGCCAATGACAATCTACGCCGGAAATCCGGCTAGAGCAATCAAAAAAAGAGTTATTAGTGATTAGTCTTTAGTCACCAAAATATCAGGTGCAAAGCGCAATTTATAAAACTCCGCCACCCGCTACTCTACAACTCCTTTGCTTCCAAAAAAAGCAAAGGAGTTTTTTTAAAGGGCTTTCAAAAAGAAAAAATTTAGAAAATATGAAATTGGATAAATTACCGAAAAAATTTCGCCAGGCTACCTTTAATACATCTAAGCCAGTATCTACACAAATTAGAAATACCCCTATTTCTCTGTGCGTACTTACTCAGTTTTTTCCACCAGACTACGCTCCTACAGGACAATTAATTGATGAATTGACACAAGCTCTGCGTCAACAAGGAATTAAGATTGAAGTTTTTAGTGGACAACCCGAATACGCATTTCGCTCTGATTCTGCCCCAGCGCTGGAGCAGCGCAATCACGTTCGCGTCAGGCGATCGCGTACTGCCCAGATGTGGCCTCAAAGAATTCGTGGTAAAGCAATCAACGGGCTTTTGTTTTTTATCCGTGCTGGATTACATCTACTAAAAGCACGTCGCCATTCAAACATGGTTCTGCTAACCACTGCACCACCTTTTTTACCAGTGCTAGGACTTTTAGCCCATATTTTCTTAAAACTGCCCTACGTTTGTTTGATTTACGACTTGTATCCAGATATTGCCATCAATTTAGGAGTAGTTCCGGCTAATCACTGGGTTGCCCGATTCTGGCAAAAATTAAATTGCCAAGTATGGCGTAAAGCTGAAGCAATTATTGTTCTCAGTAATTCAATGAAGCAGAGAATAGTTAAACATTGTCCAGAAGTTATAGACAAAATTTCGGTTATTCATAGCTGGGCAAATCCCCAATTGATAGTTCCGATTCCGAAACAAAAAAATTGGTTTGCCTGGAAATACGATCTTGTAGACCGTTTTAGCGTCCTTTATTCTGGCAATATGGGGCGCTGCCATGACCTAGATACCATCCTGGAAACAGTTAAGCAACTGAAGGATGAGCCAATTCTCTTTGTATTCATCGGCGGTGGTTCTCGACGCACTCAATTCATTGAGGAAGTAAAGCGTTTAAAATTGCTCAATTGCCTGTTTCTTCCCTATCAAGATAAAGAGGTACTACCCCATTCTTTAACAGCCTGTGATTTATCTCTTGTGAGTGTCAGTCCAGAAATGGAGGAATTAGTTGCTCCTAGCAAGCTATACTCAGCATTATCTGCGGGTCGCCCTATTGCTGCCATCTGTCCTAAAAACTCTTATCTACATCAACTAATTACAGACGCAGACTGCGGTGCAATGTTTGACAATGGAGATAGTCAAGGACTTGCTCAATTTATTCGTTTTCTTAGTAAAAATGACCAAGCAGTAGAACGTATGGGTACAAATGGACGCAGATATTTAATCAAAAATTTTGCTCCGAAAATTATTACCGAACAATACTTTGAAGTATTGCAACGAGCACGTTAATATTGCCGTCATTTGGAGGCACTTCATCAAGGGGGTACAGAGTCAGATATCAAAACAAATTGTTGCAACAAACCCCCTTGTCTCCTAATCGTTGTAACAGAACTACGTGCTGCTCAAATTAGAGCATCGATGCTTAGGAGAAAAGATAGGGATTAGTTGCAGTATATATTGGCAGTATCGCACCTACTAAAGAAACGCTCATGTTCAGCAGCTCAATCACGACGATTTATCGCTCTTGGTTGCCTCTCTCTTTTCCGACTATGGGGTTGCCTCCTGTCTGCTGTCTCCTCTTTTCTAACTGAGAGCTAAAGTTTTGCTAGTTAGTCTTTAATGCAGGAACAAAATTTTTATCAAACTGCGGATTGTTTATATATAAAGTTTAGTTAGCTGACTTGCACTAAAGTTTAGGTTTATAAAAGTTTATCGATCCTAACTTCAGTTGTAAACCAGCGATCGCCATTCAAGTTAAATTTATTTACAGATCAAGCAGCTACCATTCAAATAGCTAATATGAAAAAGCAACAACCAATTCAGCCATTAGTGCCTAAAAACAACAGCCAACCCCCGCCGTTGATGCTGTCAAACAATGCTTTAAACTCCCCAGAAGATCAAGCTGGCGAATGGGATTTGCAGCAAATTTTGGCATTTGTACGTCGCCGAGCTGTTGTAATTGGGGGTGTAGCAATCGTCATTGCCTCTACTATTTGGTTTTTGACTCTAAATCGTCAAGCTCGGTATGAAGGAAAATTTCAAATATTAGTTGAACCAGTATCAGCTGAAACTCAACTGGCAGAATTAACTCCAGGCTCACAGGCAAATACTAACTCTCAAGAAGCAGGCTTGGATTACTCCACCCAAATCCAAGTTTTGCAGAGTCCGAAACTAATAGAGCCAATTATTAAGCAAATTAATACTCGTTATCCAGATGTTAGCTACTCTTCACTAATTCCTAATTTAACACTCACCCGCTTTCAAGAAACTAAAATATTAGAAGTCCGTTACCAAGATACAGATCCGCAAAAAGTTAAGTTTATTTTAGATTTATTAGCTAAAGGATACTTAAGATACTCTTTGCAAGAGCGACAAACTAACCTCAGCCAAGGAGTTCAGTTTGTTGATTCTCAACAACCAATGTTGCAAGCGCGGGTTAATAGTCTGCAAACACAACTACAAAATTTTCGCCAAAAATACAATTTCATTGATCCAAATGCGAAAGCTGAACAACTATCTGGACAAGTTAATGCTATTAAGTTACAGCGACTGGATACTCAAAAACAGCTAGCTGAAACTCAGTCCTTGTATGAAATTGTCCAAACTCAGTCAGGCGCACCGCAAGTATTGAATGCCTCTCCAGCTTATCAGAAGTTATTAGAGCAGTTGCGGCAGCTAGAAGGTCAAATTGCCGTAGAGTCGATTAAATTTCAAGAAGATAGCCCTACTATTCAGGCGCTACGACAGCAGCGAGAAAAATTACTGCCGTTGGTGCAGCAAGAAGCTCAACGAGCGCTAGCAAATAAAAAGCTGGAGGTGGAGAATCAAATTTCACTGTTGCAAGTGCGGGCAAATCAACTTGCTCAAGCAGAAAGTAACTTAAATCAACAAATTAAACAAGCGCCTACTCTAGCGCGGCAATATGCAGATTTACAACGGGAACTAAATATTGCTACCGAAAGTTTGAACAGATTTTTAGAAAAACGCCAATCGCTAGAAATTGAAACTGCTCAAAAGGAAGTTCCTTGGGAATTGATTGTTGCTCCTGAATTACCTGCTCCTATTGATACTAATTCAAAGCGGAGTTTATTTTTAGGAGCGATCGCGGGGCTATTAGGTGGCGTAGGCTCTGGGTTGTTGCTAGAGAAGCTTAATAAAGTATTTCACTCGCCTGATGAACTTAAAGAGGTGACAAAACTGCCACTTTTGGGTATGATTCCTCTCCAAAAAAACCTCCAAAAACCTGTCTTTGTAGCTAAGACTATTGAAACCCAAAATGGCTACAACTCAGTAGTGCATAGTATTAGTAATACTCAAGATAAAACCTATTTTCCGTTTTTAGAGGCATTTCGCTCTTTAAATATAAATGTTCGGTTTCTCGGTTCTGATACTCCAATTAACTCTTTTGTAATTAGTTCAGCTTTACACGCTGAAGGTAAATCTACAGTTGCTGCATATTTAGCGCAAGCAGCAGCAGCAATGGGGCAGAAAGTGTTGCTAGTAGATGCTGATTTACGTTTACCCCAAATTCATAGTTTATTTGATTTACCAAACGAACCAGGACTCAGCAATGTTATTTCGACAAACTTGCCAGTTTTAGAAGCAATCCAGCGATCGCCTTGGGATAATCTTTTTGTGTTAACTGCTGGTTATATCCCACCCGATCCCACAAAGCTCCTATCTTCCAAAAAGCTCCAGAATGTTATGGAACAACTAGGGCAAAAGTTTGACTTAGTTATATATGACACGCCACCTTTATTAAGTCTTGTTGATAGTAATCTTGTTGCTAGCCATACAGATGGAACTATATTAGTTGTACTAATGGACAAAACTGACCGCTTAGTATTTATGCAAGCTTTAGAGCGGCTAAAACTTTCTCCTACCAATGTTTTAGGTACTATTTGCAACGGTCTGAAAAGCTACAACACTTATACACCTTATAGTTACTATTAACCTCGCCTTACTGACCTAAAGGTGATAATGGGACTTGTTGGGGTTCCCCTGATGTTTCCCCTAGTGTTTCCTCTACGGGTTCCTGTACCTTCCACTGACAACGTTTTTCTTGTGGTTGGTTGTAATTAATTGCCATCGTGAAAGTGCGGGTATCAGCGCGGTTGTCGCGGAAATTGACTACAGCATTTGTGTAGTTTCCCCTGGCGATCGCTGTCCATTGTAATCTGCCATCTTGCAATGGTTGATCGGGGACAAAGCGCATTTTAGACTGGACTGCATCCGGAGAGTCGCCGGGTTGAACAAAAAGCAAGCTTTGAACAACATCTGCTGCCCGTGTTAAAAGATCGGCAGAGATAAAGCTACAACTATTGGCAGTGTCTCCTTGAACTAATACCAAAAAAGGACGGTCAGTGGAAGTTTCAACTTGTTGAGCTGGCGCTTCTAGGTTAGGAAGGAAACTTAAAATGCTAGCCAAAAGTAGGAAATAAGTAGTTCTCATAGTGTTTAGTATCTAACTAAAAGTCAATACTTGTTTGCTTCTGTTATCAAAAAAACGCTGCGCTAGAATTAAGGTAGAAGTTGAGGTATTACTCAGAGTAATCGCGGCTGGGATCTTAGCCAAGGTACGAGCAGATTGATTATAGGTAATCTTACATTTAATCGTTACCTTGTTTACTCTCCTATCTATTAGCGCTAGAGAAAAGCTTTAATTATTCTCTATCCTGAATATAAGCAGGCGGCGAGAATCGAACTCGTATCATTAGCTTGGAAGACTAGGAAAAAGTAATGACTACCAAGGATTACAAGCTAATTTAAGTTTTCAAGTCGTATACTCAGCGTTAATTTTTACATAGTCGTAACTGAGGTCACAACCCCAAGCTTTACCAAAGCCAGAACCATTGCCGATGCTGACTGCAATTAAAACTGTATCGTCTTTTAAATAACGACTAGAGGCGGGGCGTTCAAAAGCTGTTGCACTATCTTCAACCGCTAATAAATCATTGCTCATATCAACGCTGACTACATCTTTATTTTGTTGCAGATCAGCACCAGAGCCTTTTTCTTTTAAATAAGCGCTAGCAGCCGCCCGATCAAAGGGTAGGGGTTGACCATTCTCCATGAGCAAGAAATCCCCTAACTTAATTTGCAGATTTTCTTGTTCAAAAGGAACGCCAGCACGTCCAGCTGCGGCGGCAATTCTTCCCCAGTTAGGATCGCGTCCAAATACAGCTGATTTAACAAGCGAGGAACCAGCAACGGTTTTTGCTACCATTCGCGCCGACTTTTCATCTGTTGCGCCCGAAACTTGGACTTCAATTAAGCAAGTTGCACCTTCACCGTCACGAGCGATCGCTTTTGCTAAATGCTGACATACTGCTGTGAGCATTGCCTCTAATTTCTCGGCTTCTGCTCCCATCTCAGTTATTGCTGGGGTACGGGATTGACCATTAGCCAGAGCTAAGAGAGTATCGTTAGTGCTGGTATCGCCATCAACAGTAATTTGGTTAAAACTGCGATCGGCGGCGCGGCTTAACATTTGCTGCCAAAGAGAAGGAGAAACAGCAGCATCACAGGTAACAAAAGCTAGCATTGTTGCCATGTTGGGGTGAATCATCCCCGAACCTTTGGCTATACCGCCAATCCGGACTGGGCGATCGCCTAATGTTGTCTCTAGGGCGATTGATTTTGTTACCAAATCTGTTGTAATAATCGCTTGGGCTGCCGCATCCGAACCTGTAACTGACGCTGCTGCAACTAACTGCGGAATGCCACTGCGTAGTGCCTCCATACGAATTCGCTGCCCAATTACGCCAGTAGAAGCGAGCAAGATAGAGTCAGAAGGCACATTCAGTGCTTGCCCTAGTAGCATGGCACTTTCTAAAGCATCTAGCCAACCTTGAGAACCTGTTGCCGCGTTTGCTTGTCCAGCGTTACAGAGGATAGCACGGGCGCTGTGTTTGGCTTGTAGTTGCTGACGGCAGTAATCTACACAGGCGGCACGTACTACTGTTGTCGTGAATACACCAGCTGCGATCGCCTCCGTATCTGACAAAATTAATGCTAAATCCGGTAGTCCTGATGGTTTCAACCCCGCCGTAATTCCTGCTGCTCGATATCCTTTAGGAGCAGTGACACCGCCGCTAATTTCTTGCCAATCTGACATTACGCCTTCCTTTGGTCGTATTTATCCCCTGAGATGCTCTCTCGATGCCCAAGCGGTTATGATTGCGCCAATTCAACAAAAAAGGAGAGCCTTTAGGGACTCTCCTAATTATCAGGGTGCATCTACTCAGCACAGTATACCAGGTTAGATAATTCAGTTTTTAACCCTGGTCAAAATATTTGTGATAAATTCACAGATTAGACATCAGGCAATAGGTAGATTTTTCCAAAAAAGAAGTCAGAATTAGCATGACTGAGGTGCAGCGATCGCAGACAACCATTAGTTTAAAGCCTCACCGCAAGTGGCGCGATCAAAGAATTAATAAACACTTTGTCAAGAATCGCTGCTTCTATGGATGCAGTTCTCCTGTCTTTTTTCACTACCCACCAAATTCAAATTAGTCCTAGAACTAACTATTTAGCTTCTTAGCCAACAATTGGTTGGTTAATTTCGGATCTGCGCGTCCACCAGTTTGCTTAAGTACCTGTCCCACAAAGAAGCCTAGTAATTTAGTTTTACCGTTGCGATACTGTTCTAGCTCTTTAGGATTTGCTGCCACAACAGAATCAACAATTTCTGCTAATGCACCCGTATCAGAAATTTGAATCAAGCCTTTGCGTTCGACTAATTCCTTAGCAGAACCACCAGAGGTAAGTAGTTCTGGCAAAATATCTTTAGCAATTTTGCCGCTAATCGTGCCGTCTTGAATCAAAGTAATTAGTTCAGCTAGCGTGTTAGGTTGAAGAGCAATTTCACCGATGCTGAGTTTATTAGTGTTCAAGTAGCCAGCAATATCGCCCATGATCCAGTTAGCGGCTTGTTTAGCGTTGGCGTTAGCAGCGATCGCAACTTCAAAATACTCTGCAACAGCGCGATCGTCAGTTAATACCCTTGCATCATAAGCTGAAAGATTATGCTCTGTTTCATAACGATGCCGTTTTTGTGCTGGTAGTTCAGGTAATTCAGAACGCCATTGATTTAATTGATCGGTTGATACTTCTATAGGTGCAAGATCCGGTTCGGGAAAATAGCGATAGTCGCTAGAGCCTTCTTTAACTCGCATACTAATAGTACGTTGACTGCCTTCTTCCCACAAACGAGTTTCCATTACTATAGGCTCACCAGCTTCTATAGCGGCAATTTGGCGCTCAATTTCGTACTCGATCGCCCGTTGAATGGCGTTAAACGAGTTCATGTTTTTAATTTCTACCTTAGTGCCAAATTCTGCTTGTCCAACTGGACGCACCGAAATATTGACATCACACCGCAAGGAACCTTCTTGCATATTGCCGTCACTCACACCGAGGTATAGCAAAATCCGCCGCAGTTCTTGAGCATATTCAGCCGCCTCTTGTCCAGAACGCAGATCAGGTTCAGAAACAATTTCTACTAACGGGACACCAGTGCGGTTGTAGTCTACTAAAGAGTAGGTAGAACCAGAAAGGCGATCGCTACCCGCGTGAACAAGTTTCCCTGCATCTTCCTCCATGTGCAAGCGAGTAATCCCAATTCTTTTACGGATTGGGTTGTTTTGATCGTCAACTAATTCAATTTCTAGCCAACCGTGTTCAGCGATCGGTAGATCGTACTGAGAAATTTGATAATTTTTCGGCAGATCAGGATAAAAATACTGCTTACGGTCAAATTTACTAAAAGGGGCAATTTGACAATTGAGTGCTAGTCCAGCTTTAACGGCATACTCTAGCACCTTTTGATTCAGTACAGGTAATACACCAGGCATCCCCATACAAATCGGACAAACATTCGTATTTGGCAGCGTACCAAATTGAGTAGAGCAGTTACAGAAAACTTTAGTATTAGTCTTAAGCTGACAGTGGGTTTCTAAGCCAATAACAGCTTCGTAATCAGTTTTAACAGGTGCAGCAATAGTCATAGGCTTTTATAAATTGCAGCTAGGCAACCATTGAGATTCTATTTTAGCTTTGTGTTGCTTTGTCTTCTAATTAATATCTATTTAGTATCAGCAATCTGGGCAAAATCATTGGTAATACTCAATTACCTGAGCGATGAACTTCTGCCAGTTTTCATTGGGAACCCAAATCTGATGTAAATCTGTCTTTGCCTCTTTCTCACTAATTTGTTCATGGATTAAGCGATAAAGATACATAAATGCTGAGACTCTCATATTAGCAGCGCAATGTACAAAGACATTCTTATCTGCGTTAGTTTCCATCACAGTAAAGAAATTTTTAATGTCTTCTAGGGTGGGGTTATCCCAAATAACTGGAATATGCACGTACTCAATACCTTGAGCTTCAACAATTGCTTGCTCATTGAGTAAGGCATTTAATGATTCTGGTAATGCAAGATTAACAACCAATTGATATCCTGAATCCTTGATTGCTAAAAATTGCGCTGCTGTTGGTTGTCCCGCAGTTGCAATTGAGTCTGATAGTTTTAGAAAGTTGTAAATGTCTTCTATTTTGTTACTCACGATATTTATAGGAATGAGGTTACTAATAAATAGTTTCAATTCTACTTGTGGATATATATAGCGATCCTATCTGACTTGGAAAAATGAACCGCCTTCACGTAGCTTGCTTCTCCGAAGGAGTAGTGTAGCGCCAGCGTTTAGGACGCAAAGAGCACCAAGAAAAGAAAGAATTTCACGAGTCATTTAAGACTGCTATAACACTATGTTAATCTTTATTTGGCTGCCAAGCTAACAGTAAATTGTGTTGAAAGCTTTAAGTTTAATAAGATAGCAAAGGAATCTGTCCAGGTAGAATCGTAGCTAAGGTATTATTTATACTTTTTAATTGCTACGCCTGCAATGTGAGGGCTAACAAGTGGTACTGGCGCTTTAAAGTGAGCATAATTTACACTCTCAAAGCCAGCATTTTCTAAAGCAACCCAAGTTTCGCGATCGGGATTACAACCATCGCCAAGCACTTTCCAAATTGGTTTAATTCCTATTTGAATTTGGCGCAATAAAGTTCCTTGAGGTGCGGCGACGTGCTCTACAAATAAAAAGCGTCCGCCAGGTTTAAGAACTCGTAAAATTTCTTGTAATGTAGCAGAAAGATTTGGCACTGAGCATAAAACAAGGGTACTAACAACGGTATCTATGCTATTATCTTCAGCATTGATTTTTTCAGCAGTTCCAGTGCGGATATCAATATTTAAATTAAGTTTTTCTGCTGCTTTTTTAAGGTAAGAGTGCATATATGGATTTGGCTCAATTCCTATCCAGTGAATGTCTTTTGGATAGTAGGATAAGTTAGGACCAGTGCCAGGACCAATTTCTAAAATATTACCGTGTATGTTGGCAAATAAAGCTTGCTTGCGTTCGCCTACAGCACTTTCATAACTAGGACTACCTTGAGCCATCAGCCAGGCAAATACTCTTTTGTACCAACCTGTATCAGCTTGGAATTGTGATTCAATAGAGGAATTTTCAAGAGTCATAACTTACCTCTACCTAATTTAATGTCAAGTGATGGTAATACGTCTTATTACTCAGTTAGGAAATCTTTGGGAAGGTTTTGTTATTAAGCGTGAAGATTTGCTTGTTCTTGCAGCCAAGGATCTACAGGCTGTCCATCACGGCGGCGTAGTTGAATTTCGACAACCATCACTTCATTAGATCCAGGTGGAGCAGGTTTTTGATGAAAAGTAATTTCATAATCGGCTGGATTATGATTGCGCTCTTTCAGCCAATCTTGTACTTTTGTTGTGGCAAAAAGGGATTGCCCTTGCTCAAACATTCGGGTAATCTGCATTTGTAGGGTGTATGGATTTAAGCGTCCCATTGTTTACACTCTGTTAGTAAGTTGTGGTTGTTAAATATAGCGATCGCATTTTTCTTAATTAATAGCTACATCTGATTGAGATCGATACCTAATTCTTGCAGTCTAGCTGCTAATTTTTGAGCGCGATCACGTTCTTGTTCTAGTTGTTGTTGAGCTATTTCCTTTGCCTGTCGCTCCTGTTCTAGCTGTTGTTGCGCCTGTTCCTTGTCTAATCGTTCTTGTTCCCTCATAGCTGCTAACTCAGAATAAGTAGCAAATTTTTCGCCATCAGGTCGATAAAGCTGAAGCTCTGTTCCTGACATCTCAAACTTTATACCTAAGCGCGGACTAACCCAACCCAACATTTGCTCAATTACGTCTAATCGCTCCCCACTACGTAGCCAGCCACTTAAATCACCTTTGTCGGGGTCATATAGATAATATTCCTCTACCCCGTAGCGATCATAAAACACCAGCTTTTTATCCATTTCTGTCTGGGTGTTTCCTGGCGATCTGATCTCAAATACTACCTGTGGCGCAATATTACCTTCTTTCCATTGTTGATACGAGCCTCTGTCGCCTTTAGGTCTACCAAAGATTACCATTGCGTCTGGTGCAGCACGGGTGACGTTATTGCCTTCTACTGGATACCAAAGTAAGTCACCTGCAACAAATACATCAGGATGATCTTGAAACAGCCATTCTAGCCCTTCTTTGATAGTCACAATCCAGCGAAATTGCTTAGTATTGTCTGCCATCAGCTGACCATCACTATCTGGGTAAATAATCTCCTGCTCGCTATTAGATTGCAGTTGTGTAATCATTTGTTATGGCTCCACAGGTCGCTGCTTGTGCTCAGTGTAGCGCTTTTAGGATTCAGTCTCAATTGAGGTTTTTGATAGCAATAGAGGATGTTTACCTGTTCTACTCCCTTAAACAACGGATACAAATAGGAAACAATACTACAAGCGCGATCGCCTCAATTAAAAATTGCAGTTGTGGTGGAGTTAAGGCAAAACCCCAAATTAGCAAGATCGCTCCAGATACTGCTGCTGCAAGCCGATAAACGTCATCTTTTGTCCTTAGACCTAGCCAAATAATTCCGATACCAACTGCTAAAAAAATTAAGTAAGTTGCAGGCATTTTTCTTAGTTAATTTAGAAGTGGGCATTGCCCACATTAGATAATTCCTTAAATCAAGATTGACTCAAAGCGGATTGTAAATCAGTACGAGCTATTTCTAAAGCTGCTGGTAACTTACTTGGATCGCGTCCACCAGCTTGAGCGAGGTTTGGTCGTCCACCGCCACCACCGCCGCAAATTTTAGCGATCGCGCCGACAAATTTCCCGGCTTGTAATCCTTTTTTATTGACATCTGGACTAAAAGCTGCAACTAAGCTAACTTTGCCATCTTCAGGAACTGAACCTAAAACTACAGCACCATTACCTAGTTTTTGCAATAAACGTTCTGCTGCTGTCTTCAGGGATTCTGGATCGACATCTCCTAGATCGGCAACTAAAATTTTATAATTCCCCACTGATTCAGCTTTCGTGATCAGTGATTCAGATTTAGCAAGTGCTAGTTCTGCTTTCAAGGTATCTAGTTGCTTTTGAGTGGTTCTCAGTTCGTTTTGCAATCCAGTAACTCGTTGAGGTAGTTCTTCAGGTTTTACCTTAAAGCGATCACTTAATTCCCTAACTACTTTGTCTCGCACATTCAGATATTCCAAAACAGCAGCTCCCGCTACGGCTTCAATACGTCGCACTCCAGAAGAAATCCCAGTTTCGGAAATAATTTTAAATACGCCAATTTCAGCAGTGTTTCTCACATGAGTACCACCGCATAGTTCCATAGAAACGCCAGGGAAATCAATTACGCGCACAACATCGCCATACTTTTCCCCAAACATGGCGATCGCTCCCTTAGCTTTTGCTTCCGCAATTGGCATTAATTCAATTTCAGCCGTATGTGCTTCCGCAATCCAAGTATTTACTTGTTCTTCTACCTGTTGCAACTCTTCTGCTGTTAAAGCGCGGGGACAATTGAAGTCAAAGCGTAATCGATCAAAAGCAACAAGTGAACCCGCTTGTGAAATCGAGTTATCAACAATCTTCTTTAGCGCCGCTTGTAAGAGGTGTGTAGCTGTGTGATTTGCTTGGGCGCGAATCCGGCAAACGCGGTCAATTTGAGCCATTACTGGGTCGCCTAGCCGCAGTGTACCGCGTTCAATGTGACCGTAGTGAATGTAAATATGTGATTGTTGCTTTACATCATCAATTCGTACTACTAAATTGTCACCAGATAAGTAACCGCGATCGCCAATCTGTCCGCCTGACTCTGCATAAAACGGCGTTTGATCTAAAACTACTTGCACTACTTCGCCTGCTGCTGCTGACTCTACTTGCTGTCCATCAGCAATGAGTGTGATAACTTGAGCTGGTGTAGATGGTTGAGTATAACCAAGAAACTGAGTAGCATTAATCCCAGATGCGAGTTGATTTATCGAGTCCTTAGCGGTTAAATCAATTGCTCTGTGCGCTCCTTTAGAACGTCCTACTTGCTCCTCCATTGCCGCTTCAAAGCCTGCTAAATCGACAGTCAAGTTATGTTCGGCGGCAATTTCTTGAGTTAGTTCTAAGGGAAAGCCGTAGGTATCGTAAAGGATAAAAGCATCAACGCCGGAAATTTCTTGGGGAGACTTTGCCAAAATTTCTTCTAGCAGTTTTTCCCCACGTTCCAAAGTTTTGAGGAAGCCGGATTCTTCGCGTTGGAGTTGATCTTTAATTGCTGCTTCTCGTTGGCGGACATTTGGGTAGGCGGATTCAGAAAGCGCGATCGCACTTTCGGCAACTTGGGTTGTAAATTCCCCAGAAATCCCAATTAATCGTCCATGCCGGACTACGCGCCGAATCAACCGCCGTAATACATAACCGCGTCCGGCATTTGATGCAGAGATCCCGTCAGCAATCATATGGACAACTGCGCGGATATGATCGCCAATTACTTTTAAAGAAATTTTAGTCTGTTCATTACTTTTGGCGTAGTCAATTGCGGCAATTTCCGCCGTTGTTTTAATAATCGGGAAAATTAAGTCAGTTTCGTAATTGTTCGGTACTTGCTGGAGGATTTGCGCCATCCGTTCCAGTCCCATTCCCGTGTCAATGTTCTTGCTTTTTAGAGGTGTCAAATTGCCTTCAACATCGCGGTTGTATTGCATAAACACCAAGTTATAAAACTCGATGAACCGCGTGTCATCTTCCAAGTCAATGTCTGCATCTCTTTCTGGATGGAAGTCGTAGTAAATTTCTGAACAAGGACCACAAGGACCTGTAGGACCAGATACCCAGAAATTATCATCCTCGCCTAAGCGTTTGATTCTAGCTTCCGGCACACCAATTTGATCGCGCCAAATAGCATAAGCTTCGTCGTCGTCTTGAAATACACTAACGACAAGATTTTCTGGCGGTAAGCCAAAGACTTGAGTTGATAATTCCCAACCCCAGGCGATCGCTTGTGATTTGAAATAATCGCCAAAGCTGAAGTTACCCAACATCTCAAAAAACGTATGATGGCGGGCAGTGCGTCCGACATTTTCAATGTCGTTGGTGCGGATACACTTTTGGGAAGTGGTAGCGCGGGGAAAGTCGGGCGATCGCTGTCCTAAAAATATCGGTTTAAATGGCAACATCCCCGCGATCGTTAGCAGTACGGTGGGATCTTCTGGTACAAGGGAGGCGCTTTTGAGAATTTTATGTTGCCGTTGCGCATAGAATTCTAAGAATTTTTGGCGAATTTGATCACCACTGAGGTACTGCAATGAGGAAGACATGGGCGGTTAATTGGGGCTAGGGGCTAGAGATTACTATAGTGATTCAACTTTATATAATTTTTGCATTTTGATTGGGATTACAGCTACTTTAGTTGAGTAGGTGGATAAAAGCGCTCAAAATCTACTTAAATAATCCAGCTGCGGGGTCATAAGAGAAATGCGCTGAGAGCAGTAAAATTATCTGAAAATAATTTTGAGTACATTTACTCTTTTTTTACTATGGCACTTCAACTTAAAGTCCCCAGTATTGCTTGCGATGGCTGTGCAGAGACAATTACCGAATCGATCACCACCATGGAACCAGATGCCAAGGTACAGGTAGATGTAAAAGCCAAGACTGTAACCGTGGAAGCCGCAGCTTCTGAAGAAACAATCAAACAGGCAATTGTTGCTGCTGGTCACACAATTGAAGGTTATCAATAAAGGACTACGATTATTGGAGCAGAGATAGACAATTCTTGTGTATTCTGTCTCCTATTTCCTGTTTCTTGGCTTTTGTCTGCTCTAAAGAAATTTCTATACAACAAAATAGCAATTTTGTCAAGAAAAAATTAGCTGCTACGAAGCTAAAGATATGCGATCGTGTCCCTCGGCTTTTGCTTGGTAGAGGGCTTTATCGGCATTAGTAATAAGTATGTCAGGAAAAGTTTCTGGAGTTGGCATAGCGCTGGCGACTCCAAAGCTTAAAGTAACGTATGAGCTCGCTTTAGTATAATGACTAATTTCTAAAGCTCTGATGTTAACTTTAGTTTCGTTAGCGACTTGCAAAGCTCCTTCTGTGTCTGTATTTGGCAGAATTACAGCAAATTCCTCGCCGCCATAGCGGGCTACCAAATCAGCAGGGCGTTTTACTGCTGAACTAATCGCTTTAGCAACTAGCTGCAAACAGCGATCGCCTGCTTGATGACCATATGTATCGTTATAGGCTTTGAAAAAGTCAATATCGCACATAATCAGCGACAAAGGTGTTTTCTCCCTAGTCATGCGTTTCCATTCTTGGCTGAGGTGTGTATCAAACTGTCGCCGATTTGCCAATTGTGTTAAGCTATCTTCTGCAGCTAACCGCTTTAACTCTTGGTTTGCTTGCTCCAATTCTCTTGATAGTTGGGCTTCTCGGAGGAGACGACGCACGCGCTGAAGTAGTACAGCCCAATGAATCGGTTTGGTGACATAATCAGTAGCACCAGCCTCAAAAGCCCAATTAACTGAAGCTTCATCATCAAGACCAGTAATAATCAGAATGGGAAGACGATCGCCACCAGCAAGTGATCGCAATTGACTACAACAAGTAAAGCCATCCATTACGGGCATCATGCCATCCAGCAAAATAATATCTGGATACAGCTCAGTGTATGCAGCTAAACACTGTTGCCCGTTACTAACTTCTGCGACTCGGTAGCCTTCTTTTTGCAACCTTTGGCGAATTTGCAGACGGGTGAACTTGTCATCATCGGCGATTAAAATTAGCGGCGCATCTTGCTGGGTTGCAGGGATATTCATATCTAACACTGCTGTCGTTCTATCTGCAAAGCTACCTTAACTTTTTCATACTCCGCTTCCAGCAGTAAGATTTTCTCGAATGTAGCTGCAATTGCTGCATTAGCATCCATTACTTCTAGTTCTTTGCTGATCTTGGCTATTTTTGTAGCACCAAGAGCAGCACTACTTGACTTTAAAGTATGAGCTTCTCGCTGTAAGCTATTTGCATCGGCTCGCTGGGCTGCTACCTTCATTGCTTGCAGTTGTTTGGGAGTTTCTTCAATATAACAATCAATTAACTGAGCTAAGAAAGTAGAGGCATCTTCACCTGCTGTAGCCCGAAATTCCTGAATTATCTTAGCGTCAATAGGATCTGGGGACTGAGGGGAATCTTCACTAATTGTCTCTGTTTCTTTCTCCTTGTCTCCTTGTCTCCTTGTCTCCTTGTCCTCTGCTTTTAGCTGACACTTTCTTAAAGCCTGGACTAGCTCTTGCACTTGAATTGGCTTGCTAATATAGTCGTCCATGCCTGCATCTAGACATATTTGGCGATCGCCTTGCATCACATTGGCTGTCATCGCAATAATGCGCGGACGTTCTTGGGGTAAATATTCCTGGCAAATAAGCTGTGTTGCTGTTAAGCCGTCCATTTCCGGCATTTGCACGTCCATCAACACAACATCATAAGCTTGGCGACGCAGAGCTTCTAAAACTTCTAGTCCATTGCCAGCAACATCGGCGCGATACCCCATATTTTGTAATAGATACAAAGCTAGCTTTTGGTTTACTGCATGATCTTCCGCCAACAAAATGCGTAGAGGCAGCTTTTGGGCAAATTGGGGGTCAAACTGCGGTGACTTAGAACTCCTTGACTTTACTTTTAGCGGTTGTCCACCTAAAACTTGAATTAAAGTATTGTAAAGCTGGGATTGTTTAACTGGCTTATTCAGAAAAGCTGCAAAATTGACGTTGGCGGCTTCCTCCCCTACTTCTTGTCTGCCCAATGAAGTTAACATCACCAAAGGCAACGCTTGGCAGTTAGGCTGCTTGCGGATTTCTGTTGCTAAGGTTAAACCATCCATTTGGGGCATTTGCATATCGAGAATTGCAATGTCGAACGGTTCCTGGCGCAGCGACTCCAGAGCTTCAAAACCCGATTCCGCCGTTCTTGTGGTCATTCCCCAAGACTGAGCTTGCAATGTCAAAATCTTCCGATTAGTAGCGTTATCATCTACAATCAGCACTCGTTTAGCGTTTAGCTGCGGTTGGGGAGGAATATCTACTTGTAATGAGTCGGGAGCCGATTCTGCAACCAAAGTGAAATAAAAGGTGGAACCTTGTCCTACTTGACTTTCGACCCAAATTTTGCCACCCATCATTTCGCACAAGCGTTTGCTGATCGCAAGTCCTAGTCCAGTACCGCCATATTTTCTAGTAGTGGAGGAATCAACCTGAGTGAAGGACTCAAACAAGCGATTTATTTGCTCTTGCGGAATACCAATGCCTGTGTCCTTAACAGCGAATTGAATCTCGTGAGTGCTAGGATCTGGTTTCTGAGTCGTCTGAGCTGTTACAGAAACAACAACTTCTCCAGCAGAGGTAAATTTAACTGCATTCCCAACTAAGTTCACTAAAATTTGTCGCAGGCGGGTAACATCTCCTATCAACATCCTCGGTGTTTGGTGAGGAATTAGGTAAGCCAACTCCAGATTTTTTTCTGCTGCCTTGGGAGCTAGCAAGTCTAGTGCTTCTTCAATACAAGATTGCAGATCAAAGAGTTGTTTTTCTAGGTCTAGCTTGCCAGACTCAATTTTTGAAAAGTCTAAGATGTCATTAATAATTGTCAGCAGAGCATCGCCACTATTGCGGATTGTCTCCACAAAATCTTGCTGTTGGTGCGTTAGATCAGTATCGAGTAGGATTCCGGTCATCCCAATTATCCCATTCATTGGTGTCCTGATCTCGTGGCTCATGGTTGCCAAAAAACGATCTTTAGCAAGGCTGGCATTTTCTAATTCCAGGTTCTTTTCCTGCATTGTTTGCTCAAAATGCTTGCGTTCAGTTACATCACGAGCAGCAGCGAATACTCCTTGAAGTTTATTTTCGCGGTCATAAAATGTCGCTGCATTATAAGAAACAACAGTCTCACGTCCGTCTTTAGAACGTGCAGTTAGCTCGTAGTTTGTTACCCGTTCTTCGCGTAATACAAGCCGGATACCTGCTTCAGCCTGCGAAGGATCAGTGAAGTATTGCTTAAAAGGAGAGCCAATAAGTTCAGAGCGTTCATAGCCAGTCAGCACTTCCATTTGGCGATTGACATCGGTAATAATGCCCAAGGGATCGGTTGTCATCAGCGCGTCGATGTTCGATTCAATCAGCGATCGCGTGTAGAACTGCGAGTCACGCAATTGAATTTCCAGTTGTTTTTGGGCAGTAATATCGCGGGCGGCAGCCAGGATACCGAGTGGCGCACCTGCCGCATCATTGAACACTCCGGCGTTAAAACTAACAGTAATCCGTCGTCCGAAGCGAGTAATCAGCACTAGTTCGTAGCCAAGTACCCGTTGTTCTGCCAATGTCTGCTGTACACCAGCACGTGCTGACTCTGGTTGCGTGAAATAGTCGGCAAAGCAAGAGTTGATTAAGTGCTTGCGCGAATAACCAGTTATTCTTGTAGCTTCTTCGTTCACGTCTATGATTGTTTCGTCAGGGGCGATCGCAAATAAGGCATCAGCCGAAGCTTCAATTAGCGATCGGTTATACACCTGCTGCTCGGTGAGTTTGGTTTGCAGTCGTGCCTGTTCAGAAATATCGCGGGCGGAGGCGAAGATTCCCTGCACTCGTTCATCCGCACCTCGGAAAATTGAAGCATTGAAGGAAACAGTGGACTTGTGTCCTGTCTTAGTTTTCAGCACAAGCTGATAGTTTGTAACTACACCTTCAGCAAGGGTGCGCTTGACTCCCATATTGGCGCGTTCTGGTTCTGTAAAATATGGCTTAAACGGCGAACCAATTAATTCTTCACGGGCGTAGCTTGTCATCCGGCACATTTGCTCGTTGACATCAGTAATAAAGCCTTCTGGATCTACTGTGATCAGTCCGTCTACGGAAGACTCAATTAAGCCACGCAAGTATATCTGCTGTTCACGCAGTTGCTCTTCTAGGCGTACGCGATCAGTAATATCTCGTGCGGAAGCGAAGATCCCGCGCACCTTCCCTGCTGTATCTTTGAAAATAGCAGCGTTAAAAGATACTTGGAGCATCCGCCGCGCCCGAGTTACAAGAGTAAGTGCATACTCGGTAGTAAAGCCAGCATCAAATGTTTGCTGGACACCTGTCCGCGCCCGCTCTGGTTCGGTGAAGTAGTCGTGAAAAGGCGTACCGAGTAGTTCCGCGCGACTGTAGCCACTTAGAAGGCACATCCGATCATTGACATCATTAATAAAGCCTTGGGGATCTACTGTGATTAGTCCGTCCACCGACGACTCAATCAAGCCGCGCAGATAAGTTTGCTGTTCGCGTAACTGCTTTTCCAGTTTTTTCTGCTCGGTAATATCGCGCGCAGCAGCAAATACACCTTGTAGTTTGCCGTCGGCATCATAAAAAGTAGTAGCGTTATAACTAACTACAGTCTCCTGTCTACTTTTAGAACGTGCAGTTAATTCGTAGTTCGTTACTCGTCCCTCTTGTAGCACTAGCCGGATACCTGATTCTGCCCGCGCCGAGTCGGTGAAGTATAGCTTAAATGCTGTACCAATTAATTCATCACGCTCGTATCCCGTAAGTGCTTCCATCTGCGGATTAACATCGGTAATAATGCCAAGCGGATCGGTTGTCATCAGCGCGTCAATGTTGGAATCGATCAGAGTGCGTGTGTAGAACTGGGAATCGCGCAACTGCTCTTCCAGTTTTTTCTGCTCAGTGATATTACGTGCAGAAGCGAAAATTCCACGCACGTTACCTGATGTGTCTTTGAAGATGGCGGCGTTAAACGACACGGGTAGCGTTTGACTACCAGCGCCGCGTAAACTCAGCACGTAGTTAGTGACTAAGCCCTGTTGATACGTTAGCCGGACACCTTCGGCGGCACGTTCTGAGTCAGTAAAATATGCGGGGAAGGCAGAGCCAACAAGTTGAGAGCGCGGTCGTCCTGCCATCTGGCACATAGTATCGTTAACATCAGTGATCGTCATAGACTCATCTACTGTCACTAAACCATCTACAGATGCCTCAATTAATCCTCGGTTGTAAGCCTGCTGTTCGGCTAATTGCGTTTGTAGTCGTACTTGCTCTGTAACATCACGCGCCGAGGCGAAGATACCGCGTACTGCACCGGATTGATCCCTAAAAATTGCGGCGTTGAATGATACTAAAATTTCCCGCCAGTCCTTGGTGCGGAGGATGAGTTCGTAATTTGTTACCGCTCCCTTGTCTAAGGTGAGGCGCACACCCGCAGCTGCGTACTTGGGATTCAAGAAGTATTGCTGAAACGCGGAGCCAATAAGTTCAGAGCGCGAGTAGCCAGACATCCGGCACATTGTTTCGTTGACATCTGTAATCATCAGCAACGGATCTACGGTGATTAAACCGTCGAGGGAAGCTTCAATTAAACCTCGGTTGTAAGCTTGCTGTTCGCGTAACTGCGTTTGTAGTCCTGCTTGCTCCGTAATATCTCTGGCACTAGCAAAAATACCGCGCACGTCTCCCCCAGAGTCGCGGAAAACAGAAGCGTTGAACGATACCAGCAATTGCCGCTTGTCGCGCTTAGCGAGGGTAAGAACGTAATCTGTAACAATGCTATTGGCAAACGTCTCGTTGACTCCGGCTGTAGCGCGATCGCTATCAACAAAATAATCGGCGAATGGTGTACCAATTAGTTCTTGGCGGCAGTAGCCAGTCATCCGGGACATTTGCTCATTCACATCTGAGATCGTGCCTTCAGGATCTACAGTGATCAATCCGTCTACTGAGGCTTCAATTAGTCCCCGATTGTATGCCTGACTTTCGCGGAGTTGTTGTTCGAGTTGTTTTTGAGCAGTAATATCACGGGCGGCGGCGAATACGCCTTGGAGTCTTCCTTGAGCGTCACGGAAGGTAGAAGCATTGTAGGAAACAACAGTTATGCGTCCATCTCTAGCACGTGCTGTAAGTTCATAATTTGTTACCCGTTCCTGCTGCAATACTAAGCGGATGCCTGATTCAGCAAGATTCGGATCGGTGAAGTATTGCTTAAACTCAGATCCAATCAACTCTTGACGTGAGTAGCCAGTAAGCACTTCCATTTGGCGATTGACATCAGTAATCACGCCTAGAGGATCAGTTGTCATCAGCGCATCGATGTTTGATTCAATCAGCGATCGCGTATAGAACTGTGTGGTCTGAGATTCTTCTGTGAGGCGGATTTCATCTGATACGTCTTTAGAGATCAGCAGATAACCAATTGTCTGATTATTGGAGTCACGGCGGGGTGTAATCACGATCCGAGCGATAAAACGCTGACCGTTTTTGCGAATTTGATTGAGTGTCCCCTCCCATTTATTTTCGCGGAGGGCAACAGCTATTATTTCCTCTACCTTACCGCTTGCCACATCTGCGGGTGCGTGAAGCATAGTTGAAGATGCAGCGATCGCTTCTTCTGGTTCGTAGCCATACAACTGCCGTGCTCCCTCGTTCCACAGCAAAATCTTGCCATCAAGGTCTAGTCCAATAATCGAATACTCAGTTGCTGATTGCAAAATGTTAGCAATGAATGCTGCTGCTTCTGCATCGCCTATAGTGCTATCAAAAAGCTTAGTAGCCATTCCTACCTTCTTTGACGATGAAATTTTATGATGTCCTAACACTCCTGCTATCCCAAGTCATTTAGGAGTGTAACGATGCGATGGTCGCGTCGCGCGTTCCACCGTAGGCATCGCGTGCCGTTAAAATATATTTTCTTGTCAGTGTTTAATCCAGTATCAGGTACAGTGGGATTTTATATCTCTAACGGTAATAAAAAAGCTGTTCTCAGTTGAATTTAGAATTTTTCGACCAACATTTAGGTACTAGTTATTGTTCCTTTTATTCAGTCTTTACAAATTTAGCTCAAACATATAGAAACGCCCAGTTATTCTAAATACACCAATATTATTTTAGGATTAGTAACTTAACTATTAAGCCCTAAGTAACAGGGGATTTTTTCCTACAACTCAGGACTTAATGTTTGATATTAATTAATTCAATTGGAACAATTCATCAAACACTAGCCAATAGCTCTTAGTCTATGTCTTTAAGGTTTATGCCCCCAACAGCTATGACTGAAGACTCTTGTCTAAAATAATGTCAAAAAGAATGCCCTCCGAATGAAATTCGGGGCTAGACAAACGTAGACGCTTTGCGGCTTGCCGAAGGCTAGTCCGGATGGTGCGCGGACTGACAAATGAAAATCAGCTGTTAGTGTACGAAGGTACACTTTGTCTGTATAGCCGCGAATTCTATTCGCTCAGACGCAACGATTTATGCAGGAGGTCTAATGCCTAATGACTAATGACTAGTGACTAATTACTTCTTAGGAGCAATCAGCATCATCATATTTTTGCCTTCTTTTTTAGGCGCTTGCTGTACTTCTCCTAATTCCTGTAGATCAGTTGCCATGCGCTTAAGCAGAGTTTCTGCTAAATCGCTGTGTTGAATCTCCCGACCCCGGAACATCACAGTTGCTTTCACTTTGTCGCCGTCCTTAAGAAAGCGCTCTGCTTGATTGACTCGCACTCGATAGTCATGCTCTTCAATCTTGTAGCGCATTTTGACTTCCTTAACATCAGCTGTGTGCTGTTTTTTTCGAGCTTCCCGCGCTTTTTTCTCTTGCTCGAATTTGTATTTGCCATAGTCCATTATTCGACAAACAGGCGGGTCAGCCTTGTCACTTAGCAGCACCAAATCTAACTCTTTTTCCTCTGCTAATTGCAAAGCTTCTTGGGGAGTTAAAATGCCTAGCTGCCCTCCGTCAGTATCAATAACCCGAATAGTCGGAAAGCGAATTCGTTCGTTAATTTGGGGTAGATCGCGAGTTCTTCTTTTTTCAATCACAGGCGTTAGTAATTAGTAGACAACTGTTTGTTAAAAACCTAGCTTTAGTTACGGCTTGGTAATTATTGACTTAAGCAAGCATATCGTAGCGGTCAATCACTGACAAACAGATGACTTTCGTTTGTACTTGCAATTAACTTTAGCAAATTTTGTTGCTGGTAAGGGGTGGGGAAATTACTCCATATTGTGTCAAACTCATATAAAATGAAAGAGATAGTTTGTAAATATTTTTAAACTAAAGGCTAAATGTGATTACATCCCAGAACTGGCAGCAACGGGTTGGTAGTCAAAGAGATTGGATCTGGCGCGGCTGGCAAACTCGCTACACTTACCTCCGTCCAACACATCCCACACCCAAAAGTGTGCCGTTAATTTTGTTACATGGATTTGGGACTTCGATTGGACACTGGCGACAAAATTTAGCGGCGCTGAGTGAAGATCATACTGTTTACGCCCTAGATATGCTAGGTTTTGGTGCTTCCGAGAAAGCCCCAGTAAGTTACAAAGTAAATCTCTGGGTTGATCAGGTTTACGATTTCTGGCGCACATTCATCCGTCAACCTGTAGTGTTGGTTGGTAATTCAATTGGTTCACTAATTTCATTAGCAGCAGCAGCAAGGCATCCAGATATGGTGCAAGGCCTTGTGATGCTTAGTCTGCCCGATCCATCGGTGCGGGAGGAGGCTATTCCGGCATTTTTACGTCCAGCGATCGCTACCCTAGAAAATCTCGTTGCTTCCCCAATATTAATTAAAACTCTGTTTCGGATTGTGCGCCGCCCAAATATGGTGCGTCGTTGGGCTGGACTTGCTTATGCTAATTCAGAGGCTGTTACTGATGAACTAATAGATATCTTAGTTGGTCCAGCTCAAGATCGAGGTTCTGCTCAAGCGTTTTGTGCCATCCTCAAGGCAATGACTAGCACTCAATTTGGTCCTAGTGTTAAAACAGTGCTGCCAACTTTAAAGATACCGATGCTACTGATTTGGGGGCAACAAGATCGTATGGTTCCCCCAGCCTTTGCACGTCAGTTTGCTGCATATAATCCTAATTTGCAGCTGCTAAATTTAGATAACGCCGGGCATTGTCCTCATGATGAATGTCCAGAGGAAGTAAATCAAGTAATTTTAGATTGGGTTAATAAAAATGTGACCAATCCAGAAGCAGTTACTCCCTTAGTTTCTGCTGTTACTGAGCCAGCATAAATTATTTTTTACTAAGCTTTAAATAGCACAGAAAAAACTCTCTACTGAATGCTTGTAGAGAGTTAGGAATGACACCTTATCTAGAGATTTTAAGTTCAAATTTGACTTGAGGGCTTGAAAAAAATACTTCAACCAATTTCTACTTGGTTGCTTTCAACACCTGAAGCACCCTCAACTGATCGGGCAACAGAAATCATTTTATTCAAAATTTGTTGATTAGGTACTTTACCTTTCAAGACTACAGTGCTACCTGTTTGAGCAACATAGAGGGTATCAATATCATCTAAATCTGAATCCTCATCAAATGCTAAAGCAACTCGCTTTGCTAACCCACTTTGGTCATACTCTCCACTTAATCCCATACGTTCGGGAGGAATTGACTCAGTAACTGCTGATTGTGCTGCCTGTTGAGGACTGGCAGGTTGATACTGTCTAGGATTTACTTGTGCATTTTGAGGTCTTTCAAGTCCAAAAAGCCGTTTTAACCAACCCATAGATGTTTTTTACTATTAATTCAACTGCTTCTGAGTAAAACTTAGTTACCTAAGAAAAACATCTACCTATAAAAAGATATATCTTTTTCTGTTTCATAAGCCTTGAGGTATATTTTGTAGGAAAGGAAGAAGTTATGCTTAATAGAGGTAAAAAAGGAAATAAATTTCCTTTTAGTTGTTTATTGCTATTAAAATGTTGGGAATTTTTTGAGTTAATGATATTTAATCTCAACCTCCTAATTGTAATTTTGAGCGCTCAATCAAGTTTAGTTTCTCAGAAAATAATTCAATTATATAGCAGTCCTAAATGACTCATGAAATTCTCTCTTTTTTTCCTTAGCGCTCTTTGCGTCCTTGGCGGTTCGTTAAAAAAATAATTTTCACAACTCAAATAGGAGCGCTATAAATTGCTACTAATTACTTAAAAAGGTGGCAGACACGATAAAATAAAGGGCTAAAATGGTGCTGCTTTGTGGCAGTACGCGATCGCGAGCGTCAAGTCTCCGCTTGCACCAACGTTAGATGTAAGCTACGTAGCTGTCGGCAAAAATGAAACATACCCTTTCGGTTTTAGTAGAAGATGAAGCGGGAGTTCTTACCCGCATTGCTGGTTTATTTGCACGTCGCGGCTTTAATATCGAGAGCCTTGCTGTTGGTCCAGCTGAACAAGGTGGAGTTTCCCGAATTACAATGATTATTCCTGGCGACGATCGCGTGATTGAGCAACTTATTAAGCAGCTCTACAAGCTAGTCAATGTCCTTAAGGTGCAGGACATTACAGAAATTCCTTGCGTAGAACGGGAGTTAATGTTAGTGAAGGTGAATGCTACCAGTTCAACCCGCTCAGAAATTGTGGAATTAGCTCAGATTTTTCGGGCGCGGGTGGTAGACGTAGCAGAGGATTCACTTATTCTAGAAGTTGTCGGCGATCCTGGCAAAATGGTTGCTATTGTCCAAGTATTGCAGAAATTTGGCTTGCGTGAAATTGCTCGTACTGGCAAGATTGCTCTTACTAGAGAATCAGGTGTGAATACAGAGTTACTGAAGTCCTTGGAAGCAAAACTATAGTGCAGTGTGAGCAATTGTGATCGTTGGTGGCTAAGGAATTCTTTAATTTATGTCATGTCTAAGGTGAAGACAACGGTACAAAGTCGTAGCCTGTGCCGGAAGCGCTCCCAGGTTCAATTGTGATTAAACTTGCTTCAGCGTTGCGATCGCCTGATGGCAGAAACTTGACGCTTTCTGTCGCTCCCTTAACGGAGAAATCTGGACTAGATAGCACCTTTTGTAAGCGATCGCGCGTATTGCTTTGTCTTAATCCCGCGATAATTACCTGCGTCGCATCATAAGCCATAGCAGTGCGCCAATTGACTTCGCCTCCCCAAAGTTTGGCTGCCGTACCAGTAAAAGAATTTCCCTTAATAGCGGTAGAATACCAAGGTACAACCAGCACCATGCCATTGCTACTTGCTTGCCCTAGCTGAACAGTTTTGAATGTGTGCAGCGACTGGCTACCCAACAGTGTTAGCTTTCCTCTATTGGCGCGGATCACGTCGATAGCTGGGTTGAGATTATTGATTACCGCACAGATG
>ERZ501023.60-NODE-60-length-34969-cov-6.719138_pt1 | contig 34969 bp, 29 predicted proteins | sample MGYA00248839_ERZ501023 | MGnify/ENA primary metagenome ERZ501023 (study PRJEB25958, sample SAMN03398596) | human skin metagenome | study: EMG produced TPA metagenomics assembly of the Human Skin Microbiome Metagenome (human skin metagenome) data set.
GAATTATCTGGACAAGGCCAGTGAGTCGCACCGTCTCGGCGTAATTTTTCATGGCTAATCCCAGTTTGGTCACAAGGGCGATCGCGTGTCAATTGCACAAATTCAGCATAAACTTCAGCTGAATTGGCGAAGGAAAACTGTTTGTCAAAACCTAGCCTGCGTCCTACTTCGGCAAAAATTTCCCAATCTGCCTTTGCTTCTCCAGGGGGATCACGAAAAGCGGGACAAAGAGTGACACGCCGCTCAGAATTGACCATTACACCTGTTTTCTCACTCCACTGCGTTGCTGGTAGCAAGACGTGAGCATAAGCGGCGGTTTCTGTAGGGTAGTAAGCGTCTTGATAGATAGTGAAAGGCGATCGCTTCATTGCTGCTTTCGTCCGCTCTAAATCCGGCATACTTACAGCTGGATTTGTCGCTGCAATCCACAAAACGCCTACTTCCCCTGTCTCCAACCCCGTAATCATATCCCACGCCGTCCGCCCCACATCCGGCGATATTTGCCCTGGCTTCAACCCCCAAAACTGCTCAACTTGAGTGCGATGTTGGGGATTTTTTACAGAGCGATAGCCTGGGAGTAAGTGCGCTAGTCCGCCTGCTTCTCGTCCTCCCATAGCGTTTGGCTGACCAGTAAGTGAAAAAGGACCAGCACCTGGTTTACCAATTTGACCAGTCATCAGATGCAAATTAATAATATTGCGTACCTTAGCTGTACCTTCACTAGACTGATTCACACCCATCGACCACATTGACAGCACTTTATTTGCTTCCCCCCAGTACCGCGCTGCTGTCTCTAAATGATCGATGCGGATACCGCAGCGTCGCGCCACTATTTCTGGTGGATAGTGACTAATAATTTCTGCATAAGCGGGAAAGTTACTAGTGCAATCATCAATAAACGTAGTATCAAGATAGCCCCAGCGCATTAGTAAGTGGGCAATGCCGTTCAGTAAGTCTATATCTGTACCAGGACGAATTGCCAGATGTAAATCTGCCGCTTCTGCGGTTGGAGTGCGCCGAGGATCAACGACAACCATTTTCACAGCGCGGTTTTGTTTGCAGCGCTTTTGCAGGCGGTTAAAAAGGATCGGGTGACATTCAGCTGTATTCGTGCCAATTAGAAACGCACAGTCAGTAAAATCCAAATCTTCATAACAGCAGGGTGGACCATCTGAGCCAAAACTTTGAATATAGCCAGCTACGGCACTAGACATACACAAGCGAGAATTAGCATCAAAGTTATTAGTGCCAAGACAGCCTTTCATTAGTTTTTGAGCTGTGTAGTAGTCCTCTGTTTGAAATTGCCCGGAACCATACATACATATAGCTTCTGGTCCTTGGGTGAACCGGACTGTTTGAATACGATTGACAATTCGTTCCATAGCTTGCTCCCAAGTAACGCGCTCAAATTCTTGGTCTAAGGAGTCACGCATCATTGGGTGACGCAGTCGATCTTTTCCCAAAGATTCCGCGATCGTCGCACCCTTAACACACACCATACCCTGACTTGATGGATGTGCTTTGTCGCCGCGCACTTTCCAAATAGGATTGCCCTGACTGTCACGATTAGTCGCCTTACCTAGTTGGGCTGGAGGTGAAACCTCTAGACCGCAGCCAACGCCACAGTAAGGACAGAGGGTTTTGGTATCAGACATAGACAGTGTTACCGTGATTGCCAATTTTCAGAATATTCCCATAGATGAAAGTATGAAGCTTAGATTTAATTTTGTTTCATTTGCTTCAGTTTCATCTTTTAAATTTGTATTTTAAAAAAGTATGTTTTTCTAATTTATAAGGTTTTTAAAAAGTAATTTGTAGATTTTGTTACAAATCAGAGTTTTTAATCTGATAATTCTTTATTAATGTGATTAAATTGTTAAATGTTTGTCTTGTTATCCTGACATTTTAGGTTTAATAAATTAAGTTAAATATTTTCTTAGCTTATGCAAAATTTAAATTTGTTCAATGCAAGTTAGTAAAAATTGCTAAATATGCCTGAGTTTAAACTTTTTAGCTGGACAGATTTCAGAGTGGACTTAAAGATATATCACCTAATAATCAAGAATGCCAGTTGGCTACACTTAAATTTTGATTATTGAGCAGGACACCTTCTAAAAATAGAATAAATCCTCCTAACTCCCAGGAGGATTAATAACTAAAGTTTTGCAGCTTAGATACTATATCAATTGAGGAGTAGCTGATGTTTCAATTTTATTTTTCAGCTAAAACTACTCTGGATTGAACTGCTGATTCTGGTGTTCCACTTTCGTAATCTTCAGCAAAAGAGCCTTTTGGTTCCTTCAAGAAAAAGGCACATAAGCTAGCACAAATTAAAGCGGTAATTCCCATCGTTGCAAACAGTGTTGGGGGATTAGTTAAGCTATAAATCGTTAGATATACAACACCGCCAAAGTTGCCGTAAGCACCGACATTGCCAGCAATTTGTCCAGTAATTTCTTTTTTAATCAAAGGAACGATCGCATAGGTAGCACCACAACCAGCTTGAGCAAAGTAGGCAGACAACATCGTCACAGCGATCGCTAGCCCAATAGACCAGCTAGAGTTAATATTATGCGCTAGTAGATAAGCGATCCCGATACCAGCAGTGATGATCGTCATTGTCCATTTGCGAGAAGCGAATCTATCTGAGATCCAGCCACCACTAGGACGAGAAACTAGATTTAAAAAAGGATAGCTAGCTGCAATCATGCTAGCAACCACATGATTGAGAGAAAATGTATTTTCAAAAAAAGCAGGTAGCATCGAAACAGCAGCGAGTTCCGAGCCAAAGCTAGTAATATAGGTAAATTCTAGTAAAGCTACTTGGCGAAACTGATAACGTTCTGATGCCGGATAAGTTTTTTGTCCCGTCACAACATCCTTATTTACTAGCCAAGCTTGATGAGTTTGGTACGCATATAGTCCTAATAACAGCGCCCAAATTATATACATCCCAGTAATATTAAGAAACTTGACTTGCGTTAACCGCCAAGCTAATAAGCCCAAGGCGGAAATCAAGCCAAAATTCATCACAATCAACGCCCAGAAGCTTTTAGCGCTGGTTACTTCCAAGCCCCCATTTTTCTTGGGCTTCTTGTAGACTTTGCCTGTAGGCGTATCTTGAACATTGTTGTAATAAACTACCCCATAAACCGCAGCAATAATGCCTGTTAAAGCGATCGCCAATCGCCAATTTGATGCTCCCCCAGCCATAAAGCTAGCAGCAACTGCAAGCATTGGCAGTGTAAACTCTGCCCCAAAAGCACCAAAGTTGCCCCAACCGCCATAAATACCTTGAGCGCTACCAATATCTTTGGGGGGGAACCATTCCGCTACCATGCGGATACCGACGACAAACCCAGAACCGACAATCCCCATCAGCAGGCGACTCAAAACTAATTGGTTAAAGTCTTGAGACATTGCCGTAGCTAAACAAGGGACAGCAGCAAATACCAATAAACTTGAGTAGGTGATTCTCGGACCAAATCGATCTAGAAGCATCCCGATAATGATCCGCGCTGGGATCGTTAAGGCAAGGTTGCAGATGCCCAAAGTTTTGATTTGCTCAGGCGTTAGACTTAATTCTTTGCCAATTGTTGTTGCAAACGGAGCGAAGTTAAACCAACAAACAAACGTTAGAAAGAAAGCAAACCAAGTCAAATGTAAGATGCGATAGCGACCGTTAAATGACAATAATCCTTTGAGCATCAAAAAAACTTCCTAAGTCAAAAAAGCAAAAATAGAGCGTGCAACCTGGGGAAATTCCATGACTTACCTTGACGAGATAGCAGTCGCTGGTTACGTATATTGGTGTAGAGAATAAAATTCCGCTAGTTGCTTACTCAGTTGTCTAATTAATGCCTATTTCTTCATTTGAAGAATGAACTGGTGAGGCGTTAGCCATACCTAGTTCTCAAGCCTAAAAACAGAGATTTCTATCAGCATTTCTATATGAGCTAGAGCGCTGATTGATATCTAAATTAGGCTTACTTAAGAAGTAAAATCGTATCGTTAGTAACAAAATATTATGAATTATGAAGAAAATGCATGAAAAGTATGCGTTTTTTCGATAAATTATCTCTGAAGATAGATGAAAAATAACTCTTACTTTAAGAGATTAGGAGTGATGCCTGCGCCTTCGGTGACAGGTGGGCAGTTGCTTTGCGCTGCCATCGCCACGCAAAGCTCAATTGCTCCCCAACCTTCAACTACCACTTCTTGTAAGGCAAAAACTTACCAGACATAGTGATTTTGACGCGATCGCCTTGAGGGTCTTCTTCCTTGTCGACATTGAGAGTAAAGTCAATCGCGCTCATGATCCCATCTCCAAACTGCTCTTGAATTACAGCTTTAAGGGGCATTCCATAAACTTGCATAATTTCATAAAAGCGATAGAGCAGGGGATCGGTGGGAATCACTGGTTCTAGAGAACCTTTGACTGGAAATTGAGTTAGTTCCGCTAGCATCTCACTTGGTAATCCCAGCGCTTCAACAAGCAAACTTGCTTCGTCAGGAGAAGCACTGGCTTGGCAGAAAATCAACGCCGCCACCCACATTTGATCCCGACCAAGAATATTTCCTAAGTCTTGGAAGGTCATGCCTTTGGCTTTCTTAGCAGTCAACAGTTCTTGAGAAATATCTGATATTGCCATAGTTTCCTCCTATTACTCATCTACATGACCGCAACGGCGATACAGGAAGTCAAGGGCGTAGTTCCGCAGGTCATAGTATGCCGGATCTTCCATAATTCGGGCGCGGCTACGGGGACGAGCAAAGGGAATATCTAAAATCTCGCCAATCGTAGCGGCAGGACCGTTAGTCATCATTACCAAGCGGTCTGCCAGAAACAATGCCTCGTCAATATCATGAGTAATCATCAGGACAGTGACTTGATGAGCCTGCCAAATTTTCAACAATTCCTCTTGCAATTCTTCTCTGGTAATTGGGTCTAATGCGCCAAAAGGCTCGTCTAGAATTAATACTTGAGGACGTAAGGCAAGAGCGCGAGCAATAGAAACGCGCTGTTTCATCCCACCAGAGAGTTCCTTGGGCTTTTTGTCAGCAGCTTCAGTAAGTCCCACAAGCGCAAGATGTTCACGGGCGATCGCTACTTTCTCTGCTTTTGATTTATTAGACCAAACTGCATCTATACCTACATAAATATTCTCAAAAGCACTCAGCCAAGGTAGCAGCGAATAGTTTTGAAACACTACCATCCGATCTGGTCCTGGCTCTGTAATGAGCTTAGTTTGCAGCCGTACTTCTCCCTCGGTAGGTTTACGGAAGCCAGACACCATATCTAGCAAAGTTGATTTACCACAGCCAGAGTGACCAATTAAGGTAATGAATTCCCCTTCGTGGATTGTGAGATTAATCCCATCAAGCACAGTGTAAGGACCGTCAGGTGTGGGATAGATTTTAGAGACATCCTCAATTACTAAAAAAGGATCGCGGTTGATTAATTGAGTTGTTTTGACGCTTGTGCTGTTGAGAGTTTGCATAGTTGGGTGTTAGGTATTGGGGATTGGGGAATAGTGACTGGGAAGCTGGGGGATCTGGGGGAGAATATATTTAATGGTTCCTCTCGCCTCTCGCCTCTCGCCTCTCGCCTCTCGCCTCTAGTTCTAAATCGATGACAACTTCTTCAATGCGAAGATCGCGTTTGATTTTGAGGTTGTTGAGATAGCTGATCGGCTCGTCGGGATTGAAAATTGTGCCATCGAATAAGCGGATTACGCCGCGATCTGGTTCAATATCCATCATTCCTAAATCCCTGGCGGCTTCACCAAATACATCAACCCGTCGTACTCGGTCTAAAACTTCAATCCAGTTTTTCGGGAAAGGGATAATTCCCCAACGTGCTAGCTGAGTTAAAATCCATAAACCCTCGACTCTGTAGGGGCAATTTGTTTTTTCTATGTGGAACTGGTTATAGTGCAGTAGCAACTCTGGTTTTGCTTCTGTACCACGCTTGTAAGGATCGATAAAACCAGGACGGGTGTATTCTGGCGCAGAGCCTACATATTGAGGTTGGCAGAGTAATTCTAAAATTTCTTCACGATTACGGTGATCGTCGCAATACTCGCAAGCTTCCATTAAAGCTTTCACTAGTGCCAAGTGAGTTTGCGGATGTTGATTCGCCCAGTCTTCGCGTACACCCAGGACTTTCTCGACGTGACCATCCCAGAGATCAAGATCGGTAGCAATTACAAAGCCCAAATCTTCGTAAACAGCCCGCGAGTTCCAAGGTTCACCAACACAGTAGCCGTCAATATTACCTGCCTTCAGGTTTGCCACCATTTGCGGCGGTGGAATCACTGTTAAACTAACATCAAGATCCGGATCAATGCCTCCTGATGCTAGCCAGTAGCGTAGTAGTAAGTTATGCATTGAAGACGGGTGAACCATTCCCAGAGTATGAATTTTATCTGGGGAGGAGGCGATCGCTGCTTTAAAGTCAGCTAGTGTGCGTACTCCTTGGTTATAAAGACTTTTACTTAAAGTAATTGAGTTACCATTACGCGACAGCACTAGCGCCGTTACTGTTGGTAGGGGTGGCTTGCCATCAATGCCGATTGTCATTGTTAGAGGCATTCCCGCCGTCATTTGGGCTGCATCTAGGCGACGACTCGCAACACCTTCAACGATCGCTTTCCAACTTGGTTCTCGCGATAAAGTAACTTCATCCAACCCGTATTTCTGAAATAAGCCTTTTTCCTTCGCAACTACTAAGGGGGCGCAGTCGGTGAGGGGAATAAAGCCAAGTTGAAGATTGACCTTTTCTAAACCATGCCGCGCGATCGCAGGTTGTTTTGCCTTACGCTCTTTACTGCGCTTCTGCTGATTCAGGAAGTTAACAACTTCACTCCGCAACGAATAGTAATTTGGATGTTTTACCACTTCTAAGCGATGGCGTGGACGCGCAAACGGCACATCTAAAACTTGCCCAATGTAAGATTCAGGTCCATTCGTCAGCATCACAACGCGATCAGACAATAGTAAGGCTTCATCAACATCATGCGTTACCATCACGCAAGTAGTGTGGTTTTCTTCGCAGATTTGCATCAACTGGTCTTGTAAGCCACTACGAGTCAAGGCATCCAACGCCCCAAAAGGTTCATCTAGTAGTAGCAACTTCGGACGAATAGCTAGCGCCCGGGCGATCGCTACTCGTTGCTTCATGCCGCCGGAAAGTTCTCCAGGTCGCTTGTTGGCAGCCGGACGCAGCTTAACCATGTCGATGTGATGTTCAACGACACCTCGGCGTTCACCTTTTGGGCGATCGCTCATGACTTCATCCACAGCCAAAGCGATATTCTCTCGTACTGTCAGCCAAGGCAATAGTGAATAATTCTGGAAAACCACCATCCGATCTGGACCTGGCTGAGTCACTTGTCGCCCTTCTAACAGCACACCACCAGCAGTTGCTCGATCTAATCCAGCAATGATATTTAACAACGTAGATTTACCACAGCCAGAGTGTCCGATTAGAGATATAAATTCTCCTTTTTTAATCTTCAGTTCAATATTTTTTAAGGCAATATAGCTATTACCATTCGGTAAGGAAAATATCCGACCAACGTGGTCAATTTCAACAAATACAGACATAACTGTTGGGTGTTGGGTGTTGAGGAGCCAGCGCTATGCGGGGGTTCCCGAGAGAGTTTTGGGAGGAATAATTCCCCCCAAAATCTCTCATCCCGTTGTAGCAACCGCCGTTCCGTTGAGCAAACTGGCGTGCGACTGGCGTTGTTAGGTGTTAGGCAAATAGGTAATTATCCTAGTTCCCAGTTATTAGCCTCTAGCTTTTTACTAATAACTAATAACCAATGACTCTTTTGTTATTCTGGAACTACTTTGCTAGCTATAAAGGCAACCATCCGATCTAGTAGTAAACCGACAATACCTACATATACCAAAGCTAGGATAATTTCACTTAATCTAGAACTATTCCAGGCATCCCAGATAAAGAAGCCAATTCCGACACCGCCGACTAACATTTCTGCGGCAACGATCGCTAGCCAAGACAAACCAATTCCAATGCGTAAGCCTGTAAAAATATAAGGAACAGAGGCAGGAAACAAAATTTTGAAGAAATACTTTGGACCACGTAGCCGCAATACCCTAGCAACGTTTCTGTAATCTTGGGGAATTTGCTGTACACCTACTGTAGTGTTAATAATAATTGGCCAGATAGATGTAATAAAAATTACGAAGATTGCTGAAGGATTAGCATCTCTTAATGCTGCTAGAGATATCGGTAGCCATGCTAGCGGCGGTACTGTTCGTAATACTTGGAATATTGGATCTACAGCGTTGTAGACAAATTTGTTTGCCCCAACTACAATTCCTACTGCAATGCCGACAATCGTTGCCAGCGAAAAGCCGATAGCCACTCGTCCTAAGCTAGCGAAGATTTGTAATGCCAAACCTTTATCTGTACCACCGTTATCAAAGAACGGATCAATAATTAGAGGGTCCCATGTTTCTTCAAAAGTTCTAAGCGGACTTGGTAAATTAGAATCAGGACTTGAGCAAAGGATTTGCCAGATTATTAAAAAAAGCGCGATCGCAATTAAAGGCGGGATAATTCGAACACTTCTTTTTTGAATTATCTTCAAAAAATTATTTTGCTTCTTTATTTTAGAACGCCTCTCAAGCTGTGCGGTCATCTTGTAACGTCTCCTCCAAGTAAGGGCAATGATTTTGATTAATAGTTGCGATCGCAACTATTAACGTAGAGACATGAATCATGCCTCTACTGAGTAAAATTTATTAAGCTTTTGTTGCTTTTATTTTGAGATTTTTTAAGTATTCTTGGGGCTTTTCTGGGTCAAACTTCACGCCATCAAAAAATGTTTCTACCCCACGCGATGTACTACTAGGAATAGCTGCTTCTTGACCAATTGCCTTAGCTGCTTCTTTCCATAAATCTTCACGATTAACGGCATCAATTACCTTTTTGGTATCTGTATCTGCTGGCAATTGACCCCAACGCATATTCTCAGTTAAGAACCACAAATCGTGACTCTTGTAGGGATAAGAAGCATTATCAGCCCAAAACTTCATTAATAGTGGGCTGTTTTGTACCACGCGACCATTGCCATAGTCAATATTGCCTTTAGCACGTTCGACAATATCTTGTGCTGGTACTTTAAAATACTTACGATTGGAGACAATTTTGCACATCTCCTCTTTATTTTCTGCCTTATCGCACCAAATCTGCGCTTCCTGTACAGCCATCAATAGTGCTTTTGCCGCATTCGGATTTTTATCAACCCAATCTTTCCGCATCGCAAAAGCTTTCTCTGGGTGGTCTTTCCACAGTTCCCCTGTAACTAAAGCTGTATAACCAAGCTTTTGGTTAACAAGTTGGGCATTCCAAGGTTCACCCACACAAAATCCGTTAACAGTGCCTACTTTCATATTCGCCACCATTTGCGGTGGTGGCACAGGCTCAGTGGATACATCTTTATCTGGATCAATACCACCAGCTGCTAGCCAGTAGCGCATCCACAAGTCATGAGTACCACCTGGTAGAGTTACCGCCATCTTAAGTTGCTTTTTATCAGCTTTGGCTTTGTTAGCAACTTCCTTTAATACCTTGCTTTCCAGTCCCAAGTTGAGTTCTTTGTACTCATTGGCAACCGAAATTCCTTGACCGTTGGTATTCAGCCGCGCCAGAATGTACATCGGCACATTCTCGTTTAGGGTGATTAGATATGGCATCGGGCTTAAAATATGCGCCCCATCAATGCCATTTCCAGCTGAACCTAATTTTATATTGTCCCTTGTTACAGGCCAGGAAGCTTGCTTGACTAACTGCACATCGGTCATGCCGTACTTTTCAAAATAGCCCTTTTCCTTGGCAATAATTAAGGGTGAAGCATCTGTGAGGGCAATAAATCCTAGTTTGGCTGTTGTGGTTTCTACTTTAGGGGCATTTGACTCTGCACTAACGTTAGTGGCAGATGGACTGGTACTGCCACCATTTTGTGCTGTTGAATTAGAGTTACTACAGCCATGAACTAATATTGAACCCGCAGTAGCAGCACCTGCTGTAATGATGAATTGCCGTCTGGAAAATTTCGTCATGCTTGTACTTTTTTATTTTTGTAGTCTGTATTAGTAGAGCGGGCGTTGCCCACCCGACGAATGCTTTAAATGGATACCAAAACTTCCTGCTTGAGTTTTGCGCCAAAACGCTCAATTAATAAATCTCGTAATACTGGTTGGAGGTCATCGCAGGGAATACCTTTAGTTACACAAGTACCTAAATGAGCGTCTTTACCAACTTTGCCACCCATGTAGATATCAACACCTTCTACAGGTTTGCCATTCTTACGCGCCTTGGTTCCCATTAGCCCAATATCTGCTACTTGCGGTTGTCCACAGGAATTAGGGCAACCAGTCCAATGAATTCTTACTGGTTGAGTTAGCTGTAACTCTGTTTCTAGTGCTTTAATCATTGCTAAAGCCCGATTTTTAGTTTCAATTAAGGCAAAGTTGCAGAACTGAGCGCCTGTGCAAGATACTAAGCCGCGCGTTAGAGTATCTGGTTCGATAGAGAAGCGTTCTAAAACTGGTTCAGCTAACAAAGCTTCTAGGCGGGAGTCGGGGATGTTGGGAATAATTACATTTTGCTCAACAGTCAGCCTAATTTCTCCACTACCGTAAACTTCTGCCATCCGCGCCAGTTCAAACATATCTTGGGCATACAAGCGTCCAACAGGAATGTGTAACCCAACATAATTTAACCCTGGTTGCTTTTGGCGATAAACACCGATATGGTCGCGTTTTTCCCAGTCAATTTCGTCTTTTTGGGCGGCGCTTTGGAGTGATTTACCTAGTCGCTTTTCAACTTCTAAGCGGAATTGATCTAAACCTAATTCATCAATTAGCCACATCAGACGCGACTTTTGCCGATTGGCGCGTGGTCCTTGATCGCGAAAAACTTCTAAAACTGCTCGACATACGCCAACGACTTCTTCTGGAGTTACCCAGGCATTTAAAGGGATTGCCGCATCACAGCGCTTGGCGGAAAAGAAACCACCGACAATGACATTGAATCCAAAAGTATCATCTTTGTATGCGGGAATAAATGCTAAATCGTTAATTTCTGCATGAATTGAGTTATCACGACCACCAGAAATTGCAATATTAAATTTACGCGGCAGATTAGTAAACTCTGGGTTTCCGTTCCCTTTATTTGTAATCATGTCCTGAATCTGTTGCGCCAGTTCCCGCGTATCAAATAATTCATCGGCATCAAGTCCCGCCAGGGGGTCGCCAGTAACGTTGCGAACGTTGTCCATCCCTGATTGCACACTCGTTAAACCTACTGGCTGAAATCTATTAAAGATATCTGGCAAATCTTCAATTCGCACTCCCCGAAGTTGAATATTTTGTCGGGTAGTAATGTCTGCACTGCCATCATCGCCACAACGCTGCACTACTTCACCTAGTACCCGCAGTTGATCGCTGTTAACAATGCCGTTAGGCAACCGCATCCGCATCATAAACTTGCCAGGAGTAACTGGACGAAAAAATACACCTAGCCACTTAAGCCGATGTTCCCTATCCGTTTCGTCCATCGCTTCCCAGCCAATAGAGGCGAATTCTTGCAGTTGCTCTTTGACTGCCAGACCATCTTTTTCTGCCTTGAATTTTTCAAATTTGTTAAGACTTGCCTTTGTTGTTTCTACGTCTGTCATGATCACTGCCCTTGTTATCTATTTCTTAAAAATCTGTTGGTATGGTCTTCGATAAAGAAACCTTACTGAATTTTGTTAAAGCTGTTGATTCCTGTTATATTATTGGGTTCGGATATAAAAATTCGTATCGTGGATTACCCAGTTGCTTGATTAGTAGCTGGTTACTGATTGCTGATTTAATTAGCTAGAAAATGCAGCTTGACAACTGCTCCGAGAATTGGATGTTTTAACCTTAATTTCTGTAAGACTTTGTACTTTCTGCTCTAACACAATCCAAGGTTAGAATTACTTAGCATTTGAATTCGTAGCTTTAGTAACAAAATGTTGCTTATAATGACGAATACGTATTAAAACTATGCATTATTTGCATTCAAGTCAGCCGCAAGATGGATGTAGAGGAAATAGAAAGGGTAGAAATAAGGTCAAATTAACCTGAAGAAGTATCTAAAAAATTTATTTAATTAAGTTTTGCAAAGCTTGTTAAATTTCTAAGTAAATAAGGATGTTATTTAAAATGCCGATGAATCGTCGTGCTTTCATGACATGGGTTGGAGTAGGCTGGATAGCTAGTTCTTTGCCTGTAGCACTTGCTGCTTGTTCGCAGACAAACCAGACAGAAGCTTCGCCAAACAAAGAGTTTCAATCTGTTGGCACTGTTGAAGAGTTAAATAAGTCAAGTCAGTTGCTAAAAGAAAAATCTCCTGTTGGTGCTGTTTTAGTAGTACGTACCGCCGCCAACAACTTAAGTGCCGTGAATCCTACTTGTACTCATGCAGGCTGTATAGTGCAGTGGCAAGGAGCGCAGAAAAAATTAGTCTGTCCCTGTCATGGATCTGAATTTGCGCTTGACGGTACGGTACTTAAAGGCCCGGCGGCAAAACCCTTAAAAACTTATCAAGCAAAAATTGCCGGTAATTCAGTTTTAGTTAAGGAAAGCTAGTTTCAAGCACTTTCAATCAATATCTCTACTAAAGCAACCGTGAATACTGATACTAAAATTAACTGGGAGCAGGTACAGGCTGCGCGTTCTGCGGGTAATTGGACAGCAGTTGTGCAGTATCTGCAAAATTCCATATTGGAGGAAGGACAGAGAGGGCAACTACTGGAATTATCGATAGATGTTTTGGTAGCAGGAGATTTTCATGAGCGTTGGGAAATTGCTAAAGTATTTCCTAAATTAAGACAATCCGCTTCTGGTGTTGAAGAAGTTATTGCGCCATTAGTAGAAATTTTAGCAGACGCAGACGCAGAAGCAGAATTACGTTGGTATGCGGCTCGAATACTAGGAGACTTTAATCACCCAGATGTAATTAGTGCTTTGGTTGAATTGCTAAAAAATTCGGAGAGTGAAGAATTAAGTGCGATCGCCGCCTCTGCGCTAGGACAAATCGGCTCTCCAGCTGTTGCGGCTTTAACTGATTTATTGCAAGAGGAAGAAACGCGATTATTAGCTGTGCGATCGCTCTCCCACATCCGGCGTTCGGAAACAATTACGCCTTTACTAAGTGTTGTTCAAGATCAACAGATTGCCGTTAGAGCCGCCGCGATTGAAGCTTTAAGTAGCTTTCACGATCCGCGCATAGCGCCAGTTCTATTAAACGCTCTTGATGACATTGCTGCACCAGTTAGACGGGAAGCGGTAATCGGCTTAAGTTTTCGCTCTGACTTACGGGAAGAATTAGATTTAGTAAATCAGCTACTGCCAAAGTTGTATGACTTCAATTTGAGTGTTTGTACAGCAACAGCGATCGCTTTAGGAAGACTAGGAACAAATACTGCTGCTAGTGCTTTGTATCAGGTACTAAAGTCACCTATAACTCCAGTTTCCTTGCAAATAGAAATTGTCCGCGCTTTGAGTAGGGTAGAAACACCGACTCAATTAGAATATCTGCGTTCAGCCCTAAATCAATTAACATCCCCCCAGTTGTGGCAAGAAATTGTCACAGTGCTAGGAAGAGTAGAACAACCATTAACAACTAGGGCAGCTGAAATTTTAATTCAAATACTAAAAATCAGTCATCCAGCAACCCAGCATGAAAATATTAAAAGCGCGATCGCCCTTTCATTAGGACAACTAGGTGAGATGTCGGCACTAGAGCCACTAATTGAGCTATTAGCACCTGATGCGGGAGTAAGATTACACGCGATCGCCGCACTGAAAAATTTAGCTCCGGAAGTTGCATATCAACAACTACAGCAGCTAGTAAGTAGTGAATCCCTAACACCTCAATTAAAAGAAGGAATTGCGATCGCGATCGCAGAATGGTCGAAGGCAAGTTAATTAAACTGTTTTCTAGAGATGCTAGAAAAGTATCTGATCAAATCAGGCTAAAAGCATTTCAGTCTAAAATTAAACATCTTGCTGCAATACCCTCTTACCTATTGTGCTGCCAGTTTCGCTAAAGACTCAGCCACTGCTACAGATAGTTCTGAAGTCTGGCTAGCAATACTAGCAACTTCCAAAATTGAATGGATGCCAGAGTTTGAAGTTTCTGCTTGACTATTAGCAGCGTGAGTTAGCTCTTCCACCTGTGTATGCATTTGGGCAACTACAGTAGTCATCTGATCAAGTTTTTGCTGAGTTACCTTCAGTAATTGCGTTCCGGTAAGTAATTGTTCTTCCCCAGCCTGCATTGCTACACCTACTTCATTAGTTACAGTTTGAGATTGAGTAGCGAGAGATTCAATTGTTGCTACATCTGCGTCCAACTGCCGCGCTAGGAACAGAACTTTCTCCGCTATAGGAGCAAATTTTTGACCTGCTTCGCCAGTGCGAGCTGCTTCAAGGGTCGCATTCATCGCTTGGAGCTTCATTTGAGATACTACTTTACTAACGCTGCTTACTAGCTGCAAAAGCTTTTGAGAAGGCTGATCTAGGTGCTTGATCTTCTGGGCAGTTTCTCCAACTGTTTTGTGAGTAACACCAATACAGTCTAAAGTCTGGCTCATAGACTTATTGCCGTCTTCCAACACCTCTTGAAGTTGCTGCTCTTGAATTTTTGCTTGTTGAGCAGAAAGTAAGATATCCTGAGCGGCATCTGCTACCTTTTGAATTTGATTGTATGCAGTTTTAACAGACTCCATTTGATTAAGAGCTTCATTTGAAAGAGTATTGACAACTGCTTTGTTTTCTCTAACTATTTCTGACACATGACGCTGGAGTGCTTCTTTTTGTTGGCTGCGTTCGTAAGCAGCAGTTTCAGCAGCTTGGTACGCCTGATCTACTTGCTTTAGCAGCCGAGCATGGTCAAGAGCAAACCCGACTTGAGTCGCCACTTGGGTAAATAAATTAATTTCAAACTGTTGCCAATCACGCGGAGCAGAACACTGATGAGCAATTAATAAACCGAATAAATGATTATCTTTAAGAATTGGTGCAACTAAATTTGCCTTGACAGCAAACGGTTCCAGTTGACCAAGGTAGCAATCAGTCAAACCCGCTTCATAAACATTGTTTATCGCTTGTACTCGCCCTGCTTGATACTTTTCTACATAGCCTTCAGCAAAGCAAGGGTCTTTGATATTTGCTTGCAATGCTTTAGGAAAACCAGGTAACACTGATTCGGCGATTACAGTTCCGTACCAGTTAGCATCAAATCCAAAGACGATGACGCGATCGCTAGCAATTGCTTTACGGACTTCTTCAACGGTTGTTCTTAAAACATCTTCTTCGTTGAGCGATTCGCGAATCCGCCGCGTAATGTTGATGAATGTTTGGGTTTGGATACCTTCAGCATCAATGCGCTGTAAAAGCCGAGCATGGTCAAGAGCAAATCCGACTTGAGTCGCTAACTGAGCAAATAAATCAATTTCAAACTGCTGCCAATCACGCGGAGCCGAACATTGATGAGCAATTAATAAGCCGAATAAATGACCATCCTTGAGAATCGGTGCAACTAAATTTGCCTTGACAGCAAACGGTTCAAGTTGATTTAGGTGACACTCAGTTAAACCTGCTGCATAAATATTGTTGGTAGCTTGCACTCGTCCGGCTTGGTATTGGTCAACATAGTTTTCCGCAAAGCAGGGGTCTTTGATATTAGCTTGCAATGCTTTAGGAAAACCAGGTAACACTGATTCTGCTATGACTGTTCCATACCAATTGGCATCAAAACCAAAGACGATGACGCGATCGCTAGCAAGTGTTTTGCGGACTTCTTCAACTGTTGTTCTCAAGACATCTTCTTCGTTGAGCGATTCGCGAATCCGCCGCGCAATGTTAATAAATATCTGTGCTTGATCTACTTTTGCATCTACCTTTTGCAGAAGCTTGGCATATTCAAGGGCAAATCCAACTTGAGTTGCTACTTGGGCGAATAAGTCAATTTCAACTTGTTCCCAAACGCGGGGTTCTGAACACTGATGAGCAATCATTAAGCCGTATAACTGCTCGTCCTTGATAATAGGTGCAATTAAATTAGCTTTAACAGCAAATCGTTCTAATAAGCCAATTTGAGCATCAGTTAGTCCAGCTTGATAGATATTATTGATTACTCGGACGCGCCCATTGCGGTAATGCTCTATATACCCGTCCTCAAAATAGGGATCTTGGATTGTCGCCCACAGAGTTTTTGGTAAACCAGATGATACTGATTCTTCAACAAATGTGCCATGACCGTTGGAGTCAAAGCGAAAGATAACTACGCGATCTGTTCTGAGGGCATTACGAACTTCAGCAACAGTACTTCTTAAGACATCTTCTTCAGAAAGCGATTTGCGAATTCGACGGGTAATATTAGTTAATACCTGGAATCGCTCGGCTGTGGCTTCTTGTTTCCATAACAAAGCTGGTAGCTGTTCTGCTATCAAGCTAATATTTGTATTTAAAGTAACTACCTCATTTTCAGAGTAATCGCTCTTGCTAACTGATTCTTGCCGTAGCCTATTTACTATACTGTTAGAGGCTTTAGCAGCTGATATAACTGGACGCATGGCGCGATTAGCTAAAAAAGCAGCGATCGCCCCTGCCAAAACTGCTGTTCCTCCAGTTCCTAACAAAAGAGTTGATAGTTGTTTTTGGAGTGTTTCAGCTTTTGCTAAATCTGTAGTACCTGTAGCTTGATTAATTTGGCTCGTAAGTGACCGATTTCCCAGATAGTAACTAGTGCCAACTACCAGTACAGGCAGCATACTCAGCGCGATCGCCCAACTCGTTACTTTAGTCTGCCAGCTGAATTTCTCCTGCTTTTGATCCGAAGTAGGCAGAGGATTTTCAAGTCTTGTCTGGAGTTGCGGCTGCTCAAATTTCTGCTCGGGCTTTGAAGTAGATAAGTTTACCGGAGTAGATATTTTACTAATTGTCGGCTGCTTGGTGTTAGCTAAGGAAGTGTTATTAGCAGTGGCTTTTGTGTCATCACTAGAGGCGGTGCGATCGCGTGGCTCATGAAAGGCAGGCTGAGTCATAAATTAAGATGTCACTTCAGATAGGATTGTCAAGCCAAATCAAATTATTTAGTCTGAGCAGCCTGCACAACCAGGACTAGTTTTACACGAAATTATCGTCTTACACCAAGTGGTCAATATAAGTAGCTAGACATAATAATACTTAATATTTTGGCATCTAATTTGCTTCAGTGCCTTTAGTTACCAGAAGTTGCTGCAAAATTCTAGTTGAGAGTAGCTGCTAGCGGTATCAAGCTCTACCAAAAGATTGCGGTAAATGATTTAAGGTGGTGCAAGCCATAAATGTTATTCGTACTACAAAACACAATGCGGCTAGAGCAGTTGCAGGCATTCCTAGCGATCGCGGAAACGGGCAGCTTTCAACAAGCAGCGCGAAAATGCGGTTTTACCCAATCCACAATTAGTCGTCAAATCCAAGCACTAGAAGCAGATTTAGGTTTGCCATTATTTCACCGTACTGCTCAAGCAAAGCTAACATTGGGGGGTGAGCGCTTATTACCCCGTGTTCGTAAAATCTGCCAAGAGTGGCGCAATGCTACCGAGGAACTAACGGATTTATTATCGGGAAAGCAGCCAGAACTTTGCGTTGCTGCAATTCACTCGCTCTGCGCTCATTACTTACCACCAGTGCTGCAACAATTTTGTCGTGACTACCCAGATGTGCAGTTGCGCGTAACTTCTCTAGGGAGCGATCGCGCCTTAAAAGTCCTCAAAGATGGCTTAGTCGATCTTGCCTTGGTGATGAATAATCGCTTTTTAACTACTAATCCGGAAATGGTTGTAGAAGTGCTATACGAAGAACCAATAGAACTCTTAACAGCAGCAAATCACCCGTTAGCTCAGTATGATAAAGTGCCTTGGTCAGAACTAATTAATTATCCGCAAGTAGTTTTTAAGGATGGCTACGGAATGCAACGCCTAGTGCAAGAGCGATTTGATCGGCTAGGGGCTACACTCCAGGCAGTTTTAGAGGTAAATACGCTTGATGCTTTTAGAGGTGTAGTACGTCAGGGAGAACTAGTAGCTTTACTACCGCTATCCGCTTTAGTAGAAGCACGTTTAGATCCAACTCTTGCCGTTCGTTCCTTAAGTGCTGGCACTACTTTCGACTCCGGTTTGACTCGCTCAGTTGTGATGGTGACGACTGTAGATCGGCTAAATATTCCCCCAATTAAGCATTTTTGGCAGCTAGTAAAAAAATCGATGTTACTTAAATGGGAAGCTGGGGGAGCTGGGGGAGATAAGGTAGTTCTACCTTCTGTCTCCTGAGTGCTTATATAGGTTCAGTCTGATTAAGTGACGATCATGAGTAATGCATTTAGAGATTTACTGCGGAAGGTGGGTAGTGGTGTCCACACTGGTGAGGATTTAAATCGTGCTGAAGCGGCGGCGGCAACTAAGATGATGCTATTAGAAGAAGCAACACCAGCTCAAATTGGCGCTTTTCTAATTGCCCACCGCATTAAACGTCCTACCGGAGAAGAGTTAGCGGGGATGCTGGATGCCTACGATGAAATAGGTGCAAAATTGCAACCAATCAGCTCTCAAAGTCCTGTAGTAGTTTTGGGTATCCCTTATGATGGACGCGATCGCACTGCACCTGTAAATGTTTTAACAGCTTTACTACTAGTAACAGCTGGGCAACCAGTCATCATGCACGGTAGCGATCGGATGCCTACTAAGTATGGAGTGCCGCTAGTTGAGATTTGGCAAGCTTTAGGAGTTGATTGGACTGGGTTATCTTTAGCCCAAACTCAGCAGATCCTTGAAAGAGCGGGTATCGGGCTTGTTTATCTACCGCAGCATTTTCCCCAAGCTCAGAAATTATTTGAATACCGCGATCAAATTGGCAAGCGTCCACCGTTTGCCACAATGGAATTAATTTGGTGTCCTTATGCGGGAGATGCTCATATTATTTCTGGGTTTGTCCATCCCCCTACGGAAATAATGTTTCAAGTAGCTTTAGCACTGCGGGGAATTAGTAAATTTACAACAGTAAAAGGATTAGAAGGCAGTTGCGACTTACCACGCGATCGCACAGCAATTATTGGAATGTCTGCACCGCATACGCCCCACGCAACGCAGATTGCTCCTCTAGAGCGCTTGCACTTAGTACCGCGTGATTACGGTTTTAGTAGCAAGAATGTACCCTTTACTTCTACTAAGCAGTTGATCGAGGATATGCAGTCGGTGTTACAAGGGCTACCTTCAGAATTAATGCAAACTGCTCTTTGGAATGGCGGTTTTTATCTATGGCGCAGTGGTATTTGTCCAGATATGAAATCAGGTATAGCGAAGGCAAAAGATTTATTTACAAGTGGTGACGTTGCCCAGAAACTTCAGGAATTAAATCAGGTAGTATCCTCAGTTTCATCCCAAAAAACAATGCAACCAGCTTAGTTATTTTTGTAACTAAGTAAGTGAGAAACAGTTATTATTAAACGGTTGATTTGCTATTTTTTAGTTAATGAAAAGACTTCAAAAGCTTGCCATTTTATGTGTAGGTGTAGCGTTGGCTACAATTTTCCAATCATACACTGCTACTGGGTCAACTAAATACCTCAGAGGAATTTTTAACCTAGACAATTTTACTCATGGCTCTCAATTGGTGCATCAAGATAGCCTGGACAATACGCATAAGCTTCTCAACATCACGCCCAACTTCCGCGATCGCAACTGTGCAGAAATTGAATCGCAACTGAATACCTCGGTGTCTGCACCGACTTGTATTGCTCAAGTGTTGTCGCCTTGGAGTACGGCAGCGCCATCACCAATTAACCGTTCTGAGGCTAACAACGCTGTTGTAAACGGTAAACTGTATGTTTTCGGTGGCTACGTTAATTCCTCGTTCCAAGCAACAACAAGGTCAGATGTCTACGATCCGGCAACAGATACCTGGATGCAAATAGCTGATTTGCCACTGCCAATTACTCATGCTGGTGTAGCCGTAGACGGAGACACAATCTACCTAGCTGGCGGCTACATCGGCGATCCACCAGCCGTAAGCACTGCTAAAGTTTTTAAGTATAGTGTTACAACTAACACTTGGAGCGAAGGAAGGTCACTACCGGAAGTGCGTGGCGCAGGGGGTTTAGTAATCCTGGGTCGCGATCTACACTTCTTTAGCGGTCACAATTTTAACAGGACACAGGATAAAGGTAGCCATTGGGTGATAAACCTTGATAGTGGCGCTGGGTGGACAAGTAAAGCTCCGTTACCCAATCCCCGCAATCACTTTGGTTACATAGCCAACAACGGTCAAATATACGTAATTGGTGGACAGCATCTTAAAGATGATACGTTTGCCAACCAGAGCGATGTCCACGTTTACAATAAATCGACTAATACCTGGAGAAAATTAGCTAGTCTACCGATCGCGCGATCGCATACTCACACCTCTACATTTGTGAGGGACGGTAAAATCGTGATCGTCGGTGGTCGAGCCAATGGTAGCACTCGTCCGGTACTTGCAGATGTTACTGAGTACGAGCCAACTTTAAATAAATGGGTTGCCCTTTCTCCTTTACCAGAGTTGCGACAAGCTGCTGCGGCACAAGTGATCAACAATCAAATTGTTGTGACTACAGGTTCTGCTAGTGGTCCTAGTCCCCAAACTACGACATGGCTTAGTAATGGATAGAGTAATCTATCTTCCCAGGGCTAAATTACTGATAGTTGATCGTATTTAATCAGTAAGTCATCGTAGCGGCGCACTTCCACCAGTTGATTTTTCTCATCTACTAATACAACAGTAGGACAGTAAGTTGTGAGTTCTTCTGGCGTAAACTGAGCGTAAGTCATAATAATTAAGCGATCACCAGGCATTCCTAGCCGCGCTGCTGCGCCGTTTAATTCAATTGCTCGCGAATTTGGAGGAGCGGCGATCGCATAGGTGATTAACCGCTCTCCATTAGACACATTCACAACTTGTACTTGCTCGTAAGGCAAAATTCCTGCAGCATCCAATAAGCTTTGGTCAATACTGATACTGCCCACGTAATTAAGATTAGCTGCCGTCAGAGTGCAACTATGAATTTTAGCTAAAAGAAGCGTACGCTGCATTATGGTTTGGGCAGTTTAAATAAGGGAGAGTGTAGAAGTGATTTCTTTCCCTTCTATTTTGCCTCTCCCTACGTTGTTACTACAATCGCAATTTTGTCATCTCATTTGAGGAGAATAAATTAATTTTCGACCTACAAATGGTATTCCAGCTACATTGTCAACTTGGTACAATCACTCAATAGCATCAGAGTCACGACCTTTCTCGCTACCAGCTTGAATGCACTTTTCCACCAAAGGCATTACTTGATCAACATCTAGCCAACCGCGAATTTCTGTAACTTTTTTCTCCAAGTTTTTGTAAGTGCGGAAAAATTCAGCAATTTCGTCTAAGCGATGTGGGGCGATGTCTTGCAAGGATCTTACCTTAGAGTAGCGCGGGTCTTTATCGGGGACACAAAGAATTTTCTCATCGCGATCGCCGCCGTCAATCATCTCCAGCATACCGATTGGTCGCGCGGCAATAATACATCCTGGGAAAGTTGGTTCATCGATCAATACCATGCCATCTAGAGGATCGCCATCGTCAGCTAAGGTATTGGGTACAAAACCATAATCATAAGGATACTGCACCGAAGAATAAAGCACTCGGTCTAAAGCAAACGCTTGTAAATCTTTATCGTATTCGTACTTATTTTTACTACCGCCGATAATCTCAATCAAAACGTTGATGATCCCTGGTTTCGGCTGGGCTGGAATTCGGGCTAAGTCCATAAAAATTCTCCAAAGAAACAACTGCTAGCGGCTGGGGGCTATTGCTCCCCGTGTAGCATTTTAGGCTAATAGGGACAAACATCAACTCCAGCTAGCTACGGCAATTTTTAATATGCGGTAATTTACACACCAGCATCAAAGACATATTAGTGTAACTTATGTTTAATTTCGCATTTGCAACTCTAATCTACATTCCTTTGTAACCCATAGGTAATTGGTTGCACTGACTGAACGTTGCTTGAGGAGTAGTGAGCAATTACCAATAGCGGTAGTGTCAGAGTCATCATTGCGATCGCTGTTCCTACAATGTCTGCCAACCGATGAGAATATCTGTCCGAGGAGTTGGCAGACTTGCTACTACTTGAGTCCATATAAATTGTTGCGAATTTGCTTTTAAATCAATTAAGCTGGGTTATTTCACTTGCCAAAAGCAACAAGTCCGCTTTTGCTATTTCTATTTTAACTATTTCTCCTAATCAGGTTGTGCAGTAGCAAACATTCTCAACGTAATCGCCACTTAGATAAAAAACCGCCGCTAGCTAGTAGGGCGGTTCTTAAGCAATCGGAGGGTTTTAATAGATTATCCCTGGTTGTTTAATTTGTTTGTAACACTTCTTACACTTAATTTTACTTGTGTTTTTTGTGTATATTCAACTACTCTTTTGTATATGCACGTATTGGTTCTTTAATCAGACGGATATCAAGATACTTAAATGTGGACTTAATAACGTGGGACATTCCAAAATCAATCGGCATCAGCGTGTCTGGTGCCAATCATGAATCTGGAGTTGAGCAGGTTGTAAGTAGGGGAAGTGCATATGAGATTCTGTACAAATTTCTAACTTTGTTGCAGATGCGATCGTTAATACCATATCTAAACAAAGCCCTGACTCGTATCCTACAAGTTTAGTTCATAACTTTGTAAATATTCTTTAATAGAATCTGGAAAGCTTTTATTTGTATTTGTAGGTGTTGAACGTACTCTTACATAGGTTTCTATTAATTTTTAAATGATTTTAAAGCCACAGTATACTTGCGCCCCTTAATTTTAAAAAATTGGACTTTGCTGAAGTTTAAGCATTGCACCAATACACATAAATTTGCAAAGAAAAAAGAAATTTACTTCGATCGACTGTGTATCCCTTAAGTCTTTTAGTAGAGATGGAAATATCAATATTTATTAGCCACCGTCATACCGATAGACAAATCGCTGAAGTTATCAACAACCACTTGCAGCTCTGGGGTATTCCACAGAACTCAATTTATCAATCATCTGCTGCTGGAGGCACAGGTCCGAAAATTGGAGGTACTCTTACTCAGGATTTAAAAGACGCTCTCTATCGAGCTAATGCCGTGCTTCTAGTTTATACCTTTGCTGACCAAGATTGGTCTTACTGTATGTGGGAGTGCGGTGTCGCAACAGATCCAAAATCACAAAGTACGAAGATTGTTGTTTTTAAAACAACAGATGACATACCAAAAGTTTTCAAGGATACAATTCTCATCGGAATTACAGAAAGAGATATTTTAAGATTTACAACACAGTTTCATAAAGAAGTAGGCTTTCTTTCGGATGAATCGCCAGCCTTTGCGCCAGACATTGGGGAGGAAATTCTTAAGCGAAGAAGTAACGATCTCTACAACGATTTATCTAGGGTGATACCGCATCGTCGCCGCGAAGAAATGTATCGTTGGGATTTCTTTACACTGAAATTAAATTCAGATAGTGTAGAAAGAATAAAAAATCAGGAACAAAGCGAAGATAGCAAGATAAATATCATTCAGCAGGAAAGTGAAGCTACCTTCGAGTTTGGAGCAGCGCTTCAACATTTTGGATTTTATACCTTTGTGCCGGAACTAAATTTTAATCATCTTGTAGAACGGTGGAAAGCAATAATTTCCTGCAGAGAGAGTATTCCGCAAACATGGATCAAAGAGTTATGCAAAGAAATGTTAAGGGCAGTTGAAAACAGACGAGCACAACCAACGTGGGAGCTGATGAAATCTGATCTCTATCCGGATTGGTGGTTTTACCCAGTTGTCAATCATGTCAGGAGTAATTCTGATGACAGCATGGAATTTCAAATATATATGTACCGTGTTCCTGGAAGCTTACCTAATAATCCTAAATAGGTTGCCCAAATTGTAAGGCAAGCTAAAAATCAGTTCAAGTAAACAAAGATATTCTAGAAATTTTTAGTCTTAAAGTAATAATTAGGTATAGCTTATGAACAAAAGTAAAGAAATTTATGGGGAAAATTATCAAGAGCATCTCTTAGAGCAGTACAAACTTTATGTAGAGATGATGGATAGAATAAGTGCAAGAAGAGTTCAAACAAATAGTTTCTATATATCGTTACTTTCTGGTTTACTTGCTTTGCTTTCCCTAGTAGGTAATAAAGATATATCTAATTTTAGAAATACTGATTTTCAATATATAGCAATTTTAGTATTGGCAATTTTAGGGATGATATTGTGCTTTGTCTGGTACATTAATATTCATTCATATAAACACCTTAACTCTATTAAATTCAAGGTTATAAACGAAATGGAAGAACATATGCCATTTTCTTGTTACGACCGAGAATGGAAAATTTTAAAAACTAACAAAAAATACCAAGGATATTTAACGCAAACACAAATTGAGAAGTATATACCTGTTTTCCTTGCTATTCCATATATTGGCTTATTCATATATTTTTTATTTAGCTTAATTAAATAAAATATAGCAGTCCTAAATGATTCGTAAAACCCTCTCTTTCTTCTTTCCTTGGCGCTTTTGGCGGCTTGGCGGTTCGTTAAAAAATAACTTTCACAACTCAGATGGGATTGCTATATGTTTAATGCGGTGAATAATTAATCTTATTCCTCATTTTCTAGGAACATTTAAGTGGTATTACTATGTAGTAACGTCAAAGCGATTCTAGTATCTAGGGAGGATTGAATCTTAATTGCTAAAGGTGCAAAACGCCATCACAATATTTCAATGGAAGTTACTCTAAAAGAGCTATACAAGGCGAGAGTTTTGTGTGTTTCAAACCGCTCTCCTTACATCTTTAGCAAGGGTGAACCTTATCTAGAAGTTAAGCGCTCTATTGGTGGACTAGTTGAAGCGGTTGAGCCAGCGCTATGCTTGTTTGGTGGCTTGTGGATTGTATGGAGTGGCAGTTCGAGGAGCCATCCAGAGAGAATAGTGGCTCCACTCGATGCACCTAAGTATCAAATTAAATTCATCGATCTCTCGGAACAGGAAATTAGTCAGTATTACGACGGCTTTGCCAATGGAGTGCTATGGCCACTCTGCCACTACTTTTTGGAAAAGTGCAACTTTTCTCAGGAACACTGGCAAACCTACATAAGTGTGAATCGAAAATTTACAATCTCAATTCTAGAGGAGCTAGCTGTTGGTGATGTTGTTTGGATACATGACTATCACTTGGCTCTTGTGCCACAATTTGTTAGAGAATATTGCCCCTCGGTCAAGATAGTCTACTTCTGGCACATTCCCTTTCCTAGCATTGATTTGTTCCGCGAATTGCCCTGTTACAAAGAAATCTTGTTAGGCTTGTTGAATAGCGACTTGATTGGTTTTCATATCAAAACCTACGTTGAGAATTTTCTCGATTGTGTAGAAAGCCTGTTGAACGTCTCAGTTGATCGCGAGCAAGGCTTAGTTGCCATTAACGGCAAGCTAACGAAAGTCCGAGCGTTGCCACTGGGGATTGATTTCGGATACTATCAGCAATTAGCACATTCGCCAATAATCCAGACTCAGGCAGAGAACATCCGCCACACTTTGAAATCGGAGATCGTGGCTTTGGGTGTAGAGCGACTTGATTACACCAAAGGAATCTTAGAACGCCTACAGGCGATCGAGCTATTGTTAGACAAATATCCAGAATTATGTCAACGCTTTTCTTTGGTGCAAATTGCTGCGCCTAGTCGGATTAAGATACCTGAATATTGCCGTTTCAAGCAGCTTGTGGATGCAACAATTAGCCGCATCAACAATCGCTTTGCCCAACTGGATTGGGTACCAATTACGTATCATTACCAGAGTATTCCCCGATGTCAGTTGACGGCTTACTACCAGGCGGCAGACATTTTAATTGTAGTTCCGCTTAGAGATGGCATGAATTTAGTTGCTAAGGAGTATGTAGCCTCGCGGATTGATGATCAAGGAGCGATCGTTCTGAGTAAGTTTGCTGGTGTAGCGGTAGAATTCCAGGATGATGCCATCTTAGTTAATCCGTTTGATGTCGCTCAAATTGCCGAGTCAATTAAGCAAGCTATTGATTTAGGCATTGGGGAACGAAATCAACGTATGCAGCGATTGAGAGAGAAAGTGAGGTGTCACGACCTCAACTGGTGGCTGAGGGAAATCTTCCTAGAAGAGCTAGAATGCAGACACTATTAATTTAAGCGAGGACTACTCTTAGTGATTAACGTCTACTGTAGACACTTATAGGTTCTTTGATTAATCGAATATAGAGATGCTTGAATGTAGACTTAATAACGTGGGGCATCCTAAAATGAATAGGCATCAGCGTGTCGGGCAGTTGCCAATCTAACACCTTTAGATCCTCTGTCCGCAGTTACGGAAAGTTAATTGTTGCCAGATCAGGGACAAAGTCCTAATTCTATAGCAGTAGCCAATGTGGGTACAGCAAGGGGATTTACATTCAGGATTTCTACCATCGCCCGATAAGAAAGCGAATACATCTGGCGATGCTCCTATTAGCCCTAAATAACGCGATTTTCCACCGCTAAGACCATTGCCTTCATGACCAATAATGCCATCGATAATTGCCCGCGCAGTTTCGACTAACATTCGACCAAAGCGATCGCTGCTATTCCGTAACGAGGGCAGCTCGTAAAATTAAGCGCGAATTAAACAGACAGAAGCACGCATTGATTAACGTATTCCTAGTTGTGCTTGCCAAAAAACCAAGGAAAAGAAAGTACACTTATCCGCCAGTGCAACTAAGATAAAGGATTTGGCTTAATCTAGACAATAGGATCTTTAAGCCTCTGGTTTCATCCCAGTTACTCCCCTTCTTGACCATTCCGAACTGCGATTAAGTGCAGTCACCCGCCGCACATCCGAGAACACACCTTGACCTTTAACTTCCCGTAGAGGAGGTTTCATCTCCACTTTCAAGACATTAGCAGTATTAATACAAACTGTTTGCTCTGGCAGATGCAGAATACACCAATGTTTGTCTAAAAATTGGCTAAGTTTCTGTTGCGTATCTTGGGGAGTAGTTGAGTCGTCCCCTTGCCAAAGGACGTTGAACGATTCAGTTTGACCATCAGTGTAGTGAAATATGATCTGCGTAAAGCTATCTTGCCTGTCCATTAGGATTATTTACCTCTGATACTTGCATTGTTCGAGTAGGAATTCTCTTGCTAATCTAACTGCAATTAAGCAAGCTGTCAGCTATCAGCTTTCAGCCTGGTACAAGTTAAGGGCGTGAGGCTAGTTTTTGCAAAGAAAGAATGCTCTAATATGTGCGCTTCCCAGAAGTTAACTACTGAAAACTACTGATTGATAACTCAACCAGCATTTGCTAAAGCTATCCTCACTCTTGAGTAAAGCTGCTGTAGCAGTCAAGTATCTTCTAAAATCTAGAGCCGCAAATTGACTGAATTACAGCCTCAGGCTGATCTCTATTCTTCTCCCGACAGATTAAATTTTCAGCTAAACGTTGCTCAACAAAATACTGATTCGCTGCCCAACCCAAAGGAAGACCAGCAATTATACCTATAACCAGACCAGTAAGCAAACTATTAACAAGGTTCTTTCTAGTAATGGTAGTCTGTGACATATCCCGTAAATAACACTATTGACACAAAGGAGTATTTCCCGAAAGTTTTTGAGAGTGCGTATATCATAATACCCTTTCCTACTCTCAGGTCTTTCCTCTATGCTAGTGTTACTTGCAACTGATCACCTACTTCGGAAAGAAGAGGACAAAAATACAAGGGGAAGAAAACTAGCCCTAGATAAAGCGATCGCTGTTACCTATCGATTGCTCACTTATTTATCTAATTCCCTGGTAATACTAATTCATCTCTCAATTGATCAACACTTTAATTAAAGCCGCAGCACTCAATTAGCTACTAAAACATAGAGCCACAGATTGATTGGATAACAGCTTCAGGCTGATTCCTATTTTCCTCTCGACAAACCAAATTCTCAGTCCGACGTAGCCCAACATAAGCATCATGAGCTATCCACCCTGCAAAAGCACCAAAGATCAAACCTATAACTAAATAAGTAAACGAACCATCGCTATAGGTCTGTTGAGTAATAGTAGTTTTTGACATATTGTGTATATGGCACTATTGCCTAAAAAGAAAGTATTCCTGAAAGTTACTTAAAGTGAACGGTACTCCGCCTTGAAAAGGATGAGAGATTTCGGGGCGGAAACTTCCGTCCCGAAACTCTCTCCGGAGCCTGCGTTCACCGCCTTCCGCGGTAAGTATTTTCTCAAAACTCTTTCTCTTTCTCGCAGTTTTTTTGTCTATGATAGCATTGCAACAGTCAACCATTTAGTTCTAAGAAAAGTGCAAGTAGATAGGAAAAAAGAGGCAAGCCTTCAAGCCCTAAAATGATGGACGCATTGCACTCATTTGTTCTAAATCAAGCACTTTTGCTAACTCCTCAGCATCCATTAGTCCGCGTTCAATTACAATCTGCCGCAGAGATTTCCCAGTCTCTAAAGATTCTTTTGCCACAGCAGCAGCATTAAGATAACCGATGTGCGGATTTAGAGCTGTTACTAAGGCAAGGCTACCTTCTGCATATTCAAGACAGCGATCGCGATTAACAGTAATTCCTTTAATACCGCGTTCTGTGAGCGCCGCTAAGGTATTACCTAAAATTTCAATAGCGTGAATCAAATTGTAGGCAATCAATGGCATCATTACATTCAACTCTAATTGCCCTGCTTGCGCTGCTAGAGCGATCGCGCTATCGTACCCCATTACCTGAAAACACACCATAGAGGTCATTTCTGCCATTACCGGATTATATTTTCCAGGCATAATCGACGATCCTGGCTGAACTGGAGGCAGTTGAATTTCCTTTAATCCGGTTTTTGGTCCTGAATCCATCAGCCGCAGATCGTGGGAAATTTTGACGCAATCTTGAGCTAGATTCCGCAAAGAGCCAGAAACATTCACAAATGGAGCCATACTTTGCATTGCTGCCATTAAATGGAGCGCTGGTTGCAGAGGTTGATTAATTAATTGCGATAATATCTGAGCAACGCGCTTGCAATACTGGGGATGAGTATTTAACCCTGTGCCTGCTGCGCTTCCTCCCAAACCAAGAGAAGTAAGATCGCTCTGGGCAATTTTAATTCTGTTTTGATGTTCCCTGAGAATATATGACCAAGCACGAAAGCTCTCACCCAGACGCACAGGAACAGCATCTTGTAAATGAGTTCTGCCAGATTTGACAATATCTTGAAATTCTGATGCCTTGTGATCTAAAGCGGCGATCGCCTCTTTTAAAGCTGGGTAAAGCGTTCGTTCTAATGCCAATAATCCACCAATCCGAATTGCTGTTGGAATCACGTCATTAGTAGACTGCCCATAATTAACATGATCGTTCGGACTCAGGCGCTGGTAATTACCCTTGGCATCGCCTAAGATTTCTAGCGCCCGATTTGCTAGCACTTCGTTAACGTTCATGTGGTGCGAAGTGCCAGCACCTGCTTGGTAGATATCTACGACAAATTGATCGCGTAACTTGCCAGCTAATACCTCATCAGCTGCCTGGACAATTGCTTGACTAATATCTTTCGGTATGCATTGAAGTTCACCATTGGCGATCGCCGTTACTTTTTTGATGATTACACAAGCATCTACATAAGTAGGCAAAGGCTTGATCCCACTAATTGGAAAGTTCTCAGTTGCCCGCAGTGTCTGAATGCCGTAGTAAGCGCTGCTGGGAATCTGCCGCTCTCCCATCGAATCTCTTTCAATTCGGATTGAGGTTGATTGTTGTGTCATGGTACTTTTTTAGATTATAAATAAATCAGCCTAAAGTATGATGCCAAACCCTATGAAACTAAGCCTAAAGCTAGAGGCAGAATTTTATTTTCAACAAGGACTGAGGTACATCAAAGTAGATGATTATCAAGGAGCGATCGCCTTTTTTGACAAAGCTTTGAGGTGCAAACCCGATTATACAGATGCTTTGTCTCAATGGGGATTTGCCTTGGGTAGCTTAGGTCGTCACCAGGAAGCGATCGCCTTGTTCGACAACGCTTTAGCAATTCAACCGAGTGCCTGCTGGATTTGGCACAATCGGGCGATAGCTCTCGGAAAACTAAATCGCTACTGCGAGGCTATTAACAGCTTTGAGCGAGCGATTGAGTTTAACCCAGGTAATTTTACTATTTGGCACAATCGGGGCATTACATTCAGTGACTGGGGCTACCATGAAAAAGCAATTGCTAGTTTTGACCAAACTTTAAAGCTGCGACCTAATGCTTACTGTGCCTGGTATAACAGAGGCATTGCCCTAGCGCAGCTACAACGTTATTTCGATGCACTTAATAGCTTTGACCGAGCAATTGAATTCCAGCCAGATGCCTTTCTTGCTTGGAACAACCGAGGCATGACATTAAGTGACTGGGGTTACTATGAAAAAGCAATTGCTAGCTTCGATAGAGCTTTGGAGATTCAACCAAACTACCAAACAGCCTTAGATAACCGAAATATCGCCCTCCAGAAACTAGGCTGTTGCGAATAAGCGATCGCCTCTTGTAGACAAAATAATTAAAGTTGAATCCCAACGACTACTAGATTTAGTAGTAAATCATACTGCTGACTGTGACGACTTAGGTCTTAACACTATTAAAAATATAGTCAATGCTTGCTTAGTAGCTTTCTAGCACTCTGTAATCTGAAAACCTGTAGCAGATGTTTAGTTTACAATGCAGAATTGATATCAGGAGCTAGAATACTAGATTGCAACGCATTAATAGCAAATATCAATAAACAATCATGAATAGTAAAAATAAAGGTCTAATTTTATGGCTTACAGGTCTAAGCGGTTCCGGTAAAACAACGATCGCTAAAGGACTACACCAAGAACTTAAGGAACGTAGTTGCTTAGTTGAGCTGCTAGATGGTGATGTGGTTAGAACAAATCTTTCCAAAGGCTTGGGTTATAGCCGAGAAGACCGTAATACTAATATTCGCCGCATTGGTTTTGTCGCTAATCTCCTCAGCCGCAACGGTGTAGTGGCAATTATCGCTGCAATTAGTCCTTATCAAGATTCCAGAGACGAACTCCGCAAAACTGCCCAAAATTTTATCGAAGTTTACGTAAATGCACCTCTGGAGGTTTGTGAGGAGCGGGATGTTAAAGGGCTTTATGCGATGGCAAGAGCAGGGGAAATTAGAGCGTTTACCGGAGTTGACGATCCTTACGAAGAACCAACTAATCCGGATATTGTTTGCTACACTGCTGAAGAAACGGTAGAGGAAAGCATTGCTAAGGTGATTAATCACCTACAGCAACTGAAGTACATTCCAGAAAAGCCCCAAATTGAATACTCTATTTAATGCTGCGGGTTACTTGATGTTTAGAGCCTAAATTAAATTACAAACGGCTCTATGGTGCTATCAAACCACTGATGTTGAAAGCGCTCGCAGATAAACGGTCGGACAACGAACTTAGGTGGACGACCATCTTTAACATCAATTCGCAAAAACGAATACGGTCTGCGTCTTTTTGAGCCTTGACCATGACGACCGATAAATAATAGCGATCGCGCTACTTTGCGATCGTGTCCATCAGTATTGCCGTAAGACTCTGTGATTTCCGGTCCTTCAGGGCGCTGACGACGCAGGCTATAACCACTACCACCGCATACAATCCAGTTAATGTGCGAGTCTGCGTGTCCGGTATCCCCAGTGCGTAGATACTCCAAACAGTGAGCGTGACCATTGAGAACTAGATCAACAAGCGGACGACCTTCAGCAAGTGAACCGACTTCTTTAAAAACAGCATCTAACACTTGGCGGAGTCGGCGGCGAATTGCTAAAGTTTGTGCTTGTTGCCACTTTGTTGCCTCAGTGACATACGGCGGATGATGGAAATAAATTACCCGCCCCCGTACCTCTGAGGTATGCCATGATTCAATTAGCTTTCGCTTCAGCCAATCTAGTTGTTCAAAGTCAGTAACAGTTGTGGTAGCGTCGGCTGTTAGTTGTTTATCAATATCAAGCTTTAGTTCTTCAATTTGCTCTAATTTAGCTCGTAAGTCATCAATTTGTTCAGCTTCGTCCGGCTTGCTAGGGTTAAGCTTTACCGAAGTTTCTAAAATTTGATTTTTCTCTTGCTCCAATTGATTCCGCCGCTCTTCGAGTTCGCGGCGGGCGGCATCTCCGGCTTGAGTTCCGGGCAATGGCAACGGATCGTTAAAGGTATTTGAGTCAAGGGCAAAAAAGTCAATCCCACCACTGCGAAAGGTGTAATAACGATTAGGTAAGCGGGTAAAGCGTCCCGGCTGATAAAGCAAGCAGCGCCCAGTGTCAGTTTTGGCAGTGTAATGACGATCTAGATGCTGAATTAACTTCTCTGGTGAATCCAAGTTTTTCAGGTAGTCAAGAAATGCCTTGGCATATGCTTTGCCTTGATTTGAGCCATGCCAGCCAATATCAAAATCCAGCTGCAACTGAAGCAGGCGGCGTAGTGGTAGTGTGGCTTGTGCCATTACGCCAAATACCAAAGGTAAATCATAGTAATCGTGATTACCTGGGATCGGTAGAACTGGTAAGTTGAACACCATTTTGTCATAAGCAATCCGCTTGGGATGCTCGCCACCCACCAGAAATTCATGATAAGGTTTAATAAAATTTTCGTAGTAGAACTCGCTGGAGCCAACAAGATAAATTACATCGCCTGTATGTAACATAAAGCGGCAACTATCACGATGTTCCACCATTTGTTTAGCAAGTCTTCTTTGAGGGTTGTGTGTGCGATGAGAACCAGAGCCACTATCACCTACAACTAAAAATGAAAACTCTGGACTATCGGCGTAGCCATCCTCAAACACCATACGGGTTTGATCAATTCCCTGCTCAACAATTAGCGGCTCTTGCCACCGTACCCGCTCCTTCATTTTGTTGATTTTGACAGATATTGGGGGATCGGATACAAATTCCATACACCTAAAAAGAGCGTTAAGGTTACAAGTAATTAAGTCATTAGTCCCTAGCCACTAGTCATCAGTCCCTAGTTATTAGTCATTAGGAGTATTTATTAATTTCATACCTCGTATATATAGAGTGTATGGGGTTTAACTAATTACTCATGACTTAACGATTGCACATTTTACTAATGACCAATGACTAACTTGCGCCCTAGAGCCTTTAATTTAACTTTCTGGCTCTTTAAGTTCAACACGCAGGTTAGGTAAACCTTCTAGCTTCTCATCAACATTTTCTTCCGGAACACTAGGCACAATAATTGTCAATCCACCTGGAACACACTCAACTTCAATTGGAGTGTAACCAATCAACTCACCATCTAGAACAACTTTTTGGGGTGGGTTCGTGGTAACTTTGATGCTTCTAGCACGGAAAAACCCTGTATCTGGGCGATCAGTTGTTTCGGCGCTGTAGGCAGATTGTAACAAGTTATAAGCAGCAGCGATCGCCCCAATACTATTTGTCGGCGCAACCAATGTAACATCTAGCAGACCGTCATCAACAATTAATTCTGCCGGTCCTTGAGCTAGTACCGAAGTCGGAGGCGCTGCATTCGCAATTGTAACTGCTGCTGCATTAAGTGTAACTATCTTATCTTCGGTTTCAATTCGCGTTTCAAAAGATTTGAAATTGCGTAACTGCTGCACACCTGCTAAAACATAAGCCAGCATCCCCAGCTTATTTTTAGCTTCTCGGTCAGCTTTTTCAACTGTTTCTGCTTCAAATCCAATTCCAGCAAGCAGAACCATTGGTCTCCCATTGCAGTAAGCAGCATCAACTACACGAGTTTTACCGCTAAGGATGGTTTCACAAGCAGCCTCAATACTAGCTGGAATTCCTAAAGCTGTAGCAAAGGCATTTGCAGTTCCCCGCGAAATTACACCTATTGGCACACCAGTTCCCACAACAGCTGCTGCTGCTGCTGATAAGGTTCCATCTCCTCCTGAAGCAATAATTAATGCAACTCCTCGCTCAACTGCTTCTCGCGCCAGTTGATCAGCATCAACTTCTTTTGTAGTTAAGCGAATATCAAGATTAAATTCCGGCTGCAATATTCTTTGAATTGTTGCTAAATCCTGCTCTGAGTTAGATTGACCTGCAACTGGATTAAAAATTAAGCAAGCAGAACGACTAGGCTTCTTACTAGCAGAAATTGTTAGCTCAGATTGGGCAATTTCTTGGTTATTTTCTCCTGCAACAGAGTTGATTTGAGTTTGTTGATTCTCTATTTTACTCTCATTTTGTCCTTTCATAATCAATCGGTCTTGATATAACTTTAGTATCTGATGATTTGTATCATTTAAATCATAAAGGGCTGCATCTTGCTGATAATTGTAATTATTTTGGCTATAAGCATTTGGTAGAGATTGCTTTGCTGCGTTTTCCGATAATAGGGAATCGTTAGCAGGAGTGCGATAAACCTCCCTTACCTGTTCCTCATACTCATAATCAACTAATACGCTATCTTTATACTCTGGTAAATTTTCTGCTTGTTTTCTGTTAAGCTCAACTATATAAATACGCTCGGCATCGTAATCAACACGACAACGTCCAATTGGCAGCATTACTTGCTTATTAAAAATCCACAAACCAAAGTCGACTACTAAATAGCGAAAATGACCAGATTCGTCTACTAAAATATCTTTAACAGAGCCTACCTTTTCGTCACTTTTATCTATATAAACCTTAAACCCAAAAATGTCATTACCTTGAAAAGCTTCAAGGTAATTTGAATCAAATTCATTGAGTTTTTTAAGAGGCATACATTAAACTCCTAAAAAAATATCCTACTTTAAAGTATACTTTAGAGTTTTCTATAAATATTGTCATTTATGCTAGTTTTT
>ERZ501023.61-NODE-61-length-34662-cov-6.740168_pt1 | contig 34662 bp, 33 predicted proteins | sample MGYA00248839_ERZ501023 | MGnify/ENA primary metagenome ERZ501023 (study PRJEB25958, sample SAMN03398596) | human skin metagenome | study: EMG produced TPA metagenomics assembly of the Human Skin Microbiome Metagenome (human skin metagenome) data set.
GACAAGGGGACAAGGAGACAAGGGGACAAGGAGACAAGGGGACAAGGAGACAAGGAGAATCGGCATCTAATCCTCCCCCATTCCCCCCCTCTCCTTGTCCCCCCCTCCTCTTCTGGCTTCTGGCAAAATTAGCATTGCATCGCCGAAAGAATAAAAGCGGTAGTTAGATGCGATCGCTTCTTGATACAGGTCTAGCAACCGCCGCCTACCAATTAAAGCGCTAACCAGCATCAACAAACTCGAACCAGGGAGATGAAAATTCGTAATTAACCCCTCCACTACACGCCATTGATAACCAGGATAAATAAACAGCTCTGTCTTACCGCAAAAGGGTATAAGCGGCATATCCTTTGTACTGCTACTTCCCAACTCTCCTGCAACCGCCGCTCCTTCTAAAGCTCTTACTACCGTTGTTCCTACAGCAATAATTCGACCTCCCTGCTTGCGAGTTTGGCAGATTTGCTCTACAGTTTCTGCGGAAACCTCCACCCATTCCCCATGCATTTTATGAGTTGTCACGTCCTTTACTTCCACTGGGCGAAACGTTCCTACTCCGACGTGCAGTGTCACAAACGCTTGCTTAATGCCTCTTTCTGTTAGTTGGCTGAGTAACTGCGGCGTAAAGTGTAGTCCTGCTGTAGGAGCTGCGATCGCCCCTGGCTGTTGAGCATAAACTGTTTGATATTGTTCAGCATCAGCTTGGGAATCTGTAATATAAGGCGGCAAAGGCACATGACCAAATGCATCCAAAAGCTGAATTAAAGACATCTCAGCCGGAACATCAAATTGCAACAAACGCCCCCCAGTCGCTGCATCTGTGTCTAAAACCGTAGCACTCAAAAGAGGAGGGGGGGACAAGGAGAGGGGGAGACAAGGAGAGGGGGAGACAAGGAGAGGATTGATAGGGTTTCCCCTTGTCCCCTTGTCCCCTTCGCCCCTAATCCCCACTTCGTGGGGTCCCCGAGTTCCCCTTGTCCCCTTGTCCTTTTCCTGACCCCCGACCCCTGACCCCTCAAAAACAATCCTCGCTCCTGGCTGCAAACGTTTTCCAGGCTTTACTAACGCTAACCAGGTATTAGGTTGCCGCTCCTCTAGTAGCAATACTTCTACTGCTGCACCACTAGATTTACGCCCATAGAGCCGCGCTGGAATGACTCGCGTATTGTTCATTACTAACAAATCACCTGGTTTGAGTAATGAAGGTAAATCTCGAAATATATGGTGAGTGTGGTGATGAGTGGCAGAATCTACTACTAATAAGCGAGCGCTATCTCTGGGAGACGCAGGATTTTGAGCAATCCGCTCTTGAGGAAGTTTATATTCATATCCAGCTAATAAGCGATCTAATTGCTCCTCAGTATCTGGTAAATGCACTGAATCAGAATTCAGTGGTTTCACTGAGTTACTACGAGGAGGAAAACCTTTATATTGATCTCGATCCATTTTTAAAGACAAACCATTTAGTAGTTTTTTAAATTTTCGGATTCTTTACACGCGATCGCCACTCAAATTGGGTAAAGCTCCCCATAGGAAATTGGGGGGTTCTCCCCTAGCGGATGGGGGAATAGCTCCGCGACAATAGAAATGTTGGATTGGCTTGTCTCCCAAACACGGATATGGAATACCTCTACTACCTTGCGAATGCTAGTATCACTCTGAGGATTGTTGAGTATCTGCATTCTACGCCTCAACTACCAGTAGCGTTCGTAACCGTGATTCACCAAATTGATGGTTGGGTTGTCAAAGTTAAAATGAACTCCATCACTTCCCAGCAGGATGGAGACTTTCGGGCTTTCTTAAATGAATTGGGCATTCCCTACGAAGCTCCCATGCGTGTAAATATGGCTCTTTGGAGTTTAGAAGCAGGACAATCTCCTATTGATGTTATGCGTCGCTACCAAGTAGCTGTAGTTTCTCATGGTAGTCCCCAACGAGAAGAAATTGAAGCTTTTCGGCAGCAGTTTGTTAAAGGTTTAGGGTACTGTCCAGAAACGCTGGCTTAAACGCGCTGCGGCGCGAGTCATTAGTCATTAGTCCATTATTGATGACCACCAAGGACTATCCATGCTTAGACTAGTAACCAAAAGCTGACACAATATACTCTTGTAGAGACAATTGGTATTCAACAATATCTCCGGCTTGCTCTACTTGAAACAACTTGCTGAAAATCTGAGATGACTTGGCGTGTTTGCTTTTTGGTAAACGTTGACAACGTACAAGAGCAACATCAAAGCGGCACGGGTAATTTGCTAAGTTAGGATGAGTTGCTAAGAAACACTCAGCAGTTCGCCAAATTTTTGCTTGCTTTTGCGGCGTAATTGACAATAATCCATCTACATCCCAATTACCCTGACTGCGGGTTTTCACTTCAATAAACGCTAAGGTGGGTAGGAGGTTGCCTCTCGCACGCCAGTTGCTACAACGGGGGGGGATTGGGGTCCCCTCTGGGGATGGGGGGAGACCCCCGCAACGCACTGGCTCCTCTTGTCTAGCAATTATATCGAGTTCTCCCCATCGGCAATGCCAACGCCGATTTAAGATTAGCCATTCTGTAGATTGTAACCATTGAACAACTAGCTCTTCTCCTAAAACACCTATGTCGAGATAATAAGAAGCAGAACGGTTTGCCATTGGCTCAAAAAATTATGACTTCCAGGTTAAACAACTCAATTTTAAGAGGCATACTTAGTTTGGTGCTTTGGGGAGTAATTTGGGTGACAACTGTTGGGGCGATCGCTGCCTTAATTTGCGTCAACACTCCCCCAGCCTTTGCTCTTGACTATAACAAAGAAAGCTTAGTCAACTCTGATTTCTCAGGACGCGACTTAACAGACTCGAGTTTTACTAAAGCTAATCTACGTAATAGTAACCTTAGTCACACTAATTTGCAGCGTGTCAGTTTCTTCGCCGCAAATTTAGATTCGGCAAATTTAGAGGGAGCCGACCTTACTAATGCTACTTTAGACGCAGCTCGTTTTATCCGTACAAATTTAACTGATGCAGTATTAGAAGGTGCGTTCGCTGCTAATGCTAAGTTTGATGGTGCAATTATTGACGGTGCTGACTTTACTGATGTTTTGCTACGTCAAGATGAGCAAGACAAGCTATGCAAGGTTGCTAAAGGTACGAATCCTACTACAGGGCGCGAAACTCGCAAAACATTACTCTGTCGCTAGTAAGTAGCGTACGACTACTCTTATCCAGAGTACAATACCTTGTCTAAGTTACTACATTGTTAAGGAATTCTACTAGATACATTAGACTTCTACGATATCGCTCTAACCTTTAAAGAATGCTTGGTTAGAGCGTAATTTTATGGAAATTGTTAATAGGTAGCTGTTTAATTATTTTTTGCTGTATTTATTAATACCTAAATATTACTTGAAAATCAAAATCTATGCAGCCTAAATTAAACAATAGGCTTTAATTATACCTGCTTAAATACTAGACACGGAAGTTAAATTAAAAAGAGAATAAGGCTGAATATTAGATTTAAACAATTACTTGTGAGTGAATTTAGTTAGTTACACTGTTAATATTTCTTACAGCCTGCCGTAACTTCACAATATCTTTTTATTTAGCAACAACTAATTACGAGATAATCATCTTAAGAGGCATAGGTAATAGGTAACTATAGGAGTAGATCAGCAGATGTTACCACATAGATTAAATAATACCAAATATTTATCTGTAATTAATTCTTTTCCAGATAATACGGATGATGTTATTTGCTATAGAAGCGATTACTTTACAGATGTAGATGAGAAAGTAAATCAACTTGTAATTAAAGCCCGTGAATATCCACCAGGAAGTGCTGAACGTCAGAAAAGCTTAACTGAAATCATGCGTCTAATTTCCGACAAACTATGGCAAGAAAATACACCGTATTACCAAGACGCATTGCAACAGACATGGGTATATTTCTGCCAGAATCTTTGTGAAAGAAATACTGCCCAACCGTATGATTCAAGTCGTAGAAGTGTGATTAGCTGGGTAAATACCTATCTAAAGCAACGGCTTCAAGATTTATATCTAGAAGATGAACAGCAAGCTAGAATTATAGTCGGGTTACAAATATCACAGCCAAATCAAGTTAATGAAATTTTTAATCTAGATAATCTTGAAGCTAATTCTAATACTTCCTTACTGCTTAAAGAAGTAATTACATGGGTTGAAACAGATCCAAAAGGCGAATTGCGACGCATTCACATAGAAGGATACCCAAAAATAACTTGTCAAGAATTGCTGCGGCGACGTTTACCTCCAGTAACTAGCTGGAAAGAATTAGCAGCAGAATTTCACCTACCAGTGTCAACATTAAGTAGTTTCTATCAACAGCAGTGCCTACCACGCTTACGTCGATTTAATGAAGTCAAGATTTAATAATGAACTTGAAGATGTCGCTTTACCACTGACTGTCATCCAAGAAAAAACGAAGTTAGGAAAGATTTATATCTGTAATTTCAAAGTTTAGAAACTGGAACACTCTAAATCTTAATAGAGCAAATCAGTTAATGAAAATTGGCGCTGTCGATCGAGTTTTTCTAGGTGTCGCTTTTGCTTAGATAATGACTCGTGGTAAAACTGCGATCGCTCTGGATCAGTAGTTTCATCTGTTTGCTGCCACAATTCCAAAAAGTGACGATATTGTTTTTCACACAGCACTCGTTCCATACAAGCAGTAGCAGCTTGAATAACTTGGGTTGCCCGTAGTAAATCTTGCTGCGTCTTCTCGTTAACATGAAATAAGTGAGATACCTGTGCCATTTCAGTTTCAAACTCTAAACACCTTACTTGCAGGCGGGAAACTAAATCATTTGAAGTTAGAATCCCTAGTCCTTGATCCCTTTTTCCTGATCCCTTTTCCGCTAATATCTGCCGCCACAAAAATCGGTGATGAGAAAGGCTGAATTCTAAATCTCGCTCTTCTAAGCTGTTAACAACAGCATCACGCTGTTCAGGACAATGTAGATAAATCTGCAACAGTAAAGCCTCTGCTTGTTCTAAAAGACTGCGATCGCCTTTTTCGGGAAAAGCTTGAGCTGTACTAACTCCCGACTTATTTGCTTTGTATTGACTTTTACTTGGTAGTGGTTGGCGTTTATGAAGTGGCGCAATTTGAGCCAAGAGATTTTCGGCACGCATGGGTACGAGTTGGGCATCTCCTAAGCTTAAGATTTCAGCACAACGGCAAATGTAATGGCTGCGTGTATTGCTGTTTTGGATTTGTTTCAGTAAGTTAACCATTTGTTGAGCTACTTTCTGAAACTGACTAGCTTGTTTGAGATCGCAGTCGGCAATTATTTGCTCAATCTGCCAATCAATCCACAAAGGACAGGAACTTAGTAAGTCTCGATAATCTTGAGGTGTGGAAGTACGTAAATATTCATCTGCGTCTTTACCTGCTGGCAGATTGAGGATCCTTAACTGCACCACATCTTGATAAGCAAGGGTAGCAATTTCGCCGATCGCTCGTTGAGCTGCTTGTGTGCCAGCGACATCAGCATCAAAATTAAGGATTAGTTGTTTAGATTCCGTATAACGCAGTAATTGGCGTACTTGTTCTAGACTCAGGGCAGTACCAAGGGAAGCAACAACATTATTAATCCCAGCAGCGTGAAGGGCGATCGCATCAAAATAACCCTCTACCACAACAGCCGCATCAAGCTGAGATATCGCCGATTTAGCTAGATCGAGGGCAAATAAAGTTTTGCCTTTACTAAAAAGCTCAGTTTCTGGGGAATTAAGATATTTTGGTTGTTCATCGCTTAACGTTCTACCGCCAAAGCCAATGATTCGCCCTTGAGTGTCGCGGATGGGAATCATCAAGCGATCGCGGAAGTAATCGTAATAGCCGTCACTCGATTGACGCTGGCGAATTAACCCCGCTTGTTCTAATAACTGAACTGGATAGCGTTTTTGTTCTACTAAGTAGCGGTAGAGAGTTTCCCAACCAGGCGGTGCATAACCTAAGCCAAAAAGCTCAATTGTCTCTCTGTTCAATTGACGCTCAGATTGAAGGTAATTAAGAGCCGCTTGCCCTTGGGGTTGCCGCAAAGCGTGTTGATAAAATTGTGCGGCGATCGCCATAATCTCATACAGCTGCTCACGGAGAGATAGCTGACGCTGTAATTCTTGGCGTTGTTCTGGTTCTAAGGTTTGTACCGACACCTGATAGCGTCGCGCCAAATCTAGCACTACTTCACTAAACGAGCGCTTGCCGATTTCCATCAAAAATTTAATTGCATCGCCGCCAGCATTGCAGCCAAAGCAGTAATACATCTGCTTAGTCGGGCTAACACTAAAACTCGGAGATTTTTCTTGGTGGAAAGGACACAAACCCATAAAACCTTTACCACCCTTGCGTAAGACAACGTGCTCCGAGATCACATCCACGATGTCAGCGCGTTGTTTAACTTGCTCAATTGTGTCTGGGTGCAGGCGCGGAATTTGCATTTGCTTAGTGCTAATTTTCAGAGCGAGTAGAGGTTCCTATTACTATTGTTGTGCAATTACTCTACAACTAAGCTGTCTTAATGAATTATTGCTAGCGATATCGTAAAACTCCGTAAGTTTAGACGGTTGATCTCGCAAAAGCTTATTGAATTAAATATGTGTACCAAGAAGTAGTGTTGTCGATTAATCGAGGAAGTGCTAACCGCCAGGTTTTACCTTCTTTTTGACGTTGTAGGTAGATATCAAACGGGTTTTTCTCTTGAGTTATGCGCCGTTTTGGGAGTTTGAGAGTAACGTTGTAGGTTCCCTGAACGTGATAAGCGGCTAAATCTTGAATTTTCAATGGTTCCCGCTTCTTGACTGCGACTGAGTTGATTTCAACTTCCTTGATATCTAAATTCAATTGTTCACCTAGCTGTTGCTGGGTTTGTTCAACTTGCAGGGCGATCGCTCGTTTTACCAACTGGCTATTTGGTTCTAGTCCAATACTGCAAGCTGTTAGTAGCCCGATTAAAATAGCTGTAAAAATTATCCGTACCATTCTTAAGGAATTTTCTCCTCAATTAGCCCAACGCTAGTATAAGGTTTGGACACTTCAATTTAACCAACTATGTCTAAAAAGGCTATTGGTCTTGATCCTTTCTACAATTACTTCTAATCTTCTTAGCTGTTGCCCTCCCAAGTGAAAATATCATAAGTAAAGTGATAATCGTAGTCTAATGCCTGACACTACTGCTAACAATCCCACTAAGCCAACACACAGCATTCAGCCGCAAATATTCCCTGGAGAAGTATTCGCAAATATTAGTGATTTTGATACTGGTATTCGCCAATTGTTGCCCAGATACGATGAGATGCTGGATGTAGTTGCACGGTGTCTCAGTCCTATAAGTAATTGCATTCTAGAACTTGGTTGTGGTACTGGCGAACTAAGTTTGAAGATACTTAAACGCTGTCCAAATGCTCAATTGACTGTTATAGATTACTCGCCACGAATGCTACAGTATGCCAAAGCAAAAATAGAGGCGGCTGGTTATGCAGAACGTTGGATTAGTATAGAAGCAGATTTTGGCGATTGGGCTAACAACCCAGACAAATTAGAAATTAATTCTAGCTTTGATGCTTGTGTCTCATCTCTAGCAATTCACCATCTGACAGATGAGATGAAGCTGAAATTATTTCAACAAATTTCTAAAAGTCTGACTAACAAAGGTTGGTTTTGGAATGCTGATCCCGTTTTGCCGGAATCACCTGCTTTAGCAGAGATTTACCAAGCAGCACGTGAGGAGTGGGTTATCCAGCAAGGAACCACATTAGCAGAAATTCGCGATCGCATCGGAACTAGCACTAATCAGGGTTACTCTAGTCAAGATCAACTTGCTACATTAACAGATCATCTGCAAATGTTAACAGCAGCTGGCTTTCAGCAAGTGGCTGTGCCTTGGAAGTATTACGGTTTAGCTGTGTTTGGTGGCAAAGTTGCATCGCTACATAGCGCTATAACTTGAGCAGATTTTAATCTAAGGGTTCCCAGCCAGTGCCTTTATAGCCATAGTCAAAGATTTCTGGATGCAGAATTTCTGCCAAGATTTCTTGCGAATCTACAAGGCGGGGACCTGGACGGTTAAAGTAGGAGTTGCCATCGCTGATATAAACTCTGCCTACTTGTACGGCGTGTAATTTCTGCCACTCTGGAAGTTGGGTTAATAATGTTGTTTCTTGACGAGTTCGGTTTAAATCGAAACCGCAAGGCATGAAAATTATTACATCTGGATTTGTTGCTACAAGTGTTTCCCAGGTTAATTGCGGTGCAGGTTGACCTTTTGCCCCAAATAATGCCTGCCCTCCTGCTAAGGTTACTAATTCTGGAATCCAATTACCAGCTGCCATGAGCGGATCAGTCCACTCAATACAAGCAACACTTGGACGCTCGATTGCCGAAAGTCTCTGTGTCTTTTGCTCACAAATTTTAACACGGGCTGCTAAATCTTCCACTAATCTCAGGGAATCTGCACCTAGCGCGTCCGCAACTCGATCAATGTCAGCCCAGACATCCGACAGAATATTAGGATGTAAGGAAATAATTTGCGGTTGGCTATGAGTAAGGGTAGCAACGGCTTTTTCAACGTCTTGCAGGCTGACTGCACAAACGTCACACTGATCTTGGGTAAGAATATGAGTTGGCTGTAACTTCTCTAAAACATCTGTTCTAATTTGATAAATGCTTAAAGCAGATTGCACTATGTTGTTAACGTCGTGATTAATTTGAGCGCTTGTTGCTTGGGAGTTTAATCTTGCTTGGGTGCATACAGGGCGATCTTGAATATCTGGAGGATAATCGCATTCGTGCGATCGCCCTACAATTGCATTTTTTAGTCCTAGTGTGGCTAAAATTTCCGTAGCGCTAGGAAGAAGTGAAACTATTCTTAAATTTTGACTGCTCATCAATTTATCCTTTTTTTAAATTATTTAAACAAATCATCACCTTCTATTGACTAATCTCCTTTTGTAATCTAAATAACAAACTATAATCAAAAAGTAATAAATTAGTAGCAATATAGAAAAAATTAAGTGTCTAAAAAAATAGTTTGATCTCTAGCTTCCCGAGAATTATTCATTAACATCACTAATATTGAAACATAAATTTCTTGAATAACCTCTATTTCTTCAATAACAATAGTTAAATTGTTACTAAGCTAATTTTATAAATTATTTTTAAACTAGCAGTGGCAATTTTAACAACAGCAATAGCAAGCGAATATACCCGCACACAAGGCGATCGCTACTTAGTTCTTAGAAGCTAGTGCCAAGAAACTCTAACTAAATGTATTGACATAAGGCTGATAGGCTTAGATGTTTAACAGCTTACTTAGCTAGGCTTTAGAGAACTTCTGAGGAGGGAAAAATAATGCCATGCTTTGACAAAATTACCTTGCATTAGGGCAGCAACAGAGCTAAGAACTTGAAGTTCTGGCAGATCAGGGCTAAGGGCGCGAGCTTTTTTGAGGGCGGCTTCAGCTGCTGATCCGTGCCAATCATATAAGTGGACAAAAGCAAGATAGGCATATGCATGGGGGTTTTGGGAGTCTAATTTAGTTACTCTCTCTAAAGCGGCGATCGCTTCTTTTACCTGTTGTTTTAATACTCTGGATAAAGCTAGCGCATAAGCTAAATCTAAATTTTGTGGTTCTAGCTTTAGTCGGTATTCCAAAGCTTGTTGTGTCTGCACTAAATAGTCTTGAACTGGATCGTACTGATTAATGCGTCCAATTTCATCAAAAACTGGTTCTAGCGCGTCTACACCTTTGGGTAAAGCAGTGGCTAAAGTCCGGATTTGGGTAACTAAATCTAATTCTGGTGCTGGTGTTGCGGGAGTAATTGGGTTAATTTCTAAAGTTACTGGCGGTACTGGAATAGGGTAAGTTTTGCCTGTTTCTCGGTTCATGTAAGTTGCCTCCAAACTGTAAATGCCAGTCACAACATCCGCAGGCGGAAGCATCGCCAACCGCTCAATTACTTGAAATTTCTTGGTAGAAAGAGTTGTAAAAGGACTAGAATGCAAAGTCCCCATCCCGATTCCATGATCGTGTAACCATCGACTTTGATTAAGAGGTAATTCTGTTTGCTTTAAGTTATGCCAACTAAGAATTACCAAGCCAGATTGCAACTGTTCCCAAGAACCATGCCATTCGTAAGTTACTGGCACTGGCACTCCAGGCGGTGCTTGTTTTGGTACTGTAACTTGTGCTAAGGCAATTCTATCTCCTGTCTTCTGTCTCCTCTCTTTCAAAGCTTTGATCGGAGGAAACCTCCGCTCAAACTTTGCGCTATCTTCTAATATTTGTACCTGTACTGACGGCGATCGCTGATGATAAAGCTTTAAGATATTGCTATCAGGTAAATTCCAAGTCTTTTGTAGTTGAAAATCAGGCGATTCCTCAATCCGTTCAACTAAAGCAGCTTGAGCTTCTGGTACTGATCCTTGATTACCAGTTTTAGTTAGAAACCACTCAAGCGATCGCGCATCTTGGGAAACGTGCTTTGTTCTTGTTCCCACTTGACGACCGTAAACTTGAAAATTCTTTAAAGCACCGTAGTAGTTAAAATTATGTTGATTAATTTCTGCTGTAGATGGTAATACTCCTAGTGTGGAGCGTAAATACGGCTCTGTTTGAATAATTTCCTCTATCACTTGATTATGAGGTAACTGAGTGCCTAAGTATGCAAGATGCTGGGCATTAGGGCTAAGAACTTGGGCAATGGAACTACCCACTGCTACTGGATAAATATTGAGAAACATCAGTATAACTGCTAAACCAACAGTACCCCAGCGAATATGATGTCTCCAGCGTCCACCCCAACTTGTTAAGCCATAAGCTAAAAATAGCGACACTATAGGCAAATAAGGCAAAACATAACGCGCATCTTTGTTAATATTCAGCGAACAAAGTAAATAAGCGCCAATCCAAAATACTGCTAACCAAATTAAAGGCGAGAGGCGAGAGGCGAGAGGCGAGAGGTGACTAGATATGTCTCTGCGCTGCTTCCAGTAGAGAAGTAGCCCGACAATTGGTACAAGCAACAACAGCCAGGAAACTTGATCCGGTAATATTTTCCAGTAATAAGTCCAAGCTGCAAGAGTATTCAGGGCTGGATCACCTTCTGCGATCGCCGAGTCTACCGTTGCCCGCTTACCAGAAGTTAGTATCAGCAGCCAATTAGTACGATACCAAAAACCAAACACTGCCACCGACAGCAACAATCCCCCAATTAGCTGCAACAAACGCTGCCACTCACGTCTTTGAATAACTCCTACTACCACCCATAATATTGGTGTCAACAGAAAAAACAACGCCGTCTGCTTCACCAACAACGCCAACCCAAACGAAATACCAAACGCCGCCACCCACAGCCAGCCTCTTCTTTGCGCCCTCTGCGTCTTGGCGGTTGGCATATTTCTCCAAACCGTTAAACAGAAAAAACTCAACGTTACAGCAGCTGTAAGCGGATAATCGAGTAAAAAATCTAGGCGGGATTGATACAGACTGGGTAATACTTGGCATAGTCCAGCAGCCCATAAACCCACTTCAATGCTAAATAACTGTACGCCCAACCCATAAACTGAACTTAGGAGAATTAAGCTAAATAATGAATTGACAATTGTTGCTTGATCTGCACCAGTACCAAAAATGTTTTGGAAAATCGCGGCGGCAATGTATGTTAATGGAGGTACTTTGGACGACAGCAGCCAAAAATCTGTCCACCATTGGCTGTTGAACCATTGGGGATATTGTAGAGCTTGCCAGTAGTTTAACGTTCCTGTTAAATAATCTGCCTGATCCCACGCTGGAGTTGAGTGATCAAGAGCAAACCAAATGCGATCGCCTATTGCCCCCAATAACCAAATTAGCCAGAGTATCAGTACTTGAACTTGATTACGTTTATTTTTACCAATCACACAATTTGATATTTATCCTAATTTTTTCCTCATTTTGACATGAGATATACCAGCTTCCTCAAATCTCTCTCCTTCTTGCTCAAAACCCAACTGTTGATGCAAGCCTTTGATGTATTCTTGGGCATGAATTAATACTTCTTTGATATCTTTTTTAGCTACAACCTCTAAAGCTTTTTCCATAATTTTCTTGCCAATACCTTGTCCTCTAGCTATTGACAAAACGGCAAGTCTTTCTATTTTTGCAGTTCGATTATCCAAATATCTAATTCTAGCTGTTCCTACAGGCTTATTATCCAAATAAGCGATGATCTGCTCAGAACTTTCATCTTGCCCATCAAAATCTATTTCTACGGCGACTCCTTGCTCTCTCTGAAACACTAAACGTCTGATTGTTTCAATCGCTGGAAGTTCTTGGGGTAATTGGACAGTTTTAATAATTAAATTATTCATCAATAGTCTGTGATATAGAGATGTAGCTAACTTAGATAACAGTTTAAACTAAGGTATTTCTACTAAACGCTTCATTAGTAGGAAACTGAACCTTACTGAGTGTCATACTCACAACCACCTAATGCTTGCCTGCTCATTAAGTAAACAAAGTTATTGAAATATATACTCTTTGTCTTTTTGCTTTTCCCCTCCAAGGGCTATCTACATTTCTGTTGTAAAGAAATTTTACAAAAGCTGACATTCTGCATAAAAGTAAGGCGTAGCTCCGAATAGTATTTAACAGCTCAAAAGTTACAAATTTTGTAGCCTGTACCATTTAGAGAACCTTTAAACAACTAACTTCAAAAGAGAATTAAATATGCTCCAGCTTAATAAATTAAATAGATTTAATTTCTTTAATTCCAAAAGCCCTAATCACTATTCACTAACTAGTACAATAGATAAACAACTTAAACAGAAAAGCCTCTACAATTTTTGGTATCGTTCAGAGGGAATTTGGTTTTCTAAACTTGTCAAAGTAGCAGTAAGATTGTTAGACGAACAAGAACTCTTAGCTATTAGCCAAATTCATCATCTTAACAAAGCTCAATTTGGAATTAGAATGAGTTGGGAATATAATACTAAAGTTCAGCCAGGGCAAATGTCTTGGTGTATTGATATCAGTCACCCAGGAAAAGTATTTACTGATAAAGGTCTATTAAGTAATACTCCTCAGATACTCTACTATCAAATGGTTGATGACAATCAACTGGTGATCACGTCTGGTAAATATGAAGAAACTTTTTTATTAAAAGGTGATAATCGAAGGCTGAGAGAACTTAGATATGAGGGGAAGCTAGTTAGGCGACTTTGGGAAAATAAATTTTTAGGTTAGTTTTAAAAGCATAACTTAGAGCGTCTAAAGCTTAAATAGTAGAGAAATTTATCTTGAAGCGATCGCAGTTATTAATTATAGTTTTTGTAAATAGTTGCAGATTATACTGAAATATGATAAATTTCGCCAGAACTAATAATTTTAATTCTAGTTTATCTTAATTCAAATGGCTGATTTCTTTGCCACTTATGGTAATCTCATCGTCTCTATGGTGCTAGGGGCGATGCTAGGACTATCGCTATATTTACCATTGATGGCTGGACAGCTATCTTTAGCTAGTCCTGGTTTCTATGCAGTAGGTGGCTATATTGCCGCCATTTTGTCTACACAAGTTTTTAAATCAACGAGTAGTTTATTTCCGCTTCCCCTGCTGTTACTAGAAATGTTGATTGCTGGTGTAGTTTGTGGATTATTGGGTGTGGTAGTAGGAATTCCAGCGCTACGGTTACGGGGAATTTATCTAGCGATCGCTACTATTGCTTTTGTGGAAGTTTTACGAGTCATATCCCTTAATTTAGATATTACTGGTGGTGCAGTCGGAATTTTTGGCATTCCCCAACCTTTTGTAACTGCAATTGAATATTTATGGATTGCTATTCCTTTACTTTTAGTTAGTATGTTCTGTCTCTATCGCCTTGAAAAGATTCGCGTCGGACGCGCTTTTGCGGCAATTCGTGAAGATGAATTAGCAGCCGATGCAATGGGTATTAATCCAACTTACTACAAGGTATTAGCTTTTACTTTAGGAGCAATTTTAGCAGGAATAGTAGGTACAATTAGCGCTCATTTTCTTAACACTTGGAATGCTCGTCAAGGTACTTTTGATACCAGTATTATTTATTTAACTTTTGTATTAATCGGCGGTTCTAAAAGTTTTATAGGTCCAGTATTAGGAGGTATGGTATTTACAGCTTTACCAGAAGTGTTAAGAGCGATCGCTGATACAAGTGGTTTACCCAATGCTGTTGCTCAATTTCTTCGCGATGGGCGCTTAATCATTTTTGGACTACTAATTGTATTAGGAACAATATTTTTTCCTCAAGGCTTAGTAACACCAAACTTGTTTAAGAAGCGAGAAGTGAGGAATAGCAAATGACTTCACTTAATATCAATATTGATCCAGTGATTGCTAATAAAGATATTTTAGAAGTTAAGCAGTTAACTCGTAATTTTGGAGGTTTAGTTGCAGTAAATAACGTATCTTTTACAGTTAAGAAAAACGAGATTTTTGGTTTAATCGGTCCTAATGGCGCAGGCAAGACAACTTTATTTAATTTAATTTCAGGACTACTTAAACCTTCTAGCGGACAACTAGTTTACAGAAACATCCAAATCCGAGAACTGAGTCCGCATCAAATTGCCGCAAAAGGTATAGCTCGAACATTTCAAAATATTCGCTTATTTGCCGACCTTTCAGCTCTAGAAAATGTAATTATTGCCCGACATATTCATATTAATAGCGGCATTATAACAGGAATATTAGGCATACCACCCGCTCCTATAGAAGAATTAAGAACAAAACAAAAGGCTTTAGAACTTCTTGATTTAGTTAACTTGAGCGATCGCGCTTCTGAAAAAGCTCGTAATTTATCTTATGGCGATCAACGTCGGCTGGAAATTGCGCGGGCGCTGGCTCTTGAACCCCAAATCTTACTACTAGATGAGCCAGCAGCTGGGATGAATCCTCATGAAAAGCACTATCTAAGTACATTTATTCGCCAATTATGTACTAACTTTAGCTTAACTGTAATCTTAATTGAGCATCATGTTCCCTTAGTTATGGGCTTATGCGATCGCATTGCCGTTTTAAATTTTGGGAAATTGATTGCTTTAGGTAATCCAGCAGAAGTGAGAACTGATCCGGCTGTAATTGAAGCTTACCTGGGAGCAGAGTAATGACAGCTAATACCCAGATGCTAGAAGTTAAGAATTTATCGGTTAAATACGGCGGTATCCAAGCGCTGCAAAATATTGATTTAACTGTTAATACTGGTGAAGTAGTTACGCTTATAGGTGCAAACGGCGCAGGCAAAAGTACCACATTACGAGCTATTTCTAGGTTGGTTAATCTGCGTACTGGACAGATCCATTACAACGGACGTAATATTACCCGTTCTCCAGCTTATAAAGTTGTTCAATTTGGCATTGCTCATTCTCCTGAAGGGCGCAGGGTTCTAGCGCGGCAGACTGTTCTTGATAACTTAGAACTAGGAGCATATGTGCGTTCTAACCAAGCAGCAGTGAAAGCTGATATTAAGCGCCAATTTGAGATTTTTCCGCGCCTAGCAGAACGCCGTCATCAGCTAGCTGGGACACTTAGCGGTGGCGAACAACAAATGTTAGCGATCGCCCGTGCTTTAATGAGTAGACCCTCGTTATTGCTTCTAGACGAACCTAGCCTTGGTCTTGCGCCTGCGATCGTCCGCGAAATTTTCTCGATCATCCAAAATCTGCGTAGTGATGGCGTTACTATTTTGCTAGTTGAACAAAATGCCAATCTTGCCTTACAAGTTGCTGATCGCGGCTATGTACTTGAAGCAGGCTGTATTAGCCTTAGCGGACAAGCATCACACTTACTCAATGATGAGCGAGTTAAGAAAGCGTATCTAGGCTAATTGTAATGCCTCTTTGCTCTCCTCTTCAACAGGAGTGAGGCAGTTGAAATAAGAGTATAAAGAGGGTTTGCTAAATAAGTTCGCACTGCCCATGAAATTATGTCAGTTGTGACATGGAACCAACTGATACCAGTTGCTAGACAGTGGCTTCTCAACGCCAGAAAGCACATAGAGGAAGCGCCAATATGGTTACAGTCTGGCGCGAGAAGCACATACTTGACAGCGTTCCACCCCGCAAAATTGCTTTCGACCTCGATAATACTCCTCAATCGCCCAAGCAAATTCCGCCAACTGCAATCGCTGTAAGTCGCCGATTTTTAGGTCATTAGTTCTCCAGTAGTCAAGGTCAACGCAATGCTTACCGGAAGGTTTCCGCAGGTATTGTATTGACTTTAATGTTACCGTTTAGGCTGACTATTTTGAATACTTTGACGAACCCATGCTTGCCTTTTGGCAGTGACGACGACTTACCATCTCCATTTTCTCGGCATGGAACTTGTCCAGGGTGGAGTCATTCACCACTCTGATCGCCGCTATTGAGGTTGACGTGGTTTGGCGCTTCCCGCTACAAGGCTTTGCTGCTCGGTTCTATCCGATTTAGTAAAGTTAGCTGTTATAGAGAGATGCTAATAATTTTAAGTTTGAAAGTATTGCCAAGTCGGGCGATTTTTTGTACAATGTTATTTGATAATGGAACTATTGACTCAAAAAATAATTCTGCACAGATTTCTATTATAAGATTAAGCATACCATAGTTCTGAGCATAAATTCCTCTAACTCAAAAAAATAATTTTTATTGTGATACCAAAGTAAAGTCGAACAATTTTATGTTATATTATTAATAATGGAACTATTGACTCAAAAAATAATTTTGCACAGATATTTATCAACCTGGAAAATTAAAGTTTTTTCTAATGTCTACAGCAGTAATTTTTGGTAGTATTAACATCGATTTGGTTGCTAAGACACCGAGATTACCTGTACCAGGTGAAACACTGCTAGGGAAAGAATTTTTGACAACACCAGGAGGCAAAGGCGCAAATCAGGCAGTAGCGTTAGCGCGTCTAGGAGTACCGACACAGATAGTAGGGCGCGTGGGTGGAGATAGTTTTGGCGAACAATTAATTAACAGTTTGCAGACAGCAGGTGTGCAGACTAATGATGTATTCGTGGATGAAAGTGTTAGTTCTGGGATAGCAGCGATCGCCGTTGATGATCGAGGTAAAAATCAAATAATTATTGTCCCAGGTGCAAATGGGCGTGTAGAACCAACGGATGTAGAACGGCTAGCAAAATTATTGCCAAGTGCTAGTGTATTGCTGTTGCAGTTAGAAATTCCTCTAGATGCAGTGCTAGCAGCCGCTAAAGCTGCACAACAGGCAGGCGTAACAGTGATACTCGACCCTGCACCAGTAAGAACGGTACCAGATGAACTTTACGGGTTGATTGACATTATCACCCCAAATGAAATTGAAGCCGGAGAATTAGTTAATTTAACTGTAAACGAACCACAGTCAGCCGCCACCGCCGCAGCTGTGTTACGACAACGAGGCGTAAAAAATGTGATTGTCAAATTGGGCGATCGTGGTGTTGTGTGTGCAACTGAGTCAGAAACGTTCTTTGTGCCTGCCTTTGCAGTTACAGCCATTGATACAGTGGCGGCTGGAGATGCGTTTAATGGCGGTTTAGCGGCTGCTTTAGAACAGGACTTACTTTGCGCCAAGCAGTTGTTTGGGGTGCGGCGGCGGGGGCTTTAGCTACAACTAAATCAGGGGCGCAATCTGCAATGCCTGATCGAGAGACTTTTGATGCATTTCTTGAAAAACAGCAAGGCAGCAGGCGTTGAGTGCATCTCGTAGACTAGGGAGCATCAGAAGTGTAAGCGGCAGTTAAAAAAAATTATTCTTGCCTATATAGGTAGTTCTGAGCAATTAGTAGATCGCTAAAGTAAAAGTATCTAGGAGACAAGTAGCAATGAATATACCTGATGGTCCTAGCAGCTCATTCCTAGTTCGGAGACTGAGAATGCTGCAATGGATTTTTACTCCCTTTGAAGCTTTAGAGAGACGTGCCAAGCGCTACGGTGAAGTTTTTGTAATCTCGAAAAACACATCGCCCTTAGTTGTTTATTTTAGTAACCCAAAAGCAATTGAGCAGATTTTTACTGCTAACCCAGAATTGTTTGATACCAGTAGCGGCAGCAACATTTTACTTCCTCTGCTGGGCGAACACTCATTAATTTTACTTGATGGCATGAAGCACCAGCGCCAACGTCGGCTATTGATGCCACCTTTTCATGGCGATCGCCTACGAACTTATGGACAAACAATAGGGGAAATTAGCCAACAAGTAATTAATCAGTGGCAAGTTGGCAAATCTATCGTTGTCCGCGCCTCGATGCAAGAAATTTCGCTGCGAGTAATCCTCAGCACTGTTTTTGGTCTACACCAAGGAGAACGTTACGATCAATTGAGAAAAATCCTCACCTCGTTGTTGGACTCGGTTGCTTCCCCCTTAAGTTCTATGCTGCTATTTTTTCCCTCACTACAAAAAGATTGGGGTGCTTGGAGTCCTTGGGGACGCTTCCGCCGCTTGAAGCAGCAAATTGACCAACTCTTAATTGCTGAAATTAGGGACAGAAGGAATCAAGCTGACTCTAACCGTAATGATATTCTCTCCTTGCTACTAGAAGCACGGGATGAGACAGGTCAACCAATGACAGATGAGGAATTACGCGACGAATTAGTTACACTGCTATTTGCAGGTCATGAAACTACGGCTTCTGCCTTAGCGTGGGCATTGTATTGGCTAGATCATTTACCAGAAGTTCGAGAAAAGCTACTGAAGGAACTTGACCTTGCCGCCACTTTAGATCCAAACGTGATTGCGCGTCTACCTTATTTAAATGCAGTTTGCTGTGAAACGCTACGGATTTACCCAATTGCTTTAAATCCTTTCCCGCGCATAGTTAAAGCACCCGTAGAGATTATGGGTTATCAATTTGAGCCTGGGACGTTGCTACTACCTTCAATTTATCTCACCCATCAGCGAGAGGATATTTACCCAGAACCCAAATTATTTAAGCCAGAACGCTTCTTAGAAAGGCAATTTTCAGCTTACGAATATTTACCTTTTGGTGGTAGCAACCGTCGCTGTATTGGTGCAGCCTTTGCTTTGTTTGAAATGAAATTAGTATTGGCGACAATTTTATCGCGCTATGAGCTAAAGCTTGCTCATAGCCGTCCGGTTAAACCAACTCGGCGCGGACTTACAGTTGCGCCTCCAGCAGATATGCGAATGGTTGTTACGCAACGGCAACAGCAGCAGACTCCAGTCCTCAGCACGCATTACTAAGCTAGGCTTTAATTGCCTGAGATAAAACTTGATTTAGGTGGCGATCGCTAGCTTCTGGCAGCTTAATCGTAAAAGTTGCTCCTTGTCCGCTACCAGGGCTTTCTACTTCCACAGTCCCACCATGAAGCTGCACTAAATGAAGTACGATCGCGAGTCCCAAACCTAAGCCGCCTTTCTTCGTCCCTTCTTGGCGGAAACGCTCAAACACATAAGGCAAAAACTCGCTACTGATGCCTTGACCAGTATCACTGACTTTAATCTGAATATAACTATCAATGCGGTCAAGAGCAATTTGAATACACCCGTTTTCAGGTGTAAACTTAATTCCATTAGATAATAAATTCCAAATTACTTGCTGTAAACGAGTTGCATCACCTAAAACTAAAAAAGGTGGGTTATTCTTGCCAAATTGCAGTTGAATATTTTTAGCTTCAGCTGCTAAATGCACAGTTTCTATCGCTGCTTCAATTACAAATACCAAGTCAACTGAAGCAATAGTAAGGTTGAAATTGCCGGAGACAATCCGCGAAATGTCTAGTAAATCATTGATTAATTGAGCTTGCAACTTAGCACTACGCTCAATAGTTTCATAAGCGCGAGAAACTTTATCTTCACTTAGCCTACGAGTTTGCAGCAGTTGAGCATAAGTGAGTATGGCACTTAAAGGGTTGCGTAGCTCATGAGAAACCATTGCTAAAAATACATCTTTAGTACGGTTAGCTTGTTCAGCTGCTGCACGTGCTGCTTGCTCTCGGGTTAAGAGCTGATCGCGTTCTGCTTCGAGTCGTTTACGATCAGTAATATTTCGCCAAGCAGCAACGAAACCGTCACCTAATTTAGCAGCACGGATATCTAAAGCTGTGTTTAGGTATTGCTGCTCAATATCTGCATATACTAATGCTTCTTTTAAAAGCGGTTCCCCGGTTTCTACGACTCGACAATAGTCGGCAAATAATCCTGCTTGCTGATGAACAGGTAATAATTCTAGCAATGAAGAGTTCATTTGAGCTGCGGCGCTCATCTGGTTATCAGCACAAGCCGCCGTATTGATATACTCAATTGCAAAATCGATTATTTCACCAGAGGAATTGCGAATGCTGGTGAATATCCCAAAACAATCCAGCATAGTTTCTACAGAAGTGCGAAATCGCTTCTCACTTTGTTCTAGCAGAGATTGTAGGTGAATTCGTTCAACAACATTATGAATTGCCAGACGTAGACTTTCAGGTGTAGTTTTTCCTTTAACAAGATAGTCTTGCGCGCCGTTTTTCATTGCTTGGACTGCGATCGCTTCATTCCCCTGACCTGTTAGCATCACTACAGGCAGATTACTTTTCCCAGATTGCAGCTGCAATAAATTTAAAAATTCCAATCCATCAATATCTGGCAACAAGAAATCGAGTAATATCACATCTGGATTTACTAACTTGCACAGTTCCAGTCCATTTTCTCCATAGTCTTCCTCAAAAATCGTATAAGCGTAACTGTCGTCTTTAAGTAGGTAGCGGCGATAAGTTTCTCGATCTTCTAGACAATCATCGATAATTACAATCGTCCGTTGTTGCCTCACTACTACCTCCTGACTGCATCCGGAAGAACAACAGCTTCAAACCAGTAATCAATTAAAACTTGAATTGTTCTCATTAATCTTTTAATATCAATTGGTTTTAAAATGTAACCATTAACTCCATACCGATAACAAACTTCAATATCCTTCGGGTTAGAAGACGTAGTAAATACTACAACCGGAATAACTTTCAAATCTTCATCCTGCTTGATCTGCTCTAAAACTTCTCGTCCATCTGTACCTGGCAGATTAAGGTCGAGTAAAATAATCCCTGGTCGTGGCGCTTTTGCAGACTCAATATACTCACCAGTATGGTAGAGAAAGTCTAAAGCATCATCTCCATCGGTACAACGATAAATCGGGTTACTGATTGACGCTTGCCGTAGCATTCGTCCAAACGCTTCAAAATCTTCATCGCTGTCTTCAACCACTAGTAAGGGTTGAGCTGAGTTGCTCACCATTTGCTCACCTCAATGCAATGTGAAATAGAAAGTGCTGCCTTCCCCATACTTAGATTCAACCCAGATTTTACCGTTATGACGTTCGACAATTTTCTTAGCAATAGTTAAGCCAGCACCCGTTCCACCCCCATATTTGTTATGAGTATGTAAACGCTTAAAAATGCGGAAAATAGCATCTAGGTGTTTTTCTCTAATTCCAATTCCATTATCTCGTACATAAAATACAATATCTTGTTCCTGCTGCTCTTCGCTCAAGTACATATCCTGCTCTTTTAATTCATTAGGTGTTAAAAAGCCAATTTCAACCCATTTGTCGGCTTTATCGTTGTACTTAATTGCATTACTAATTAAATTACTAAATACCTCGCTAACCTGAACTGGATCGCATTCAACCGAAGGTAAGAGTTGAGGAATGCGAATATCTACTTTAGTATCTTTTAAAGAAATATTTAAAATATCTATAACATTATTTACTAATTGATTTAAATTTGTCTTTTGCATAGCAAGCTCCACTCTTCCCAAACGAGAAAAATGGAGTAGAGAATTAATTAAGTCTTCCATACGCTGAGTCAAACGCACTAAGGTTTCTAGTTTTGAGATCCCCTCGTGGTTAAGCACATTAGCGTAATCTTCAATCAAGAAACTTGAGTAATTATGAATTCCCCTTAGTGGTTCTTTTAAGTCATGAGAAGCAATATAAGCAAAGGCATCTAGTTCACTATTACTACGTGCTAATTCAACATTAATTCTTGCTAATTCATCAGCTTTACGTAGCACAATCCCGACAATGGCACTTTTAAGTTCCAAAACAGCTTCAATTTCACATTGCTGCCAAGGTAATGATTTTAAGCGAACCATCTCTTGCCATAACTGAAAAGATTTGCGCGGAGTTAAATATCCACTTTCTTCAACTGAGGTTGACTGATTCGGATTGCCTCCCCAGTTTACAGTTTGAATTACTTCTGGACGGAACCATAAAATATAGTTTTTTTGAATTTGCGAAATAGAAAGCGCCATCAAGCCACTAGCAACATCTTTAAACTTCTCGGCTGCTGGGTAAATTTTTGGCAAACAATCTGTGTAGAAAATATCATTATTTATTTTAGTTTCTACCCAAGCAATTAAATCCTGAATATCTTCTTCTTTAGGCGTTTTCCCAATCAAAGATAAATGATCATTAGCGCATATAGCAACACCTTGAGATCCAACTAAGTTTAGCAAGTTAGATTTATCCTTCACTAAACCATCCATAAAGTTTTCTTCTTGAGGAATGGCTTCAATAAATTTAACTTGAATAGACTTCAACTTCATTTTGTAGTCAAGATGTTCATTTTCTTCTTTAGCAGCTAATTCTAGAGACATAACTTGTCCTAAAAACTCACACGCGGTACGCACTTCGTATGTGACATACTTTGGTGAACAATGATGACAAGCAATTAATCCCCATAATTTTTTATCTTTAACTAAGGAGATTGACATAGAAGCAGTAACACCCATGTTTTTTAAATACTCAAAATGACAAGGAGAAACGCTTCTTAAAACTGAGTAACTAAGATCGAGTGGCTTGTTAGTAACTGGATTATGACTAGGAATTAATTCTACAGGTTGAGAGTTAACACTAGGAATTAATCGCAAACGATTTAAAGTAAATAATTTCTTAGCTTGCTCAGGAATATCTGAATCAGGGTAATGTAATCCTAGATAAGGACTTAAGTTTTCTTGCTTTTCTTCAGCAACGACTTTTCCAACTTCTTCGTCACTGAATCGATAGATCATAACACGGTCAAAACCTGTAAGCTTTCTTACCTCCTTGACTATAATTTGGCACATATCATGCAGATTAGCTGCATTTTGCATTTTGCTAATAGAATTTTTTACTAAGTGATAAAAGCTAAAAAAATCACTAACTTCCTCAGAATTATTTTGTTCTATTTCCAGAATTAAAACTTGCTCTAAACGGTGAATAATTCCATCGAAGTTTAAAACTTTGTCTTTGACTTTTATTGATAGCTGTAGAGGATTGAAGTTTTCAAAATCTTCAGTTAAACATTTGTTGATAATATCAATTTGTTTTGAGTCGAGTAAGTTTGTTAAAGGTTTGTTTAGTAATTCTTGGGGATACAAACCAAGAAAATTAGCTGTATTATTACCAACTTGTAATATTTTTAGTTGAGGTTCTTGTAAAACGAAAAGGATGCCGTGTGGTTGAATTGAACCAGGAAGATGAAGTAGTTCCTTATCATAATCAGTTAAATCACTTATTTGCGGGGTTGCGTGTTGATTTTGACTCATACAAATATTTCCTTTAGTAGTTGCAGACGTTATGTTTAATTGTTCTTTTTGTTACGTCAATAATTAACGCCTGCAATTGACGCTTTAAGTGAACGGTACTCCACCGTGCAACGGCGGAGCCTGCGTTCACCGCATTCCGCAGTTACAGCTAACTTGATTAGCTTAAGACCTTAAATACTAGGTATCTCATTTGCTTAACTCAGGTTTAGATTATGCTGTAATTAGGATGAATTGCAATTTTATCTGTGGTTTTAATAAGCTAACTTAAGCATATTAGACTTGGTATTTACACTAAGTTAAGAAATATCTCTACCTACCAATGTCCTCATGCCACAGCTTGGGATTATTTTGAATAAAATCACTCATTAGCTGTTTGCACTCATTCAAATTTAAGTCAATTACTTCAACGCCGTGAAATTCCATAAACTCTTTTGCTCCAAGGAATGTCTCAGCTTCTCCAGCAACAACTTTTTTAATCCCAAACTGAACAACTGCACCAGCACATAAATAACAGGGCATTAAGGTGGAGTAGAGAGTTGTATCCTTATAGCTATTAATTCTACCAGCATTGCGGAGGCAATCTATTTCAGCGTGGGTGACAGGATCGTTATCTTGGACGCGCTTATTGTGTCCTCTGCCGATAATTTCTTGATTCTTAACAAGAATAGAACCGATGGGAATACCGCCTGCTTGTAGTCCTTGTTTTGCTTCGGCGATCGCTGCTTGCATAAACTCATTCATAACACAACTCCTACTCATGGAAAGCGATCGCCGCGTTGATTAGCTAGCGATCATCTGCTCACAATCAATGATATCGGGAAGTACCACCTCGTCTGATGCTATATTCAGGCAGTCATTGATGTGACGAGCAAAATTTAAAATTTTTTAATAATATCCTCTAGACAGTTGCTCATTTCCGCGATTAGTTAGTTCTTGGTAAATCTTGGGAACACTACATCTTGTAGGGACTCCCAGATATATCCAATTAAGGCAAGCAATGACTCAACAGTTTATAGAAAAACCAATTTACTTAAATCCAAAATCTTCTCCAAAGCATACTTCATCCGGCGGTTCGCATCGCCTTAAACTCCTAGCGATTCCTTTAGCACTTACCGTCTCTTTGTGTGGAGGTATGGGGTGGTATGTTTGGGATTTTTATAATGCTTTTAAGAAAATTCAAACTCAAGACTTACGACTCCAAGACTTAAGCAATCAAATTACCTATGAAGATGAAGTTTTGACATCTAGTGCGAGGCTAGCAGCCGCTACTAGCGACAAACGATGGGGAGAACGTTATCTCAACTCTGTACCAAAATTAGATGCTGCTCTTGCTCAAGCGCAAAAACTGTTACCCAGCGTTTTTAAAAGTGAAGCCTTTACTAAAACTAATGCTGCTAACCAGAAACTAATTGAAATGGAGGAACAAGCATTTGCTTTAGTGAATCGCGGCAATAGTAAAGCAGCAATAGCTCTGCTACTAAGTCCAGAGTATGAACAGCAAAAGAAAATTTACTCTCGAGGCTTATCAGAAGCTACAACTGCTTTGAAGAATTATGCTCAAGCAAACGTTCAAGCTAAATCTCGGCAGGCATTGTCAGCAATAGTTATCATTGGACTAGCTTCAATCATCTTGCTATTTGCTTGGATAGCTGTATTACGGATGATGAGACGGTATATCAAGGTAATTAATGATGCTGGCATAGCTATTTCTACAAATTCTCATGAGATTGCTGCCACTGTACAGCAGCAGGAGCGGACAATTACTCAGCAAGCAAGTTCCGTAAATCAAACCACCGCCACTATGGATGAATTAGACGCATCTGCTCGTCAGTCAGCTCAACAAGCAGAATCATCAGCCGAGGGAGCGCGTCGAGCATTATCCCTAGCTGAAGAAGGAACTCAAGTAGTGCAAGAAACAATGGCAGGAATGTCTACACTCAAGGATAAAGTTAATGCGCTGGCTGAACAAATTCTACGCTTAAGTGAACAAACCCAGCAAATTGGCGAAATTTCAGGATTAGTCGGCGATTTAGCTAATCAGACCAATATGTTAGCACTAAACGCTGCCGTAGAAGCAGCAAGAGCGGGAGAACATGGTAAAGGGTTTGGCGTTGTCGCTGGTGAAATTCGCAAACTCGCTGATCAAAGTAAGAAATCTGCTGAGAAAATTAATGCCTTAGTTACAGATATCCAAGGAGCAATTAATACTACTGTGATGGTAACTGATGAAGGCACTAAAACTGTAGATCAAGGTATTAAGTTAACTAACTCCACAGCGCAAACTTTTACGGGAGTAGCAGATTCAATTAACAACATCTTTCTTAATAGCCAACAAATTTCCCTTAGTGCTAAACAACAAGCGATCGCTGTACAGCAAGTGGCAGAAGCAATGAATTCTATTAACTCAGGAGCCAGAGAAAGTGCTAGTGGCATTAGCCAAGTTAAAGTTAGTACCCTACAACTTAACGAAGCTGCACAGAAACTTAAAGCTGCTACTTGATCCTACACTTCTTTTCAGATAACAGAGGTGTCATGAGTGGAGCAAGGTAATGATGCCACAACTTACTATCATTACCTTATCATCTCTAAAAATTACTACTTTGCTTAAGTTTTATATGAATGACAAAGACTATTGTTCCTATAGTATAGTCAACTCATATTCTGATATTAGAGTAGATAGATTTTTAGTTAAGCTGAGATTTTGTAGCATTAAACGTATTAATTGCTTTAAGTATATTTTAAAATTTTTAACAAATTAATGTATTAAATAAGAATAAATACTTTATTTACTATTCAAAAAATTTAACCCTAGAAAAATAGCTGCAACTGTACCAGCAACAGAAATTTCATTATTTGCAATCTTCTCCATTAATGCTTTAATAGGAACTAATACCACTTCTATTTCTTCTGTAACATCTAGTTCTTGTTGTTTTGATTTTATAACATTTTCAGCTAAAAATAAAGTAATCTTATTTGTATCTTTAACTGGATTATCATATAATGTTGCTAAATAAGTAACTGTGTCAGTAATATATCCAGTTTCTTCCCTTAATTCTCTAATTGCTGCCGCTTGGGGACTTTCTTGGTTTGGGTTAAATGTACCAGCAGGCAGTTCTAGTAAAATTTCACCTGCGCCGTGTCTATATTGACGCACCAAAACAATTTCTTCATTGCTAGTAATAGGTAAAATTAAAGCAACTTCTGGTCTGATACTGACGAAGTAATCATCAATGATTTTACCATTGGGTAATTCAATTTCGTCCTGCCGGACTTTACACCATTGGTTATTTATCACCATTGTAGAATTTAAAATACTCCATTTTTTTATATATTTCATAAAGCAGAAAAATATTTATACTATGCAATAATTTATCATTAATGATGACAATCTCTCTGGGCAACGTCATAATTTTGCTCACTGTTAAACTTCTTTTCAGATTAATAATAGGTAATGAATAGGTATTATTGATGCTTTGTAGTCGTCGTAGGATTATTTTGTTTGGTATTGGACTAATAATTGCTAGCCTGCTAGCGTATTGGTTAGCTACTCAAAATGAAAAACGCCTGCTGGCGCTTGATGCTAAAAGTGGTCGAGTTTTATGGTTAGCAGCGTTGAGCGATCGCAACAGTAAACTACGAAATCCTGTTGTTGCTAATGGAAGAGTATTTTCGGGAATTGCTACCAAAGAAGTATTACAAAATTCCTATAATTGGCAGCTTACAGCATTTAATGCAACTTCGGGGCGGCGTATATGGCAATATAGCCCTAATCTGCGACAGGGAGAATCGAGAGCTAAGTTAGACGGTGTAAGCACAGGGTTACTTGCACCTTATGCTAGTGAAGATAGCGTGTATGCATCTATCTCTATCGAGAATGGGGAAGATCAGCTAGTTGCAATTGATGCGGCAACAGGCAGACAGCGCTGGGTAATTAAGCGGGAATGGTCTATATTTGACAAACTTGGAGTTGTAACTGTTGACAACCGGGTAATTATCGTCTCTCCAGAAAAAGATCCTACACGCATTCCTATTGGAAAACTACCAGAAAATAAAGTTATGCTGCGGGTATTGGATGCTCGCACAGCAACTCAAGTCTGGCAAGTTAAATTAAATGATATCCCTTACGAAGACTTATTTCAAGGGTTGAACTTGCCGTCTGTGCTAGTGGCTAGCGATCGCACAGTATTTTTTAAACCTGGGATCACCCGTGCCTACAATCTAGCAACAGGCAAGCTGCAATTCAAAATCGCTGATCGTAATGGCGATGAAATTAAGCTGATCAATTCAACTCTTTATAGTTTTGGCTATGGAGAACTTAGTGCCTTTAATGCAGTTACAGGTGATCAACTTTGGACTCGCGGCAATGCTAAAAATAGCAATCTTACCTGTGCTGGTAAACTAGGATCGCCGCGTCGTTTTCAGGCTAGTAGTAAATTAGTATACGTCACTTGTGGTATTGCAGGCAGGAAATCTATTGAAGATGAGGGTTGGCTAGTGGCACTAGATACCAAAAATGGTAGTGAACGTTGGTTTAAGCAAGTAAATTCTGGCTATTGGGATTTATTTGAGTCACTGCCAGCATCTAATTCAGAATCAGTTTTCATTATTAGAAAGACTAAAAACGAGACAGGAAAAATTGTAGCTGAGATTCTGACCTTATCTGCTAAAAATGGGGCAGAGATTTGGAAACTTCGTCTCAAAGAAGAGGATTTTCTGCAACCACCAGTTACAGATGGCGATCGCGTTTTTGTAATTGACACTGCACCCCGTTGGCGCAACTGGGTAGCACAACTCAACCCAGCGTGGCATTAATTAAAGATATTTTGAGGAATACGTAAAAGTGAGATCGTTTTTATATTGAATTTTTCTAAATAAGAGAACGTAAATAAAGACATTTGCTTGTCTTTTATTCAGCTATTTCAGCTTGTTGCCTAGCTTCTTGAATTTCCCGCACCCGTTTTTGATATTTTAAAGCGAGTGCTGTTGACATCTCACACATTTCTCTAGCTTTTTGTTCAAAATCTTTGGCAAGTGCAAGAAGTTCAAGCAGTGTTTTTTCATCTGGTAATTCTTTCATAGCAATCTTTCCAACAGATTAATAATCCGTTTAACACCTAGTCTAGTTTCTATTACGCGACCTACTAGTGTTCCCAAATCCTCTCCAGCTTCCTGAATTTCAGCGACACTCGCATTAGATGGCATAGTTTCAACAATAGCTTGGACTTGCCTTCGAGAGGTTTCTACAAATAGTAAAGCAGCATTGATATAAGCAAAATACTGAACCAATATAGCATTATCTGGAAAAAGGGACAGTATTGGTCTAACTAAATTCAGACCCTTTATGGCTTCTTGCTCAGTCTCATTTATTTCTTGGTTTAGTCGGTTAATTAAAGCTTGGATATCTGGTGGAATTGGCATCTGAGAGTATAAGCGTTTTAACTGAAGCTCATTAGCATATCATCGACCGCCGCTAGTAGCCTTGCAAACTCAAACTTAACCGATCAATGAGCTTGTTATGCTGGTGGCAACTTATGATTCTGATGGAATATCTTTTTTGACCAGAGTAACCTTTTCTTTCCACCTTGCCACTATTAATTAGTAGAGTTTTTCAGCGAGAAAGGCGTGTCCGAACAAAGTGATCTGGAGTTGATTTTTCTGTCCCAACAGAGAGATAAAGCTGCATTTGGTCAGCTTGTATCTCGTTATCAACCAATGGCACAACGCCTTGCTACACGAGTAGTTGGGAATGGGAATTTGGCTCAAGAGCTTGTGCAAGATGCAATGCTGCAAGCTTATCTTTCGCTAGAGAAACTGAATGACCCAACACGCTTTAAAAGTTGGCTATACGGCATTGTCCTCAATATTTGTCGAAACGATTTGCGCCGTCGTAAGGTCATCTATTTTTCTCTAGAGACAATGGTAGGGAATTTAGTGGATGAACCGTTACCCTTTGCTGGAAGTTCACCCGATCCTCAGCTAGTCGCAGAACAAGAAGAACTCCACACTGCATTACTAAAAGCAGTTGATACTCTGTCTCCCAAGAATCGTTCAGCAATTTTACTGTTCTATCACGAGCAGTTCAGCCTGCAAGAAGTAGCAAATCGTTTAAATATTTCCGTCAGTGCAGTGAAAGGACGTTTACACAAATCTCGTCATCAACTAAAAGAACGGTTATTACACTTTCAAGATCAAATTCAACCTACTTCACTTCAGGAGATCAAGACAATGACTACTGACACTTCTGCCCAAATTAAGCCAGAATTTTGCTGTTCATTTTGTAGCAAGAGTAGTGAACAAGTTAATGTTCTGATTGCAGGTCCAGGTGTCTTCATCTGCAATGAGTGTGTAGATATCTGTAATCAAATTATTAGTGGAGAAATTCCTCCATCTCCGTTGACAGAGGAGCAAGTTGAGATGATTGATTTAGGTAAGCCGAGTGACTAAGAACACACAAATTCGATAGAACTCTTGGCTCTATTGCCATACTGTCTAAAAACAAATGCTGTTTGCGGATCTCTCATAAGGGCAATACTTAATCTTTTAACCAAAATTTTTGATATTGCCCTTACCTCTAAAAGCAGCATAACAAGGGTATCGCGTGTAACGCATGAACGGTAGCGAGTGAGAGCGATCGCCTGAAATTATGAAAATATAATTTTATCAGCCCTAGCATTTATATTTAGAGAAAAATGCAAATTAGCTTTGAAATTTTCACAGTAAACAAGCGCTTTCCATTAACAATTAGTCGCGGCACAACAGCCCAAACAACAAATATTTGGGTAAAAATTGAGCAAGATAGAATTGAGGGATGGGGAGAAGCATCGCCATTTTCTCTTGGCAATTATCGGCAATCAACCCAGACACTAAAAGATGCTTTACAGCAAGTTGCACTCCTTTTAAATAACTTTAGCCCTTTAGAACAGCAGCAAATTGAACTTGTACTGGACAAAGCACAAGTTCCGTCTGCGGCAAGAGCAGCTTTAGACATGGCGCTGCATGATTGGCTAGGGAAAAAAGTAGGACTACCTCTGTGGCAACTGTGGGGACTGGATCGTAATCAGATTGTCCCAACTTCCGTGACGATTGGGATTAACACGCCCCAGGCAGCAAAAGCAAGAGTGCGAGACTGGCTACAATTTACTGATGTGCGTGTATTTAAGGTAAAGCTGGGTAGTCCTGATAGCATCAAGGCAGATCAAGAGATGTTGATCGCAGTGCGGGAAGAAGCACGAGAACAAGAATTGTATGTGGATGCAAATGGAGGTTGGAATTTAGAGGATGCAGTTACTATGTGCAACTGGCTGGCTGAATTTGGGGTGAAGTATGTAGAACAGCCATTAGCGCAGAGAAAAGAAGATCAACTAGCTCATCTAAAAGAGCGATCGCCTCTACCGATCTTCGTTGATGAAAGTTGCCACACTAGCTCTGATATTCCCTCACTTGCAAATAGTGTAGATGGCATTAATATCAAGTTAATGAAAGCTGGAGGTTTAACTGAGGCGATGCGGATGGTACATACAGCACGAGCATTAGGCTTACAAGTAATGTTCGGTTGCTATTCAGACAGTTCGTTATCTAATACAGCCGCAGTCCACCTCTCACCTCTAGCTGATTATCTAGATTTAGATAGTCACCTGAATTTAATCGACGATCCCTTTAGCGGCGCAAACATCCAAGATGGGCGAGTGCTGCCAAATTACCAACCAGGATTGGGGGTAAGTCGTGCGCCTGGAATCTAATCAGCGTTTGGCTATCCTGCTACATGACGGTATTCGGGGCTATCATGGCAAAACAGGACTTGCTTTGTTACGCTACAGTCAAGCTCAAATTGTGGCAGTAATTGATCACCAATGTGCAGGTGAATCCTTACCTGCTTTAACTAATATTCCCCGTGATCTGCCAATAGTGGCAACAGTAGCCCAAGCTTTAGCTTACACACCAGATGTCCTCGCAATTGGCATTGCCCCATCTGGGGGAGTATTACCTGATGAATGGCAGCAGGAAATTAAGCAAGCTGTTGGCGCTGGATTGTCAATTATCAACGGTTTGCACACACCGCTTGCTACGATGCCAGAACTAAGTAATAGTTTGCGCCAAGGGCAATTTATTTGGGATGTGCGCCAAGAACCAGCTAACTTACCTATAGGTAGTGGGAAAGCGCGATTACTTTCTTGTCGGCGTGTTTTAACTGTTGGTACAGATATGGGAGTTGGCAAAATGTCAACTAGCCTAGAGCTAAATTCAGCAGCACAGCAGCGAGGTTTGCGTTCTAAGTTCCTGGCAACAGGTCAAGCTGGTTTAATGATTGCTGGTGATGGCGTACCACTAGATGGAGTGCGAGTAGATTTTGCGGCTGGTGCAGTAGAGCAAGTAGTAATGCGCTTTGGCGATGATTATGACATCCTGCACGTCGAAGGACAAGGGTCATTGCTGCACCCAGGCTCAACCGCAACTTTACCCTTAATTCGCGGTACACAACCAACCCACCTGATCCTAGTACACCGAGCCGGACAAACGTCCATCCGCAATCATCCTCATGTACTTATGCCACCGCTTGCAAATGTAATTGAGCTATATGAAACAGTTGCGATCGCTGGCGGTGCGTTTGCGCCTGTGAAAGTAGTAGGAATCGCCCTCAACACTGCACATTTAGATTTATCAGCTGCTAATTTAGCTATTGAGCAAACCAAGGCAGAAACCAAGCTACCCTGTACTGATCCAGTCCGCTTTGGTGCTGATCTGTTATTAAATGCAGTTATGAACACTTAAGCTCAATAGCTCAATGCTTGGGCAATAAAAATTATCTTGCCCCTAGATCGCTGAAAATGAAATAGCATCACTAGGATTGGTTAGGAAAGTCATCATGTTGAGTTCAACTCAGGAACTTTTGGAAACTGCACGGCGGAATGCTTATGCAATAGGTGCATTCAATGTGTATAACCTAGAAGGAGTCAAAGCAGTTGTTAACGCTGCGGAAGCGACTCGTAGTCCTGCAATGTTGCAACTACATCCTAGTGCCGTGAAATATGGCAAGTTACCTTTAGTGGCGCTTTGCCTAGAAGCAGCGAAGTCATCGAATGTAGCGATCGCTGTTCATTTAGATCATAGTACCTCTAAACGCGACATTGAGTTAGCACTGCAAGCAGGTGTGCGTTCGATTATGGCTGACGGTTCACCCATGCCTTACGAGCAAAATCTAGACTTCACGCGCTCAATGACTAGGCTAGCACACGCTAATGGAGCTGTTGTAGAAGCTGAAATTGGCAGAATTAGCGGCACAGAAGATGGACTAACGATCGCTGAAAAAGAAGCTAAGATGACTGATCCAGAGCAAGCCTTGCAGTTTGTAGCTGAAACGAAAGTGGATGCCTTAGCAGTGACAATTGGTAATGTTCACGGTGAATACAAAAGCCCACCGAGATTAGACTTTGCGCGCTTAAAACGTATCCGTCACCTGATAAATATTCCCCTAGTGCTACACGGTGCGTCAGGTTTACCAGAATCAATGATCGCTCAATCAATTCAACTAGGTGTTTGTAAATTCAACGTCAACACCGAAGTGCGTCAAGCTTATATGCAAGCGCTTAAAGATGAAATATGTGGTGCGAATCCCAAGGATTTACTAGAAATATCAGAAGTTGCAATTACTGCCATGCAGCAAGTGATCGCCCAAAAGCTAGAGCTATTCGGTTCAGTTGGGAAAGCTCACTTACATGAAATGCCTTGATAAATATCCTCAAGCTACGTTTCCCTATGAACAATTAGTCAAAGAAAATCAAAGACGCGATCGCCACCCTAGAACCAGAAACTTTAGAACAACTTCCAGGCTTTAAGCGGCGGTTGGATTGGTTTATTCAAAACCGTCCTGATTTGAAAAAAATGTTGCTTGTATGGAAATACCAGGCACAAGGGCGAGAAGATTGTTAGCGATCGCCTATCCTGATAAACTCCGGCGGCTCCTGCAAAAAATGTTAGATGAAGCAGAATTCCTCAGTCCCTATGGTATCCGTTCTGTTTCTAAATATCATCAGTCCCATCCTGATGTTTTGACAGTCAATAACAATCACTATTATGTAAATTACGAACCTGCTGAGTCCAAAACAGCTTTGTTTGGTGGTAATTCCAACTGGCGCGGACCGATTTGGTTTCCCATAAATTACCTAATCATTGAATCTCTACAAAAGTTTCATTACTACTTAGGTGATGATTTTAAAGTCGAGTGTCCAACTAATTCTGGACAAATGATGACATTAGAGGAAGTAGCAACAGACTTATCCAAAAGACTAAGGTTAATTTTTCTCCAAGATCAATTGAGTCGGCGATCGTTTAATGGTGACATACAAAAATTCCAGACTGATCCTTATTAGCGTGACTTAATTCTTTTTAATGAGTATTTCAATGGTGATAATGGTGCTGGACTCGGCGCTAGTCATCAACCAGGCTGGACAGGTTTAGTAGTAATACTCCAACTCGGATGTGGAATATAAGAGTCAATTCATCAGACTTACATGATAGTTAAATAACTTGATTCAGTATCAGGGAAAGCCTTAGATACCTTAAACACCGAATCTCAACTAATTGTTTACAGCTTTTATCGCAAAAGTCAAAGCGCTGTGTCCAAGGCATCCCGCCTTTTAAAGGCGGGATTGCCACAGCGCGCTATCTAATTCTGGCGCAGCCGCCGCAGCTCACAAATGAGGCGACCTTCAGAATCCACGCGTCAAAATTATGATGCTTACCCCGTAATAGTTTGAGCTACTTACTAGTAGTTCCTAACTCTTATGAATTGCTATAGAACACACTAAGAGCTACCGCAGCAACTTTCTACTATCTAAGTAGAGAAGCCGTAGCTCAAGTTGCTTATTACGTATTGTTTAAGTATCTTCTTTAATCTCTCTCTAAATTAATTCCATGAATTTACTGAATACCTTAGCGCCTAAGTTAATTTGCTGAGCCTAATATCTACTTTTACTTTTTGACAAATAAGCTCGATATCAAGCTCTAAAAACCGCAATAATACCGAAAAAACTTTGGCAATGTTTTACACCAAAAGTAGTAATTACACTGGGGATGACTCCTCAGTTTAAAGACTAGAATCAACACAGTTAACGCAGCTACTCAGTTGATTTTCAAAT
>ERZ501023.62-NODE-62-length-34619-cov-6.462012_pt1 | contig 34619 bp, 31 predicted proteins | sample MGYA00248839_ERZ501023 | MGnify/ENA primary metagenome ERZ501023 (study PRJEB25958, sample SAMN03398596) | human skin metagenome | study: EMG produced TPA metagenomics assembly of the Human Skin Microbiome Metagenome (human skin metagenome) data set.
AATTAAGCATTCCATATATTTTTTTCAGAAATACAGAGTAATGCAAATCACATTTATTAATGACATCAGGACTAACATCAGGAACATTTCTCAAATATTCCAAAGCTTGATATCTTTTAGCTTGAAAAATAAGCCAAGTTAATATATCAACTTTAGCTTGACTTACCCTAAGTTGAAAATCTGCTAATTGTAGAAACTTATGCCAATCCTGAAAACGGTTATTTTGGGTAGTACCACTAGCAGTAAGCTGTCCCATTTCATGTAGTCTGTAAAGCAGAAAACCGTCAGGTACAAATTGTAGTTTAGGTTGTTGTAATAGAATCCGAATTAAAAATTCCGAATCTTCTGCCGTTATTAAATCTGCCCTGTAAAGACCTACTTTTTTAAGAAAGGAGTGTCGAAACAAACAAGCCTGAAAAATAATAAACCAACCACGCAGAAACCAAGAGAGGGGATTGGCGCTGTGAGGCAATGGCTTTTGTTGTAAGACATGATTTTCAAAACGAACTTTTTGTGATTCAATATGAACCTTTGCCCAAGGACTATAGGCTATGTCACTAGCGGATGCTTGCAGTGATTTAGCTTGGCACTCAAGCTTATTTAAGGAACACAAATCATCACTATCTAAAAATTGAATATAGTCTCCAGTTGCAATATTCAATCCCACATTACGAGCTGCTCCAGGCCCTTGATTATTTTGGCAAACTAAAGTAACTTTTGAGCCGAAAGAGCGAATAACTTCTACTGAATTATCTGTTGAACCATCATCCACTACAATAATTTCCGTTGGTTTCAATGTTTGAGATAACATATTCTCAATTGTTATACCAACTAACTTAGCTCTATTGTAATTAGGAATAATAACTGAAATTGATAGATTCATACTAATCAAAATAATACTAATTTGGAGAAAGAGAATCATCAGTAAAACACTTAGTTTGTTTGATTCAACATTTTTTCATACATATTCAAATATGACTGACGTAAAATCGACCATTCAAAATTATATTGGAATCGCTGTTCATTTTGTTTAATTATATTGCTTTGCTTATCTTTATTATGAAAAACGATCTGGATTTTTTCAGATAAATGCCCTGGTTTTGTCGCGTCAAAAAAACAGTCTTCACACTGGATTAACCACTTGGCGGTTTCGTGGGGATGTACTATTAGAGGTACTCTAGCCCCCATCGCTTCACACAAAACTCGTCCAAATCCTTCATACATAGAACACAAAACCATTAAGTTAGATGACCAAAGAAGTGCAGGTATTTGGTTATAAGGAAGAGTGAGAAGTTGGTAATTTTTTTTTGGTAACAATTGTCTTGCTAAATTTTCTAATTCTAAAGTTTCAGCTTCTCTTTGCCCTGCCATGACTAAGTAGAAATTTTCCGGATCTAAAAGCGAAACTTCTTTTATTAACCAGTCAATACGTTTATGGGTATAATTAAGAGCTGCTAAAGAGAGAATCACAAATGCGTTTGTAGGAATGCAATATTGCCGCCGAAACTCTTCTTGGTTAAAATGCTGAGGTTTAATTAATCTTTGTCTGTCAAAGCCATAAGGAACTAAAAACATTTTTTCAGGCGGTACTCCTAGGGATATAGCTTCTTCGTAGTGAGATAAAGCTATTTGTTGTACTGCATCAAAACGATTACAGTAAGTTGCTTCATAGGGAGCGCCATTTGACAATAATAACTTAAAATTTAGCTTGAAGTTACGACGAATATCTAAAAGAAAATCGCCTAAAATCCAATCGCTAAAATGAATTAGATCGTATTTACGCTGAAGTAGATATGGCAATAATGAGTAGCCAAAACTCAGACATTCGTGACGATAGCGGTAATAATCACTTAGTTTATTAAAAGGGAAAAGCTTGTAGACCTGGGATGTTCGTTTTAGCGTAGGAAGAACATATACATTTCTTTTTGAGACTCCCGATCCTTTAAGCAAGTAAATATTATCATTGGCTTCCAAACTATTATACAATTCTGCAGAAAAACTCTCAAATCCACGATAGATATGGTCTAAGCCAGTGCAAGCAATTGCAACTTTCATTAGTTTACTTTGTTAACATACTTTATATTGCTACTTTGTCTAGCTTAAAAAAAGGAGCTATGCAGCTATGAATGCAATATCCTTTTTATACATAAGGTATTTGTCGCCTTCCAAAGAAGCTACGCCAATTCTGAAATTTAGCTAAATATAACCTTGTCCATACAGTTATGTATACGAATCTTAATATTCTGCCATAGCCCAATTTTCGATACTCATCAAGTCTGACAGAATCAACTTCATCAAGATATGAAGATAGACCACTTGAGGTTCCTGTTTTTGCCATATCATGAGTTCGGTATATTCCTAACACATCATTGAGTAGATGAGCTGGAGCATACGCTGAAAAGCGTAACCATAAATCATAATCCATAGCCATATTAAATGAATTTAGAGAAGCTCCTACTTTATTCCATAGCTCCCGAGTCCAATAAGTGGCAATTTGTGGAATTATGAGTCTAGCGTGTAGTAAATAGCTATGATTGACTTTATCAATGTATTTAGGAAAGGTTATTATAGTGCGATCAGCTAGCATCTGTTGCGCCTCGCCATGCCACCAATGTATTCCTGGTTTATATACACAACCTAATTTATAAAGCGCATCTTTTACCAAGAGATCATCACTATTAACCCAGCCCATTATTTGACCCGTAGAACGGGCAAACCCTTTATTTATTGCTTCAGTTTGCCCGCTATCTTTCTCACTGACCCAGCAACTTAACCAGGGCGCATATTTTTTAATAATCTCGACAGAATTATCTGTACTACCCCCATCAATAATAATGTACTCTAAATTGGGGTACCCTTGGAGGAGTACAGAACGAATTGTTTCCTCTAGAAACTGACCTTGATTATAACTAGGAGTCACTATGGTAATACGTGGCCATTCAAAACCTTTAGTCGTATTCTTGGGGACTATAGAAGATTGCTCTGTCCAGAGCCATCCTGTTCTACTTGGAAGTAAATCTTTTATTGAAGCTAGTTGAATATTTGCCATCCTTTGTGAGCAGAATGTAAAAAATTATATTAATACTAAATAGCATTTCCACAGGATTTGTGACGTTGCGTAATCATAGCCTTTTGTTATTTGTCAAAAGGCTTTATCTGATTAATTTTGATTAAGGATGAAACATAAATAAATACAATAACAAAAATTTTAAATTTCAATTAAAACTTTTATAGCTTAATCTATTGTTGGTTTGTAGTTTTATAGTCTGTTTCTAATTTTTCAAAATTTGACTGTATAGCTCAATATATCGCTGAACTTGTAGTTCTAATGGGTATTCTTTGAGAGCGATTTCTCGGCAGTTTTGGCTCATGCTTTGCCGTAGATTATTGTCTTCTAATAACTGCACAATACCATTGCAAAAATCTTGAATGTCTTCTGGTTGAGCTAAATAGCCAGTCACTCCTGGACGCACTAGATCGACAACACCTCCAATTCTGAACGAAACCATTGGAGTGCCACAAGCAATGCTCTCTTGCAATACTAAAGGTAGATTATCGGCACGAGTAGGAAAAACAAAAAGGTCAGCTGCAGAATAGGCAACTGACTTAACCCGATCACTGTTAATATAGCCAAGATTGAGCGTTGCCATTCCTAGAGATTCCGAAATAACTTCACTATCATCACCGATAGTTACAAGCACAGTTTCAGCTTTCAGTGATTTTGGTAATTTTTGTAAAGCCTGTAATAGTAAATCACCACCTTTACGAATATTTTTTAGACTATCAGATACAAACATTAAAACTTTTTTATTTGCCGGAATTTCCAGGAGCAAACGGCATTTTTCTGGCTCTAGAGGCTGATATGCTTCTGTATCAATCCCATAGGGAATGTGATGAATTGGAAAGCAGTTAAGCATACTCTGCTGTACTTGCTGGACAAGCCAGCTGCTGGGAGCCACAATGGTTAGATTAGAGCGGCTATAAACCCAGTTTTTTAACTTCCACTCCACATAAGTATTATCTCTAGCAATGGATGGATATTCATGAGGATAAGGACATTTTCCACAACCTGTCTTCCAATGATTGCAATCATAACTATAGGCACAGTGTCCAGTAAAGCTCCACATATCATGAAGCGTAAACACAGCTGGTTTACCTTTAGTTAGGGAAGGAATCGCTAAGTAGTTGAAATATCCACTATAACTATGAAGGTTATGAAAATTGAGGATATCAGCTTCTTGATAAAATTTGTGTTTGAGAAGATCAAAGGTACTGATTAGATTGACGTAGTTTAGCCCAAAACGCCAAGTCAAGCGATAAAGCTGTTTTTCTATATGACGCATTGTAGAAGGGACAACTACTACCTTTTCACTACTAGTTTTGGCTTGTCCTACTAGCAATCGCGAATTAATACCCTGCGCTAGTAAACCTTGATGCAGCCGATATCCTGCGATCGCAGCACCACCAGAAATATCTGATTGATTAATGTGAACAATGTTCATTTTCGTGTAGAGCTTACATATTTATTCAGGATACTTACATAGATTGAACTAATTGTATTAAGCGTAAGTACAGTTATGAAGGAAGTAACAGACCGAGGAATCTTGATGAATCCTCTTCCCTTAATCACTTTGCAAGCTTTTGTCTTGTACTAAGTAATATCGTAACCTTTTAAGGAATTCGTATACTCTTGGAGTAGAGATTTTAAATATGAGCTTTACATCTGAAATTTTAGGTAAAATAGCAGGAAATTTGAGTAACTTTCTTAACAAAAAGCCTCTTGCTTTATTAAAATCTCCACTCAAAAAGTATTGGATCGCTAGCTCTGAGTAAAAATTGCCAAGACCAGCAAGTGCAGACTTTTTATAGCGAGATTCTAAGTATGTAGACAATAGTTCCCAAATCTCTATAAAGCCTTTTAAATGCTCAATACTATTCTTAGTAGTCCATACTCCCCCAGAATGCCATCTCCAAACACTCATTTTCTCAGGAATAAATCCAAAATGTCCATATTGTCCCACCATTGCGAAAATGACAACATCTCCCATCTTCACATTCTTAATCCAATGTGGGAATTCTAAAAAAAGTTCTCTTCTAAACATCACAGCACTAGTTTGTATAGGAACTGTGAACCTTAAATAATCGTCAAGAGTAGAAGTTAACTTCTGATAACCTTCACCTAGTATAGAGATCATTTGACCTTTTTTTTCATCGAAAAGTTCAACCATGTGATATACAATTGCACAGTTGCTATGATGATCTAAAAAATCAACTTGTTTTTGTAATTTTTGTGGAGAAGTCAAGTAATCATCTCCTTCAAGGAGAGCTATATATTCGCCTCGACAAGCTTTGTAAGTCTGAATAAAATTCTCATGCATTCCCAAATTTTTATCAGCAAGTAACAAGCGAATTTTATCTGGATATTTTTGTTGATAACTAATAAGAATATTTCGTGTATTATCTGTGGAGCAGTCTTCTCCAATCACAATCTCATAATCAAAATTCACTTCCTGCGTCAGGACACTATTTAGTGCTTGGGCAAGAAATTTCTCATGATTATATGTAATCATTGCTATGCTTACTTTCATATAATACTGAGATACTACTCTTAGTTTGGCTTAGATATTAGTTCGCTAATCATTAATGTACTTGTACCGGTTCAGCAACACTGCACAGTAGTTTCTCTTTTATTTCATAACTATGCTGAACTACAAACCGGATAATCTGGCAGATTTTACTGATTTCTTCTACACCAACAGCCGTACCTGTAGGTAGGACTAACACACCTTTACCTAAACTTTCAGTTTCAGGAAGCAGCAGCCCTGCATGAGGAAAGTAGGAACGATAGGGTTCCATGCGATGACATCCAGGATAAAAATAGCGCCGAGCGAGAATATTTTCAGCCCACAAAACTTCTAGACATTGATCACGGCTAATCTGAGTTGCTGCCTCATCGATTTCAAGCACGATATATTGATAGTTGTACTTCTCAGCTTTGTTGTAGGTTAGTAGTTTAACACCTGGTATATTTGCCAACTCACGCTGATACTGTTTATAGTTGCGATAGTTAATAGCTACAAATTCGTCCATACTTTCAAGACTAGTTAGTCCCATTGCTGCCGAGGCTTCACTCATTTTGCCATTGGTGCCAATGTAGTTAACATTGTCGTACCCAGTAAAACCAAAGTTTTTCATGAGACGAATTTTGGTAGCTAGTTCATCATCATTAGTTACGACTGCGCCACCTTCAAATGCGTTAATAAACTTAGTGGCATGAAAACTGAACACCTCAGCATTGCCAAAGTTGCCAACCATACATCCTTTATAAGAGCAGCCAAAAGCATGGGCAGCATCAAAAATTAACTTGAGATTATGCTTTTGAGCAATTTCTGCCAGGTTCTCCACATCACAAGGTTGTCCCCATAAATGTACGCCAATGATGCCAGTTGTACGAGGTGTAATCATTGCTTCTACTCGCCACGGATTGATAGTGTGAGTATTAGGGTCTACATCACAGAAGACTGGAGTAATTTCTTGCCACTGCAATGCGTGAGCTGTAGCAATGAAAGTAAATGAAGGCAGAATTACTTCACCTGTGAGTTCTGCTGCTCTAATGACAATCTCTAGAGCTACACTGCCATTACACATGGCGATGCAATGCTGAACCCCAACTATGTCAGCGATGCGTTTTTCCAACTCTTGCACATAAGGGCCATTGTTACTTAGCCATCTTCTATCTAGCAGGTCGTTAATTCGCTGAAGCAGACGATCGCGATCGCCAATGTTTGGGCGACCAACATGAAGCTTTTTACTAAATGTTGGTGTACCACCGAATAAAGCTAATTCATCACATGAGTTCTTCATAATCATTATCTCAACAATACCTTTCAACGACTTAGCAGCTTTACCTTAAAACATCGCTAGCACAAAGACCCATAATTAATACATCTTTAAATTGACCGTCTTTAAATGCATGCCTACGTAATTTACCTTCTGTTGTAAATCCACACTTTTCGTACATTTTGATGGCTGAGCTATTATCCTTTAAAACAAAAAGGTACAAGCGCTGTAAGCCCAGATTTTGTAAAGCATATTCGATTACCAAGCTGACCGCAGCCTTTCCATAGCCTTTTGAACGTTGTTCGGAGTCACCTATGAATATATTCAACTCACCATGTCGTGATATCCAATCAATATTGCGTAAGTATATATTGCCAATATGCTGCAAGTTATTCGTTAAACAAATAGCCCAATTAATTTCATCAGATGAATATGACTGCTTCTGGCGTAACCACTCTTCAACTACAGCTAAACTTACAGAGCGATAGGGTCTCAACAGAGAATTGTACAAGCCAGGATCGTTGTGCCACTTGTAAATTATTTCTGCGTCATCAATTTCAAGAGATCTTAGAAATACTAATGGTGTTTTATAAATTGCTTTTTCATGACTTTCTTGCATAAGTTTATTTCGGCTTCGGCTGAAAAAACACTATCTGAACTCACCTATTCGATAGGCAGGAAAATAGTCGGTAGCAGGTATATCTTTTGCGTTAACTATCTCTGCATATTTCTTAGGGTCAAAAATATGACCACAAAAGTAAGTAGTTTTAGTTCCAGTAGACCAGCCTTCTTTGAAGCGGGTCAAGCCATCTGTTCCATTACTTTGAATACCAGCGCCAGCACCCAAATTAAGCCAAGGTAATTTAAGGTTTGCAAAATATTCAATTGCTGACCAAAATAGAGCAAATGAGGCCCGGAGTTGATAGCCTAAATCACTGTATGCACCTAGATGATAGTACCCGATATTAGAATGGACATACCATAGAGTTATACCAACAGTTACTTCTTGATGCACTGCCCGAAACATAAATAGCCCAGGAACTTGTAGCTGGTTGATGAAAGATTGTTGTGAAAATGTAGAAATTCCCCGAATGTTATGCTTCTTAATCAGGACATCATAAAGCTCTATCCAGTCAGGGGAAAATTGCATTGGATCTAGACATTTCTCTACTTGGACATTTTGTAAAGCCTTACGGATATAGCGACGATGATGACTAGAGACAAATGTATCTAAAGGAAAAGTAAGATCGACAACAAAATGCTCTTTAAAGGGAATTACTTTATGGTTGAAACATTGATTGAGATCTTCTAAGTTGTAATTTCCAAAAGGGTCGGTAACAACTGCTAAGCTGACTAGCTCATTACCAATATTCTCTAAGTCTTCGCAAAGCATGGTCCAATCCTGACAGGCAAGTAGAGGATAACAACCGATGGCATCTCGGTAAGGAAATCCAGTTATGCTTCTCTCTAAAATCCATGCCTGGCTTTTAGATAAAAAACGTGGGAAACCAAACTCTGCTAGTGATTTTGCATATTTTGGATGTAAGTAACCAGTCACATCTATAACTTTATAATTAGATTTTAAAATACTCGTCAGATTATGTTAAATCAGATCGCATATAAAACGGTTTCCTCTGAGTGGATTGTAAAATGACCTAAATAAAACTTGTACCCTAAGTTAAGCGAATGAATAAATTCCGGAATTTTGATGAAGTCATCTAAACTATGGTAGATTGATATAGCCAAATTAGGTCGAAACTTATTGATAGTATTTACAGTACCTTTAAGAGCGCTAAGCTCTGCTCCTTCAATATCCATTTTTATGAAATCTACTCGTTTAATCCCATTATTTTCAACAAAATCATCGATAGATATTGTTGAAACTTTTTCTGTTGTATTTTGCATTTTTTCAGAAGATACAGAACTTGCAGGACCATGATCTGAGTAATACATAATTTGTTCGGATTCGCTCCACAGGGGGTTCTCGATAATTTCAATGCGCTTTCTGAGAATTGAATTTAGCTCGAAATTCTTTCTCATTATTTTTACGTTGCTAGGAATAAATTCAAAGGTATATACTTTTCCGGCTTCACCAACTTCACTAGCAAAATACAAAGCTGTATCACCCCAACACCCGCCAGCATCAATAACAATATTGCCATCTCTTGCTTTAATTTGCTTTTGTACAGGACACTCATATTGTTTCAATATAAAAGTGTCTAATATCCCCATAGGGAGATAATATAGTGTAATCTTATAACCATTATTAACTACTTCAGATCTCGAAAGTTTCCAATTATAAAAATCAATTTTAATATAATCTTTGCTGTTAGTTGCTTGCTCTAGTTCTCGGAGTTGTTCCCAGTATTGATCGTTGTTAAGTGGTAGCTTATATCTTCTATGACCTAAAATTCTATAGGCAATAATTTTTATCAATAAATCTCGAGAGCTTTCATCCTCTAATAGGTTATAAAAGTTAGCAAGATCCACAAAGTATGGTTCTATATTTTCTAGTAAATTAGAATAGTTCTTTTCTTGTTGATTCTGGATCAACACAGCTTTTTTTATTATTTTTGCCTTTTCTTTTAAAGAAGACTTTTCGTGATGGAGGCTAGTGTACGTATTAAGATTATCATTATAATTATTACTTAGATTTCCTAGTATCTCCTTGAATAGAGATAAACTAAAATCCACATAATTCACACTTATATCACTTGTATTCAAGTGTCTCATGCTTACCATATTTACCTTACTACTTGTATGATTTTGTGTTCAGAATAATATTAAACTTGATTATTTTTCATTTCCCAGCACAGCATTGGTCTAACTGCACCTGGCCACTTTCCATGCCAACCTTTAACATCGCGTTCATCTGTTACCTCAAAAGAAACAGCATTCTCGAAATTATAGAGACAAACAGACTCATCTCTAACAACCATTATTGATATCGTGTATGCACCATCATTTAGTAAGTTTCCTGGAATATGGCAAAGATTTGTGTGAACACCTTTGGTCAACTTTAATGATGGGGAGGCTGTAGCAAAGATACATTCTCCCTCAATGTTGTATAGACTTAAAGATAAGTTAATATATACACTATCAATTAGCGTCCAAAACTTGGATTCTATCGTAATAGCTGTTTTAGTAGTTATACTGTCGTAAGCAGTAGCTATATTCGGCAAGATTCTGATAGATTTTATTCGAGCGTGCTCATTACCTGGTGCATTATTAATATCATCAAATGTACGTTCTAAAACGTTAAATGTCTCTGTCTGCAAATAGGCATTGATTACCTGTTCAGAGTTGGCTAGCATGATGTTTTTACCCTGATGCAAAAGTAATGCACGGGTACACAATTGTTTAACTGCTGTCAGGTTGTGACTTACAAAGAGCACTGTCCGTCCTTCTTGCCCTACTTTCTCCATTTTCCCCAAGCACTTCTTTTGAAATTGGGTATCACCTACTGCCAGAACTTCATCTACAATCAAAATCTCTGGCTCTAAATGAGCCGCTACCGCAAATGCCAGACGCACATACATTCCTGATGAATAGCGTTTAACAGGTGTATCTAAGAACTTTTCAACTTCGGCAAAAGTGACAATTTCATCAAACTTTCTTTTAATCTCCGCCTTGCTCATCCCCAGAATGGCTCCATTGAGATAAATATTCTCTCTTCCAGTTAATTCTGGGTGAAAGCCTGTTCCCACTTCCAATAAACTTGCTATTCTTCCCTTAATAGAAATACAGCCAGTAGTTGGTTCAGTAATGCGACTTAAAATTTTGAGCAGGGTTGATTTTCCGGCGCCATTACGACCGATAATCCCAACGCGATCGCCCTGCTTAATTTCAAATGACACATCCTTCAGTGCCCAAAACTCTTCACGAGTAGGATTATATATTTTCTTGTCAGGAGGTTTAAGTAATTTTTTACCCAGCGCCTTTGTCCCATCACTGATGGTTTCCCGCAAAGATTTATATCTGCTGCGTCCTTCCTGTTGGTGACTTAGGATATACTTCTTACTCAGATTGTCAACTTGAATTACTCCCTCAGACATTCTTTCGCTCTTCATGATATTTGCATATGCACTTTCTGAAAATGTCCCAAGATTTTATCGGATATTCCCTTTAAGCAACGATCAGTTGCAATCAAGCTGTGTGTAGATACTCAGGAAGCAACCTTTTCTTACGCTCGTGCAAATGCAATCTTATCGACAGCGAATTTTCTCAGCAGCGTCATACCTCCAGTTTTTATATCCACAACGAACAAGGAATTAGTTCCCTCATAGTTGGGATCGGCAAGCGCAAACAGTTGACCTGAAGAAGAAAAGGCTAGGCTTGCCAAGTCATTTTCTAAGGGTTTGTTGTTGAAGCTCAAAACCACCAGCCCGATAATTTTTCCTCTGCCAGTGATTCGCGACTTGTTCGCTAAGTCTACCTGCACTAGAAGGACACCTTCAGTACCGGAACTAGTAGCGTAAATGGTTCCATCTGGAGATTGGGCGAGATTACTCAGTCGCTGATTTGCTGGAAGCTCTGGCAGACCCAACTGAGCCCTATAGTCTACTTGACCTGAGTTGGAGTCAATAAATGCCAACTCAAAAGGTGGTGTACCTTCTGCTAAACTAACTACACTAAGGATCTGGTTCCCTTGTATAGTAGTTGCCAACAGGCTTTCAACTGTACTGTATTTTTTATCTTTGGTTTTTTTGATTTTTAAACCTTTGCTAGGCTTTTTCTTAATTTCTTTAGAAGATTTAGTCAACAAGAGGCGACTGAAACTGCCCTTCTTGGTTTCAGCTGTAGCAGCAATCATAAGCGTGTTATCGGATAGGACAGTGAAACCAGTGATCCGTTCGCTGGGCTTTTTAACAACTAGGGCTTTATTCACAGTCACAGTTGCTTCCTGCGGGTTATTAACAGTGCTTGCGAGGATGTCTGTAACTAAGGACACTTCAGCAGTTAGTAAGGCTGCTAAGTCTATAGACTGGATGACAACTGCCGGGGTAGTGTTGGCGGCAGCGGCATCAACTAAGTCTACTGTTATATTTTTGCTGACTGGAGCCAGTAGCACTCCATAAAGCTGCTCCGACTGTTGTGCAAAAACCTTGGATGCGAGGTTGGCAAGCAAAGTTGTAGCAGCACTAAAGATCGCTAACTGACCAAATCGTCTTCGTTTTACCCTGAAATTCATAACGTCCTCTCACAGAAAATATTTTCGAGAAAAAGCCTCAGTTTCCGTTTATTTTGAAAACTAGAATCGGCAAAAGAGCCAGCAGAGGTGGTAAACCATTACCACCTCGATTACCTTTTTTAAGGCACAACTATGTTAGCGTCTGGAGTTTGGGGCTTTGCTCCCATGTCTGCTAGTACGTTGATTGCAATTTGCTGGGCACGCAAATCTACCAGATTCGTGCTGGTGAAGCTACTATCTAACCCAAGCATCCAATGAATTGAGCCTGTCGCAAACACCTTAGCGCCGCTATTAGCGGTGTAGCGAACTGCATTGGAAACTGTGGGGTAGGGCTGGGGAATCTCCAGATCGAGGGGATACGGTTGGTTCACCGGCGAAGAGGATAGAATGACCAGATTGCTTGGGCTAAAGCCGTTATTGACAACTGCATCCCATTCAAAGCCTACTAAGTCGGGTAATACACCACCGTTGCCTAGATTCGTGTTGGCATAGTAAGGATCGCTACTATTGGTCACTATAAAGTCGTACCCTGAGTAGGAGGGATTATATAAATTACTCGATGTATCATACAGACCATAATAGTCTTCACCTGTATACATCACTCCCAGCAATGCGTTTTCAGGACGGTTGATCTGAGTATTCCGGAACGTTTTTGTTGGTAACACCGGATCAGTGGCACCCTTGTAACAAGCCATTATTCTGTTGGGAACATTATTTGCACTAGAGTTCTCAAATCGCACTCGCCAGTAACAGGTATTAGCAGAGAAAAATGCCAAGTTAACTGGTGGATTTGCGTTGCGAGCCTGCTCCACAGCATCGCGCTCTGCCATCGACCAATACTCATCTTGACCCACCGATAGGTATACCTTATGCTGTCTCAGCAACTGTGGGTTATTTTGGATATCCAAGTTAGTAACATAGGTAACATCATAGCTTTGAGACTCCAGCCAGTACGCCATATGGCGCTGGTGACGAGTCATGGACGCATATTGCCATGCTGAGTTGGCATTGGTTTGAGCAAATGGTCTGTCGTAGGATACTTTGTAGCCTCTTTCACCGTTAATACTATTCCAGAAGTACAAACTGTAGCCACCATAATTGTTATAGGCTTGGAATGTATTAAAACAACTTGAGAAGACAATATTAGAGGTACTACTGTCATCACGGACAACAAACCACACCTGTGACTGCTTAGAAGTTGCTATGTCAGTCAATTTGGCAACATACAAACCGCTAATCCAGTCAGATCCCACCGTTACAGGGTAGGAGGTTGACCAGTTACACTCAATCAGTTTAGTAGCAGTGTCGAAACTACATGCAGGTTGAGTGATCCCCTGGAGAGTTCCACTACTAACTATCAATCGACCCCCTTTTCCTCCGTAGTAACCTAAACGGTAGACATCGATTTTGAACTGTCCCGGCTGTCCTAAGGAAACTTTGATTGCCAGCGAACCGCCCTTATTCACACTAGGCGCATCGGCATAGCCAGCAATCTCAGTTGTAGTATAGTTAGTAATCCGCCAGTCTGTGGTACCAGGTTTCTGGTTTTCCAGAAAAATCGGATTCGGGTTGTTGGGAAAAGCTTTAGCACTGAAAGTGACACTACCTATGGCAGAAACCGTTGCACTTACAATGTTTCCTACACCAGCTGTTGTCCCCAGGGTTAGCACTGTACTTGCTTGACCACTTGCATTAGTTACTGCACTGGTCGGTGAAACTGAACCCCCGCCACTAGTAACGGCAAAATTGACTGTAACGCCTGCTTGGGGATTGCCACTACTATTCGTGACTCGCACGACCAACGGGTTAGGTAAACTCGTCCCTGCCCCACCAGTCTGATTATCACCGCTCACCTTGGCGATCGCACTGCCAGGGACGAATACTATGTCACAGAAATAGTTACTATTTTGATAGGAATTGGTTGGGAAAGAATTGGCTGGTTGACCGTACACGCCATTATTGCCGTCAGCAACTGAGCTGAGATCCCCATTCACAACAGGGCTTGCCAATCCACCTAAAGCGGCAGCGGAATAGCTATTGCAGGTGTAGCTCACTATGTAGGTCGTGTTGGCTTGAATGTTTAGCGGCGGGCTGAGAGCTTGCTGCTGCCACCCGGAAGCCGTCTCATTTGAGAAAGTAACTTGTGCTAGTTCCAAACCCGCTGCTGACCAAATTCTGCCCACATGGGTGCCGGGCTCACTGGCTGCTTTCCAAAAGCGAATTGCGGTAATCTGACCTGCTTTGGCACTCCGAAACTTCATCCCCAGTTCATAAGTTGTGCCGTCGCTCCATTCAAACGCGGGTGTTTGAGTTGTAAGTAAAGTCTGCGTACTCTGAGCTTGAGCTATGAGAAACCCATCATCAATTTGTTTAGTCATTGCTTTTTAAAAATTAATATTTTGTCTTCCTAAATCTAAATTGTGTCGGCAAAAGTACGCTCCGTTTTGCGGAAGTACCAGATCCCACTAATAAGTAGTAGGAGGACTATTCCTACTGATAAAACGAATCCTGGTAAATAAATGTTTGACTCACCGCCCAAAATTGCCCAGCGAAAACCATCAATAACTCCTACCATTGGGTTTAATGAGTACAGCAAACGCCACTGTTCTGGTACGATTTTGCTGCTAAAACCAACAGGGGATATATATAGACCAAATTGGACGATAAACGGCACGATATAGCGAAAATCGCGATACTCTACGTTGAGTGCTGCTAACCAAAGTCCTGCTCCAATTGCAGCAGCAAAGGCTATAAGAATGAATAAAGGTAGTGTTAAAATACGCCAATCAGGAGCAAAGCTGTACCAAGCCATCAAGCCTAGCAAAATCATGCCAGAAACGAGAAAATCCACGAAGCTGACAATTACTGCACTAGTAGGCACAATTAAACGGGGAAAGTAGACCTTAGAAATTAAATTGGCATTAGCGATCAAACTATTGCTTGACTCTGCAAGTGAATTGGCAAAAAATTGCCAAGGTAACATTGCTGCAAAGACTAGTATTGGATAAGGCGCTCCTTCAGAAGGCAATTTTGCTAGTTTGCCAAATACTACAGTGAATACCACCATTGTTAAAAATGGTCGAATCAGCGCCCAGGCAATTCCCACTGCTGTCTGCTTGTAACGCACTAAAATATCGCGCCAAGCCAGAAAATAAAATAACTCTCGATAGCGCCACAGATCCTGCCAATACCGATGTTCTGCGCGACCAGCCTCAATGACTAATTCTGCCGATTTATAATGGTTCATGGATATCTTTTCTAAGACTTAGCTAGGAATATTTCAGCTATCTATGCAGAAGCATTGCCCCGCTTAAACTAGAGTCTGTTAGCTCCTCTCTGAAATGAGTGATTGCTTGAGGTAAAGTTGTTAAAGTATAATAGGTAATTCAGCAGACCTTTACAATCTGCTACTGTTATAAACAAGTAGGTTGAAGAGCTTAATTATTTTGTTTTAATTACACAAAAAGCCTTCTGCTAGAAACTAAAACAACTTAATCTACAAATTTGTATTGTTTAGCAACACTGTGTCCTGTCATCCGTGCGTTTCGCCGCGTAAACTCTCCGACAGTAGGGTTACCTTCAGGATTAATTACTCCTATTGCTCGTTGCCAAATTTCATAGGAAGGAACAGAGAGCTGATAAGTGCGATCGCACTTATCAACACGATACCACTTCGTTTCTTGACACTGCTCACACCAAAAAGCTTCTAGCCATTCACCCTCTAAAACAACTGTAGCTTGAGTTGCAATCATCATTAAAGCGTTACGTTTCCCTATTCCATGCTGTTGCAGATGCTGTGCTTTGTCAGCATAAATTGTGTACTTACGACTAGCACTATCTAAATAACAGCCGTGTATAGGACAATAAATAGCTCGACGCTTAGAACGTTTCCGGTTTCTATCACACCTTTTTTCCAACTCTGACCTCCACCATTAGTAAACTAAGATTTAGTTAAGAAACTGAGAGCTAAAGCATACTCAAACCCTTGCCATCAGCTACTAAAAAAATTCTTACATCTGTGATCGCCTTTAAGGCGATCGCAAGTTACGTTAGTGAGACTGAGATTTAAAAGACCATCACAGCCTCATTAAAAATCAGTAGTTTTGAGCTGATAATTACTACTCAGGCTTACGCCTCAATTTTTATACAGAATATAAAACTTTGTAAAATTTCATCAGTTGATTAAAAAACTTTAGTCAACCCAAATACATCTTTATCTTCGACCTTCTCTACAACGATCGCAAAGTAAGGTTACGTTAGGGAGACTGAGATCTAAAAAACCGTCAAAGCCCCACCATTAGCCATTGGCAAAAATATGTTTCTGCGGACGAGCATTTCCAACTATCTTGTAAATTTAATTTTTGTAGATTTCAATTACAAGATGCTTTGACAGAGTAATTAATAGTAAGAATATTCTCCTAAGCTTGCAATTGTTAACTACTTTATAGGCGACTGCTTAACTATTATCGACAAGCAATTTTATATTCATAAGGCTGCAACCAAGTTACTTACTCTCCGCTTTTGCCCACCTCATAATACAAGAATATAGCTAGCATTGAGTAAAAATTATGTAGAAGTTATGTAGATAATTTGCTTAATTTTTAAGTCTTGGTTCTAGCTAGGTGTACAAATATGTTTCCAACTTCGACCTCATCTGTGGCAAGAGCCAGCAAAGGTTACGTTGGAGAGACTGAGATCCAAAAGACCATCAAAGCCCCATCTTTTAGGCAATAGTATTAATACTTTTGTGCCAAATAATTTGATATTTTTGATTTTAAAAATAAAAGCTTGTGAGCAATTAAGCTAAGTTACTTTCAACTATTACAGACTAACAAGCTAACAAACATTGTCTTAAAAACCAGTTTATACATTTGCAGCTAAAAATGAGCCTTCAATGTTTAATTGAATTTTATAGATATCAACATAGTTAGCGCAGTGATACTCCTCCATTTCTATATAAGCATATTGTCTCGCTACTAATACTTAATTATATACGTATCATACTTAACAGCCTCTAAGGTAGAACTTAATTAAAGTTTAAGTTTAGGAGAGACACGATTTATAGCTTAAAAGTTAGTTTACAGTGAGCTTTATTTATTTGCAACCCTTTTTCCTTCTTTTGATAGATATATATCTGTAAACCTTGATATGACTGGATTATCTCTTTCTTTACAACCCCAAACTAGGCTCAACAGCCTCAATTTCAGCTAGGAGAAGCGCTAGAGCCGAGATGCTTTAAGTTTAGTCAGTTACTACAATTTTAAATCTAAGTATCTTAGCTTTCGTAAGTGTAAAATAAGTATATAGTTAAGCTTAAAGAAAATACATATATAACCTCTAAAATATGCATTTGGCGATCGCACATATAGTTCTATTTTTAACTTCAATCTCATTTCTAGTTTTTCCAGAAAATATTTTTATAAATAAATTTAATGTCAGGAAAACTTGACAAAATAGCCAATGCTCTACCTATAAACAGATAATCAGCTAAATAACTGGTATGATAAACAACCCAAATTATTTGCTAATGTATTTGTTGCTTTTAACTAAGTTCTGTCTTGTACCTAATATTGAATAATCAGAAATTGACAACTAGACAAACTCTTGTCATATCGGGGAACTGATGGAAATCGATGTATAGTCCTAATCTGCGGACATACCAGGTGCTTCTAGCTGACGGTATTATTGGGTAATCCGGATTAGGTAAACGCTGTCAATACTACTGCATAGTCTTTAGAGGGAAGTCAGCCCAAGTATTTAAAGGTTGGGTAGATTTAACAAGGTGCATACCTGCCTTGGCAAAACGCTCAAAAGCGGCATTAGCCGATTGAGTGTAATCTACAATGTTGGGGACAACCACAGGAGAAGTACAATCTTCTAGTAGATATACTTTTTTAGTAAAGCTGGGATCTACTGACTGAATTTCAGTTAGTAAATCTGCAACCGTCCAAGCAACACAATGACTCTTAGCTTGTCCAGTAATTATTAATGCATCAAACTCTAACAGCTGCCTAATCAAGGAAGTGTTTTTCTGGGCAATTAATTTACCATCAGCACCTTCTAAAACTTCCGGACGCAAGACAGAGTAATTTTCAGTTAAAGGATTATTACCTTTAATCTCAAACTGCGTTTGAGTATTACGGGCGATCGCCTGAAAAAATAAAGCTTCTTCTACAGCTGAAACTAGAGCATGACCAATACCACCTAACATTGCGTGGTAAGGCCATACAGTCAATGGATATTTACCGTAATCACTCAGGTAATGAGCATAATGTAGAGCATGAATTTGGAGTAATTGATAATCGCCAGCAGCAATACTATCAGCAACAGCTGGGTTGACTTTCCAGACTCCTCGCTCAATATCTGCCACCGTGATCGTAGTAGCTGGAGTGGGATGAACTCTAGCTTCGTTAATCCAAAACAGAGGATGGAAAATCTGCATTGCTGTATGAGTATCCATTGTGGGAGCGATCGCACTAATCACTCCTAAATTGCGGTAAATAAATTCACACAGCCGCTTATTATCATCTACTGCACCAGTACCAGATTGTCCACCTACAAATAATTCAAATTGCGGAATGCAGAAGGTATTTTGGAGATCAATTAACAGTAAACATATACGAGTAGTATCTTCATGCGCTGATTTAATATTGTGCTTTTTTGCCCACTCTTGAGCTTGGGTTGCCCGTTCTTGGTAGGGTACGCGCCAAACTTCACCTACTTTTTGAGGTTCATAGTGCGGCGGAATTGGCAACTGGGTTGTAATCTGCGTACTCATCAAGCAATTCCTTTTGGAAGTTATTTAAAAGTGCGATCGCCTTAGTTAAACCGTAGTAGCAATAAGTCCTACTTCTATTATGGTACTATTCACCATAATTATGGTGATCTAAACTTTTCAGCATCTGCAACCAAGTATCCAGCCAGTCATCAGTAAACCAGCCATCAGCCAAAACGTCTTCTACCACACTTGCACTAATTCCCATCACCCAAGTATGGGCAGCTTTGATAAATATCGGAATAGCTGCCAGTTCAGCTCCATTTAGTTGGCGAGCTTGATACCCTTGCAGGAAGTTACTCACTGTAGCGTCTATTTATTGATGCTAATCTGAAATCGATCAGCATAAATTAGCTAAATAACGCAAAATAGGCTGATCCCAGTTGAAGTATCAATAGGTAGATTCCTTTGTCCTCCCTACTTCTACTTTTTGATGTTGGCAACCGCCCTAAAAAAGCTCTATTGTGAAGAAAGAAAACCAGAATTTACACCTATGAGCAACATTCAAGAACAAATTGAACAAGAAATAGAACAGGCTCGTGCTGTTTGTGACACCAAAGGCGCGACATCTGGTGACTGTGCAGCAGCTTGGGATGCTGTAGAAGAACTACAAGCAGAAGCATCAGATCAACGCCAAGTAAAACCAAAGAATTCCCTAGAGCAGTATTGTGATGACAATCCTGATGCTGCTGAATGCCGCTTGTATGAAGAATAAACATTAGGTCGTGTAGCAAGCAACAAAGGACATTTATTGTCTTTCAGTTGCTTTTTTTACAATGCATTAGCTAGGCAAATCACTAAAAATCTGGCTCATCGGGAAAAAACCTGAGCCAGATTTTTTATATTAGCTGTGTGCAGAGTATTTTAGTTAATGATGATTCTGGATATATTATGCAAAATGACTGGCTGCGCCCGTTGGTCTGGATGGACTACCGACTTGCAGTATTATTTACCGTACTTATGCCTTTAATTCTGCTCATTTGGGCAATTGTCCAAAAAGCAGAAGCGATCCAAAGGCTATTGACAATTTATTGGCGAGTCTCAAGTTTATTGGCGATCTCCGTTTATCTATTGATTGCGGGACTACCAGTAGGCTTTATCTCTGGGTTTATGGCGCGAATTCTCATCCCAATTTCTCTGTGGTTCTGGGTGGATATCAACGAAGAAATTGAGGATCAACCACGAGGAGCTTTAAAATTTGCTTTTAATACATGGCGGTGGGCAATTAGCATTTATAGCTTGTTGGGTGCGATCGCCCAGATACCAGTTTTGCAGTGTGCTATCTCTAGAACTACCGCTCCTTTATGTAATCTTTGGAGAGAGCCGCCTCTACTTTATAAAGAGTATTTCCATGCTAATACCACTCCGCAGTTTCTAGGCTTTATGGGCGTTGTTGGCTTGATAGCTTATGTAATTTGCTTGTGCTATTTTGTGTTTGTCAAGTTAGGTAAACAAGGACGCTCGGCAATTCCCTTGTAAAGTAATTGACATCCTCACCGCCGTAGAACGGCAGTGATTCCCAAACCTCGCGATTTGAGTTTCTGCTTCAATGCAACTGCCTCTACCCTTCAAGAGATTTGGTCTTATGTTCGCTCCACAGACTATCCCCGCAAGCCCTGCGGTTCTTAATGTATCGAAGTCCAAACAAGGAATTCTATGTACTTTGTTGATTCAAGGGATGTCTACCATTGCCCCCTCCTCTTTTCCCGGTCTACCGATTTTTCTGCGCCACTACAAGATTTTGTAGTTTTGGTGTTAGGCTTTATGTCTCCATCGTCGCGAGTGGGTCATTGACCATGTATATTGTAGCACACTTCTTAATTATAAAGCCGCCCTACAAGGGCGGGGTTTCCACCCACCTTTTCTGATGAACAATTCAGTTGGCAAGCGTCTGGAACAATATACACGAGTGCGATCGCAGGAAGTTCTGCTTGTAAACATCGAAATTGCTGGAGAACTAGACCAAATTGCTATATTCAAAGGCTTTTCTAGTTCCCTAATGCGTCCAACGGCTTTTGATCCAGATGTAGCAGTTCTTAGCGATCGCTCAAAAATCATCACAATTGATCGACTAGCGAGTCCTTACAATCCCCAATCCCCCCGTTATATTCAACAAGGGCTTACTTGGGAGACTATTCAGCCTCTGCTTTTAGAAGTCGGAGTTTAACTTAGAAAAAGCAGCTAGTAGAAGTTAGGCAAATCCTAACTTCAAAAAAATTACCCGTCCTTATTTCTCCTCCCATAGCTACTTGGCATTAACCTGGTGCTTGCAGTATTAACAAGTAAGCGAGCAGCACTGCTAAAACTTGCCCACAAGATTTTGGTTAAGACAAAGTTTTAAGAATTAGAAAGTGCTATTCTCCAAACGGAAGTGTGTTGTGTGGAGTAGAGAAATTATGGTTTTGTCTATTGGAAAAGATGCTGCGTTGGAGGCTCCTATATCTTTAGCGGCGCAGTCTCTTGAGCATATAGGTATAGCTGAAAGTGGCACTCAAGGTTTGAATATCCCAAACCCGCTATTTGGCACAGACGGTATTCGCGGACGAGTGGGAGAGTTCTTAAACGCACCCTTAGCACTACAAGTTGGTTTATGGGCGGGTAATGTATTACGGCTAAAGTCTGCCACATCAGGTGCAGTAATTGTGGGACAGGACTCTAGAAACTCCAGCGATATGTTAGCAATGGCTCTTGTCTCTGGTTTGACAGCAGCTGGGTTGGAAGTTTGGTATTTAGGTTTATGTCCTACACCCTGCGTTGCCTATCTGACAAGTATTAGTGATGCTATCGGCGGCGTAATGATCTCTGCTAGTCACAACCCGCCGGAAGATAACGGTATTAAGATTTTTGGGGCAGATGGTGCTAAGTTATCTCAATTATGGCAGGAAGAAATTGAAGCCGGATTGCGCGGCAAATTATCTGTAGTTGCTCAGAGTACCTGGGGACGACACTACAACAGACCAGAGTTAATTGAAAATTATGCTCAATCGCTAATCAAACCACTCTTAAGCAATCTTGCAGGAATGCGAATTGTGCTTGATTTAGCTTGGGGAGCAGCTGTTGGATTAGCACCAGCAGTATTTAGAGAACTGGGAGCAGAGGTAATCTGCTTACACGATCGCGCTGATGGCGATCGCATTAATGTTAACTGTGGTTCAACTCACCTTGCCTCTTTACAGGCTGCTGTGCAACAGCATGAGGCTGATTTGGGATTTGCTTTTGATGGTGATGCTGATCGCGTTCTTGCTGTTGATGACCAAGGCAGAGCAGTTAATGGCGATTATATTCTCTATCTATGGGGGCGTACTTTGCAAAAAGCGCAACAGTTACCCCAAAACTTAATTGTATCTACAGTAATGGCTAACCTTGGCTTTGAGCGTGCTTGGGAAAAAGGCGGTAAGCTAATTCGGACAGCTGTAGGCGATCAGTACGTGCAAGCGGAAATGTTACGCACGGGAGCAATGTTGGGCGGTGAACAATCAGGGCATATTCTTTGCCCTCATTACAGTGTGACTGGTGATGGTTTGTTGACAGCATTACAAATCGCAGCTTTGGTACAACAGTCTGGAGTGCGTTTATCTGAGCTAGTGGAGCAAAGCTTTACTACTTATCCTCAGTTATTGAAAAATATTTCAGTTGAAGATCGCAATCGTCGCCTAAATTGGCAAGACTGTGACGCTGTACAAAACGCGATCGCCCAAGCTGAAGCCGCAATGGGAGATCAAGGACGAATTCTCGTTAGGGCTTCTGGTACTGAACCAGTGATTCGAGTTATGGTGGAAGCAGCTAATTCCGAGCTTGCTCATTATTGGACAGAACAGCTAGTTTTAGCAGTACAGCTACACTTAGGCTGTTGAATCATCTTTAACACCCCCGAATAATTCGGGGGGTATGTGGTAGATAAAAAGTATTATTAAGCACGTCTATTATATTCTTTTTGCCATTGCTCCAATTCACAAATAGGTATTGATTTTGTCAGTACATTTAAGGTTTCTGCACGTTTACTCAATGTAGAGTCTGTTGTAAAAATCGCACATTCTATTTGCTGAGTTGGTATATTGCAGTGTTCAGTTAGTTTGTTTTGCCAACTAAAAACTTGCTCAAATACCTTTTTTCTATGTTGGGTTCTGCGTGTTATTGCTGTTTTTCCTGTTTCTTCTGTATCAATAAATTTAGTTTCAATCAAAAATAAATTATTTTGATCTGTCAAATAGATAAAATCACACTTTCCTAAATTTGTATTGTTTTTTACTAGGGCTTGCTCAAACAAAAGTAGTTCAGTACATAAAGGAAACAAGCTTTTGATGTTGAAAAAAAGATATGCTTGCAATAGAAGTTCTCGATCGTAAGCAAAACCAACAACACCTTCAAAAAATCTTCTAATATCTACCTGACTTTGTGGCTGTAATTGTTTGCAATCTGAAATATATTTATTAATATTATTTTTGGACATTTAATTTTAATATATAAATAATTATAATATTCCTTTCAATTATTTAGAACTTGCTTACTAAAATCATTTAGTATGTGAGACATTAATAGTATATTTTAAAAGTGAATTTAGAATACATACTTAAATTATTAGCAAAATGAGGAGTAATACTAATGCTTGAATGCTTGTACGAAGCGATCGCACTTGCAGCTAGTCAAAAAATTGGCAGTCAGTGCTGACTACCAAATCAACTTCCCCGCTAGAACCTAAAATTTTGTTGAAAACAGCTAAAGTCCGACTGGTAAATGAGGGTTTTATGTCATGATCGTGATTGCATAGATGAACTAAGAGCTTTTTAAGTACAGGAAATTAGGTTATGGCTCTGCGATTAGGTGATACAGTACCCAACTTCAAACAAGCTTCTACCGGAGGCGAGATTGATTTTTATGAATGGGCAGGTGACAGCTGGGTTGTGCTGTTCTCCCATCCCAAGGACTTTACCCCAGTTTGCACTACGGAATTAGGTGAGGTGGCGCGGCTAAAGCCAGAATTTGACAAGCGCAATGTCAAGGCGCTAGCTCTAAGTGTTGATGACGTGGAATCTCATAATGGCTGGGTTGGTGATATCGAAGAAACCCAAGGCGTTGGTCTTAATTACCCAATTTTGGCAGATCCTGATAAAAAGGTTTCTGACCTTTATGACATGATTCACCCCAATGCCAACGATACCTTAACGGTGCGATCGGTATTTATCATTGACCCCAACAAAAAGCTGCGGTTGACATTTACTTATCCCGCTAGCACTGGGCGCAACTTTGAGGAAATATTACGAGTGATTGACTCTTTGCAATTAACTGATAACTACAGTGTGGCAACTCCAGTCAACTGGACAGAAGGCAATGATTGTGTAATCGTTCCTTCAATCAAAGATCCAGAAGAGTTGAAGCAAAAGTTTCCTAAGGGTTACAAAGAAATTAAACCCTACCTCCGGATGACTCCGCAGCCAAATAAGTAGTCATTAGTCCTTAGTCATTAGCTTGTTGGGTAATTACTGCGCTTTAGGCAACTTGTACGCAGTTAACGTAGGCAAGTAGAGTTAACTTTTAACTGATGACTCCTTGAAACCCTATCCCTTGTGGATGTGGTTGATTAGGAACAAAGGACTTGCAAAGCGCTTTAATTCAAATACAATTCGCGGCTATATACGCTAAACCCATAGAGGTAGCGCGTTTGTCTAGCCGCGATTTCTTTAGATTAATTAGAGCGTAGGCAAAGCCTGCCGTAGATATCACTCCTGGTTTACGATCAATAAATAATCCTAAGTCTTTAGCATAGGCAACTTGAGGAAATAATCATGCTTGCAAATCCTTTGGTTGTAAGAATTCCGTCATCAATGCAAATGACAGACGAGCAGTTTTTTGAGTTCTGTCAAATCAACGGTGATTTACGCATTGAGCGGAATAAGCTTGGAGAAATATCAATTATGCCCCCTACTGGTTCAGAAACAGGCAACCGAGAGAATAATATACTGGGGCAGTTGTGGATGTGGTCAGAACAAGATGGTACAGGTCTAACTTTTTCTTCCAGCGCTGGATTTAAGCTATCAACAGGTGCAGAAAGATCGCCTGATGCTTCTTGGCTCAAACTAGAAAGATGGAATAAGTTATCACCGGAACAACAACAAAAGTTTGCCCCTATCTGTCCAGATTTTGTAGTTCAACTTAGGTCGTCCTCTGATAACCTAAAACCTTTACAAGAAAAAATGGAAGAATATTATGAGGGAGTCAGGAGTACAACTAGGCTGGTTAATTGACCGCAAGCACCGGAGAGTTTATATTTATCGTCCTGGGATACCAGAGGAATGTCTAGAAAATGAGGCTACAGTTAGCGGCGATCCTGTACTACCTGGGTTTGTTCTGGATTTAAGTAAAGTGTGGTAGAAAGTCAATGCGAATCTTTAGACTGTTTTGAAAGGCTCTGTTTAATTCTATTGTTTTACTTATAAGCCAGAATTTTTAGAGAGAATATTAGGTATCTCAGAATGGATATTAAAAATGGATTTGTTGGTACTGTTGGCAATACGCCGCTCATTCGATTAAACAGCTTTAGTGAAGAAACTGGCTGCGAAATTCTGGGTAAAGCGGAGTTTCTTAATCCTGGCGGTTCTGTAAAAGATAGAGCAGCACTGTATATTATCCAGGATGCCGAAGAAAAAGGTCTATTGAAGCCCGGTGGCACAGTTGTAGAGGGAACAGCTGGTAATACAGGAATTGGTTTAGCTCATGTTTGTAACGCCAAAGGCTACAAATGCTTGGTTGTAATTCCTGATACGCAGTCGCAAGAGAAAATAGATGCTTTGCGGACATTAGGCGCAGAAGTTCGCACTGTGCCAGCTGTACCCTACAAAGATCCAAATAATTATGTCAAGCTCTCTGGGAGAATCGCTGCGGAGATGGAAAATGCTATTTGGGCAAATCAATTTGACAATTTAGCAAATCGGCGATCGCATTATGAAACTACTGGGCGCGAAATCTGGGAACAAACAGACGGCAAAGTTGATGCTTGGGTAACATCGACGGGAACTGGTGGCACTCTTGCTGGTGTAGCGATGTACCTAAAAGAAAAGAATCCAGCGATTAAAACAGTTTTGGCTGACCCGATGGGCAGTGCGCTTTATAGTTATATCAAGACTGGTGAAACCAAGAGCGAGGGTAGCTCAATTACAGAAGGTATTGGCAATAGTCGCGTCACGGCAAATATGGAAGGTGCGCCGATTGATGATGCCATCCAAATCCATGATTCTGAGTGTATACGAGTTGTCTATAAGCTACTGAAAGAAGAAGGGCTATTTGTCGGTGGTTCTACAGGAATTAATGTTGCAGCAACCCTAGCATTAGCAAAACAAATGGGTCATGGTCACACAATTGTAACTATCCTTTGTGATAGCGGTGGTCGTTACCAATCGCGGTTATTTAATAGAGAATGGCTAGCAGCAAAGGAACTTTTACCCGATTAACCAATGGTTGCAAGCGAATCTTCCAGACGGGTACTGGTGTGTCAAAACTCTAGCTGCCGCAAGAAAGATGCGGCGGCGGTACTAGCTGCTTTTCAGGCGCATCCGGTTACTGGAGTTGAAGTAGTAGGTAGCACTTGTTTGGGACAATGTGGCAATGGACCGATGGTATTAGTTATACCAGACGAAATTTGGTACAGCCGCGTCCACCCCAATGAAGTGCCAGCTGTGGTAAAACGCCACTTATTAGGTGGAAAACCAGTTGCCGCAATGCTTTACCGTCGTTTTCATCCACATTTATCTTGATGAGGGGTGAATTCAGTTAAACAGGACACGCAAATTTTATGGAAACTAAGCATCTGCTGCTAGAACCTTGCACTATTGAACATCTAGAAAAATTATTAGCGGGGGCATCAGCTTTTAAAAATGCTTTTGGCGTAGAAGTAGTTGATGGCTATCTAGAATTTCCTAACGCTATCCCCTACCTCATTGAAAAACTCAGAAGTGGCTGTTTAAAAGAGTGGTGGTCATACATGATCCTGCACAAAAAGGATAAATCTCTGATTAGACTTGGTGGCTACAAAGGAGATCCAGATTCCCAGGGAATTGTTGAAATTGGCTACGGCATAGCGCCTGCTTATCGAGGCAAAGGATATGCAACTGAAGCCGCATCAGCATTAATTCATAATGCTGTTAATATTGCAGGTGTTAATGTTGTTTGGGCGCACACACTGCCTGAGTTTAATGCATCAACTAAAGTTCTGCAAAAATGTGGTATGGAAAGAGCTGCAGAAATAATAGATCCTGACGATGGACAAGTATGGAGATGGCAGTTTAAAAAGGGACACGGTGCTGAATGCCGTTAGATAGTTTGTATATTCACAATATCTAGGGCGTTTACTGAGAAGGGTAAGTTAAAAAGGGAACATCAACAATTTCACCGTCAATTTCTCCTACCTTCACTTTCAAACCAGCACCGCCTGCTTTTGTCCGAATGTAGCCTAGCCCAAAAAAACCTTGCTCCGTGTCTGTGTAGCTAGTAAGTTTGCCGATTTTTTCATCCCCTACTGTAATTATGCTACCTGGTTGGGCGGGAGCGCTAAGACGGATGCCCCACAGATATTGCTTTACTCCTTTATAAGTGTTTAAACGAGCGATCGTTTCTTGACCGATGTAACAGCCTTTACTAAAAGAAATTGTCTGCCACAGACCTGCTTCTAAAGGGTTGTAGTCTTCGGTTAGTTCTTGATCAGGGGCTGGACGACCTTGTTGAATTCGTAGCATATCCCAAACGCGATCGCCTAGTGGCACTGCTTCAGCTTGAATAATATTACGCCACACTGTAGCAGCATATTTAGCGGACATAATTAAGGTATATCCCGTGATTGCCAAGCCGCTACCCACAGCAACACGGACTGCACAACCTCCTAGCTGTACTACTTGGTGAGTGGCATAAGGTTGATTAATAATTGCACTCGCACCTAACTGTTCTAAAAGCGCATCACTTTTTGCTCCGATGAGGCTGAAAGTTGCTGTTTGCTCAGTTATATCTGTTAATTCCACTTTGTCAGCAAAAAAGATATAACGATCAAGCCAATTTATTAAATATTGACGGCGTAATGGGGAAATCAATAGCAGCACTGCATCTTCAGTGACGTAAGCTGTCGCTAAGTCAATTGTCCGCGCCGTAGAAGTGACGAAAACAGTATCACAGCCTTGTCCTGGCTGTAGTTGCTGAAAATCATTGGTACTTTGGTTATGTAAAAAGCGCAGGCGATCGCTATCAGAGACTTGGATTCTACCCCAGTGGGAGCGATCGCAGATCGCAACTGAGTCTTTTGCAGCAGCGATCGCTGCGGAGTCATTGCCAAAACTAATTGGCACTCTTGACCCTACCGTCTCAAAAGTCGCCCCATCCGCTACCTGAAAATCCTGCAATTGATCAATCATGCAATTTTAACTATTGCTATTAAATTTATTTAATCACTTGGCAAGTTAGTAAATACACGCGCAACTAACATTCCTGCCTTCGCATCAAGGCGTTGCCAATCTACATCTCCAGTTTCATCAATTAAGCTAGTGTCGATCTCAACTGGATTACTATGGAATTGATTTTCTAAAGGGCTATAGTCACGGAAACAAACTTGATAGCAAAGCTCCCATAAATCAATATTTTGCTGCAAACCTTGATGCTGCAAGCATAGATGATAGCCTGGATAGGGATTCGGTAGCTGGCTAAGAGCGTGGTCAATCTCAGCTAAATCTTCTGGGGGAGCGGTTTCCTTTTGTTGCCGCAACTGGTTAACCAGCGCTTTGGTTTCATCAGTTGTGGCGGCTGGCCAAATCAGCACATCTTGGTAAGTTCCCCGCCATTTCGATTCCTCAAGTTGCTTGCCAATATGATCGATAACCCGAATAAAAACTGGTTGCATCAGCAATTCAGCCTGCTGCCATACAACGGGATTGTTGATTTTAGGTGGCATTGTTAATTTAAGTGGCTTTATAGTAGAGGAGTTACAACAACGCAGCCAAACTTATAGATTTGTAATTTACTGCTAAAATAACTGTTTACGGAAGTGAATTCTAGCAATAAATCATCAGCTATATTAGCTTAATCTATTAATATATCACTAATACGCTTATTTACAGCACTAATTTCTGAAATTAGCAAAATACACTCAGAGAACAAAGTGGGTGGATTTTGCTACTATCTCAATTAATTGAGAAACATCCAATAAAATTGATTAATTCCTTAAGTAGAGCAAGCAATAAAAACTCACAAGCTATTATAAATAAGAGGAGTTTGGAGCGTTTTATTGCTTAAACTAGAATGTGCTACTTAATACTTTATTTTTTAGTAAGTTTGAAACTGCAAATATACGCACTTCAAACAATACATTTATCAGCTTTTAGCTGAGTTGTTAATTTGCAGTAGTAATATATAGAACTGCTGAGTAGGTAGAACTTTAGAGTATCTTTGTTGTACTGAGAAATACTCATAGAAGCTCTAAATGATGTTAAAGATTACACATTTAGTAGTGAAATACACTTAACAGAAAATCGAGTTAAATTTTGAATAATAGCATCATGGTACGGGCAAAGCGATCGCTAAAAGCATCATCATCAGGCAGAAGCAGAGCTAACAAAGCAGTATTGATGTTTGCTACCAAGCTTGACTTAGCAGCAGATTTAGATATATCTCGCGCTACAGTACAAAACTTTTTTGCTGGTAAACCAATAGGACGAGAGAATTTTCATAAGATTTGCCAAAAACTAGAACTGCCTTGGCAAGAGGTTGCAGAGCTAGATCAAGAAACTGAAGTACCGCAACAGGAAACAATCATTAGTAGCGGTAATGACATTGATGCTTTAGTTCAAGAGTTGCGCCAAAAAGGACGTGCCAGTATTGAACAGAAGTGTGGGATGATGCGGGTGCTAGATATGTCCCAGCCTATTAATTTGGATGATATTTACACCAATGTCAATATTTTAGAGAAGATTAGCGGTCGTAGGTGGATAGAACTTGCTGAACTACTCAACGTTTGTGCTGTAGACGAGTTTGAGCGCCCAGGTTTGGGCAAAATTACTCAAGAGCGTGTATCAGGGTTAGAAGCTGTCAAAAACCACTTCAAGTTGATGGTTTTAGGGAAACCAGGAGCAGGCAAAACCACGTTTTTAAAGTACATTGCTATGCAATGTAGTTGTGGTAAATTTTTAGCAAATTTGGTGCCAATTTTTATTAGCCTTAAGGACTTTGCGGAGACTGAAAAACAACCAACTTTACTTCAATATATTAATAGCCAGTTTGCTAGTTACCCAGTTAGAAATACTAATGCTGCTCACCAAATCTTAACTGAAGGTAAAGCAATAATTTTATTAGATGGACTTGATGAAGTTCAGGAAAAAGATTGTTATCGGGTTGTGCAAGAAGTTAATTCTTTCTCAGCGAAATACCATAGTAATTATTTTGTAATTACTTGTAGAATTGCCACCCGTGAATATACTTTTGAGCAGTTTACAGATGTTGAAGTCGCGGACTTCGATTTTAGCCAAATTTCTAGTTTCGTTAATAAGTGGTTTATTAGCAAAAATCCAAGTAAAAGTAACAAACTGCTGCACAAACTTCAACAAAATCGTGCTATTCAAGAGCTAGCGACTAGTCCGCTTTTGCTGACTTTGCTGTGTTTGATGTTTGAAGAATCAGTTGACTTTCCTGTGAATCGATCAGAGCTTTACGAAGAAGGATTAAATGTATTACTCAAGAAATGGGATGCTAAACGTAATATTGAACGAGAACAAATATACAAAAATCTATCAATCCAGCATAAAGTAGATTTATTGAGCCAAATTGCCTTAAGAACCTTTGAGCGCAGTGAGTATTTCTTTAGGCAGAGAGAACTAGAGCAGCAAATTGCTGACTATATTTATAACTTACCTAATGCCGATACTAAGCTTGAGGCATTGCAACTAAATAGTGAGGTGATACTGAAATCAATTGAAGCTCAACATGGGCTGTTAGTAGAACGAGCAAGAGGTATATACTCATTTTCTCATCTAACATTTCATGAGTATTTTACTGCTAAAGAAATTGTTAACAGCCCCACTCCCCAAGCAATAGAGCAGAATTTGAAACAACTTGTTAGCCATGTCAATCAAAAACGATGGCGAGAAGTTTTTTTATTGAGTGTAGGAATGTTGCGAAACGCTGATTATTTACTACAATTAATGAAGCAAAAGATTGATCAACTATTAGCTGATGATCAACAATTGCAAGCATTTCTAACCCGAATAAATGAAAAATCGCTTAACGTAAGTGCTAACTATAAATCAGTAGTTATTCGAGCTTTTTATTTCGATCTCGATCTAGCTAGGATACTTGAGTTGGTTGGAAGTAGTCTTGACCTTGCTAGAGCATTTGACCGTAATATTACTCGTAAGCTCAACACTAACCTTGCCCTTGACCTTGCTCTTGATCGTACTCTTGCCCTTAACTCTTTTCTAGAAAATACTACTAATCCTATGAATGTCCTTAGTGCTGTAGTTACTAGGGCAATTGATCATGCTCGTTTAATTGATTCCAATTTAGAGCAAGTGTTGCAAAAACTCAAAAAAGAGACATTTTACCTAGATACAGAGACAGAATTTAGTACATGGTGGAAAAATAATGGCGAGGTTTGGACTGAACAAATAAGAGCAATAGTAATTTACCATCGCTGTTTCGGGTATGATTGGCAGTTTAGTAATCAGCAAAAGGAAGCGCTAAAACAGTATTACGATGCGAATATGTTACTAGTAGATTGTCTTAATAGTAATTGCTACGTAACTACTAAATACCGTCAGGAAATTGAAGCAACTTTATTGTTGCCAATCAGTGATATTTAAGTAATTTTAAATTAATTATTCTGCTCGGTATTTAAAGTTATCAAAATAATTGTGTAAAAAAGGTTATATTCGAAAGCGTGTCGGATGTAAAAATAGGCAAAACTATTGTTAGCACGAACATAATAAAGGAACTCCTCTGCATAATGTTTATTACTTTTAATATCAGAGCGCTGGTTAACTCTAGATTAAAAATTAAGTATTAGGAAGTGGGACATCTATAATATTGTTGTAATCTTTAGACTAAGTAATGTTATTTATTTTATTTGAAAAAAGTACAGCGCTGCTTTTTTAGTTATTAATGTAGAGAATATAGACAATTGAGCTAATTTCAAGATAATTTAGACATCTCGGCTGTGTTTATGAGCGAACAGAAGCGCCAAAAATGGATTTGTCGTGTTTTAATTAATAACGATAAGAGCGAGAGTATAAAAATTTGTGGAATTAGGTATAAAAAGTATATACCAATATCAGAACTTATTTGCGATCGCCAAAAAGTGCTTACTACTAAAATAGGAGCAGCATTTCTAAGCGCAGCAGTGGTGTAACTGGAAAAAACCAGCTAACTCGCGTCCTGCTACTATATCCGAAGTGTTAGTAGAGGAATCCTGCCGCAGTTACGTTGATTTTTGTGTGAGGAGACGTGGTGAAACGACAACTATTTAATAGCTTTTGGTTAAGTCTTACTGTAGCAGCATTCGGCACTCAGCCTGTTACGGCTGATACCCCGTCGATCAGGGAATTAAAAAACGACCCGCCAATTAAGGTTAATGAAGGCAGCTTACAGGTTCCTCCTAGCAAGATGCCGCCGAGGTTGACCCCCCGTAGAGTTTCAACTGAATCACCGCAGGCAGTACCAACTAAAAAAAGTGGCACAGCTAGGAATAAAATACAAGCAAATCAGTCTAACCCTAGCCCAATAGTAGTTCCCTCATCTGCTGATACTGATCTGCGTCCACAAGCTTCCCAAGCTCCTCGCTATCTTGACCCCAGCCCCAATGAGTTGCAGTTTCCCACCAGACCTGAAGAAGTGCGAATTCAAGGGACTCAGCCGATTACCTTAGAACAAGCTTTTGACCTAGCACGACGCAATAATCGGCAGCTACAAGTTGCTGAATTAACCTTACAACGCAGTCGCGCTGCTGTGCGAGAGGCACAAGCTGCTTTGTATCCCAACCTTAATATTAACTCTGATGTTACTCGTTCGCAGTCTGCTGGTAGTGAACTCCAAGCTCGCGCCCAAGCTGCTCAAGCACCTCAAAACCAGCCCGACCTAGATACAGCTAGCGCTGCTTTGAATGGTACAGCGCAACTAAGTTATGACGTATACACGGCTGGTGAGCGCTCTGGACGAATTCGGGCGGCTGAGGAACAGGCACGCTTCGACCAATTGGATGTTGAGCGGATAGCTCAACAACTACGCTTGGATGTCTCTAATGATTACTTCAATCTGCAAGCAGCAGATGAGCTAACGCGGATTAACCGCGCTGCTGTTACAAATGCGGAAGCTAGTTTAGAGGATGCTCAAGCTTTAGAAGAAGCGGGAGTGGGAACAAGGTTTGATGTCCTGCGCTCTCAAGTACAGCTAGCTAATGCAAATCAAGATTTGACTAACGCTTTGAGTCAGCAGCAAACTTCGCGTCGCCAGTTAGCTCAACGCTTAAGTATTAATCAGTCAGTCAGTATCTCAGCAGCAGATCCGGTAGAAACAGCTGGTAATTGGAACCCAACCCTGGAAGAAAGTATTGTGCTAGCTTTTCAGAATCGCGCTGAACTAGAGCAGCAATTGGCACGACGGAATATCAGTGAGTCCCAGCGACGGATAGCGCTTTCGCAAAACCGACCTAGAGTTAGTCTGATTACCAACTATAACGTGCTAGACAGTTTTGACGATGATACAGGTTTTGCTGACGGATATTCTTTAGGAGCTAGTTTTTCCCTAAATTTGTTTGATGGCGGAGCAGCAAGAGCAAGGGCGAGGCAAGAGGAAGCTAATATTGCGATCGCTGAAACTAATTTTGCTGACGTTCGTAATCAAATCCGCTTTGAAGTAGAACAAGCCTATGCTGATTTGCAATCAAATTCAGATAATATTCTCACATCGTCTGTTGCTTTGGAACAGGCTAGGGAAGCTTTACGTTTAGCTCGTTTACGCTTTCAAGCGGGTGTAGGCACTCAAACAGACGTAATTAATGCGGAAAATGACCTTACCAACGCTGAAGGTAATCGTGTTACTGCTATTTTGGATTACAACCGCGCCTTAGCTAGTTTACAACGAGCTATCAGCACTGGTCAGCCACGCTAGGCAAGGTTATGTTAGGTTGCAGATAGTCGGAGAAACAATCTTCTGAGGCGCTGGGGAAGCTAGGGGAGAAAATCTAAAAATCGCTTGTCATAGTTAATATATTTCCTATTCTGACTCTTGTCCCCTTGTCCCCTTGTCTTGCCTCCTGCCTTCTTTATCAAACATCGGAATCGAGTAGAAAGGCATCGCAACTTTTGTCTAAATCTTTTAAAACATCACAAAGCCTAATTTGAGCTTTTTGGTATTCCTCTATATCTCCTTGTTCAAAATATAGTTTGGTAGCTTGCTGTAAATCTTCAACTGCTTGCCAATAGACTTTGTTAGAACTTCCGGCATACTGGGCAATTTCGTAGCGGACAGTACCTCGTTTAAAATAAGCTTCAGCTTCTTGAGGATTAAGACTGAGAGCTTGATCTAAGTCGTTAATTACTTTGCTATATGCTTTATTGGGGTCATCACTGTACTGGACAAATTGATACTGGACAATACTCCGCTTAACATAAGCTTTGGCATTATCAGGATTAAGACGTAGAACTTGATTAAAGTCTTTCATTGCTGCTTTGTAGCTTTGATCAGGATCTCTACTATAAGGAGCAAGTTCGTAGCGAATTATGCCTCGTTTAAGATGAGCTTCTTCCTGTTGAGGATTGAGGCGCAAAGCTTGGTTATAGTCTTCTAGGGCTGCTT
>ERZ501023.63-NODE-63-length-34184-cov-6.611533_pt1 | contig 34184 bp, 27 predicted proteins | sample MGYA00248839_ERZ501023 | MGnify/ENA primary metagenome ERZ501023 (study PRJEB25958, sample SAMN03398596) | human skin metagenome | study: EMG produced TPA metagenomics assembly of the Human Skin Microbiome Metagenome (human skin metagenome) data set.
ATAAACTTCGACAATCACACCTCCGGGGCAAAACCCAGGCAAGAATTAAAAACTGTGCAATTGATCATCTTAACGCAATGCCTGAAAATTGACGGTACTGTCAGCTTTTAAATGAAAGTTAAGGGGATTTGGTGTGTTCTAGGTAAAATGTCATGAGTTAGTTCACCCAACACATCAATATATTAGTGAAATTCTGTAAGCATAAACAATGACTGAACACTCTGTATTAGATAGTGTGATTGCAATTTTTGATATTGACGGTGTGATCCGCGATGTTAGTGGCTCGTATCGGCGGGCGTTGGCTGATACAGTAGAGCAATTTACAGCTGGAGCTTATCGTCCTTCGCAGTTAGATATTGACCAGTTAAAGTCAGAAGGCATCTGGAATAACGATTGGGAAGCTTCTGAGGAATTGATTTACCGCTACTTGGAAACGCAGGGACAGCCGCGAACGCAACAACTGAACTACCAAGAAATTGTCGCCTTTTTTCAATCTCGTTACCGAGGCACAGACCCCCACAATTGGACAGGCTATATTCGTGATGAACCTTTACTGTTACAGCCGAGCTATTTAGAACAACTAAGTGCAGCTGGGATTCCTTGGGGCTTTTTCAGTGGTGCGCCTCATGCGGAAGCTGCCTATGTATTGGAAAAACGCCTGTATCTGCGATCGCCAGTGCTGATTGGCATGGAGGATGCACCTGGCAAGCCTGATCCTACTGGTCTATTAACAGTTGTTCGCCAACTAAAGCAGCATATTCTTGACACACCGACAATAGTATATGCAGGAGATACTGTTGCTGATATGTACACAGTAGAGAAAGCGCGTAGACGCGAAGCGGCTTGTCGTCAGACATCGCTATTTCCAGACTATAGCTGGGTTAGTGTAGGAATTCTGCCGCCTCATGTCCAAGAAACACCAGCGCGGCGTGATGCTTATGCCGAAGCTCTTAAAGCAGCAGGAGCAGCAGTAATTTTTAGTAACGTGCAGGAATTGACCCCAGCACAGATTGAACAATTGGTACTGAAGTCATCGGTACACTGCCTTTAAAAGGCAGTGCCTGCGTAAGCGCAACGCATGGTCGAAGAGCATTGACTGCTTTCCGCAGTTAAGCTGAGAGAAATTCATGATGCCACTGTTGAGCGACTTTATCCCAGCCAAATGTATCTTTAAGAGCTAATGCTTCCTTTCTTAAAAGTTCTTGTTTATCTGGATTTTTAAGTAAGTCTAGCACCGCTTCTAAAAAGGCATTGTTTGTTTCTTGATTACCAGCAATGCCCTTAATTTTGATACCCGACTTGACATTTTCAGCTAAACCCGCAAAATCAGTTACAACAGAAACACAACCACAGGCTTGAGCTTTCAAACAGCTAATGCAAAAAGTTTCTGGAATATGGCAAGGATAAACATATATTCCTGATCTTAGCAATTCTTCAATCAACTGCTTATGACCGACCCTGCCATGTTCATAGACATTTTTTTGTTGAAAAAGTCGTAATATTTCTTCCTTTTTATCTGGTAATTGGGGAAACATTTTAATCAACGGTGACTGGATTAAAGCATCAACTACCTGCCATCCATAAAAAAGGTGAAGCTCTGCATCAGGAAATTCTTGAATAACCTCTTCCCATTTAATAAGAAGATGTTCAATACCCCGTGTATAGTCACTAATATAAATTAGCCTCTTTGGGTTTCTGGGAATTCCATCTATGTTGAAATCCTCTAGATTAATTCCATTTCTTGTCAGAAATATTTTTTCTTCAGGAATCCAGTTAGGCAGCATGGATTTATGAGAATTTGACAGCATAAATAGCTTGTCAAAACTTTCTAAAAATTCAGTTTGCTGAGAAGATTCTACAGGAGGTAACAATTGAGGATTGTCATGCATCCATACTGCGGTTTTTCTAGCTTTTACTTTCATCATCATCGGTTGCAGCCAGTAACGATGAAATATGAAGATATTAAAATTGTCCTGAAGATTTAATTTGTCAGCTAACTGATAGACAACGCCATTATATTCCCCCTCCATATTGCCACACCTGTTAAAAACAGTAACTTGGTAGCCCAATTTAACAAGTTCTTGGCTTAAGTAAATCACCGCTTCCTGACTTCCTGCTATCCCTTTGTCAATACAAGGAGGAGCCCAATCTTCCACATGGAATGACAGGTTGGCATAAATTACAATTGAGTTTTCTTCCCAGTCCATCTACTGATATTCCTTTTACAGATTCGCTCTTAAGTTGGTGAGTTATTGCAGAAACAGCCAGAAATTCAGACACTAGACTTTAATTATTCTTGGTATTTTAGGGTTGACCAGATAAAACAGGCTTCTTTGTAGATACAGCTTGTTCGATAATATCAGCCGCTCGATTCACTCCTCCTGCTTGCTTAGTCGCCTTTTGTAACCTGAGTGCATTCTTTTTGTAAGCATCTTCTCTCAGCACTCGCTGAATAGCTCCTCGCAGCCTTTTAACGCTCAATTTGCCTAGAGGGACAACTTCACCCGCTCCTGTCCAAGCTATCCGCGCTGCTACTCCTGGTTGATCGTTAGCAACGGGAATTGCCACCATCGGCACGCCATTCTTCACGCATTCCATTGTCGTATTCATACCTGCATGAGTAATCATGAGAGTCGCTTTTTCAAGTAGTTCTAATTGAGGTGCATACTCAACTACTAAAGGATTTCCTGGCAAGTCTGGCAGTGATTCTGGTTTAGCGGAACCTCCTAGAGAAATTACTAACTGGGCATCTAATCCTTCACAAGCTGAGGCAATAGTTTGAAAAACCCAAATTAGGCGATTTTGCAAGGTTCCCATTGAAGCATAAATCAAAGGTTTTCCTGTCAACTTTTCATAGGGAAAAGTAACAGGTGCGCGGCTAGCTGAAGTAAGGTAGGTTCCTGTGAAATGGAACCAAGGAGGTAATTCTTGTCTGGGATATTCAAACTCGGCAGGTGCTTGACTGAGTATAGCCAGTTGAGAGTAAGCATCATTAGGCTGCGAGTACAAAGGTAGCTTCCACTCGCGGCGATACTCGTCTATCACGTCTCGATTTGGTTTGGCGACGCGATTAAGTAACGTATAACCTAATTTGTTGCGTAAACGTGCCCACCAAGCTGGGCTATATTTCCAAAGGGTGTTAAAAGGAGGAACACCTGGTTCTCTATTAAGCACTACAGCACTACACACAGTGACGAAAGGAATTTCGAGAAAATCAGCAATAGTCCCTCCCTCTACTGAACTTTGGTTTACTAGCAGAGCTTCTACACCTGCTGCTTTAAGTAATGATGGAGCGTCCCGGAGCGTAACAGCAGAAGTCTGCTTGAGCAGGTAAATGGTATATTGCAATGCTGCTAGTCCACGCAGTTGCCCTAACTTGGTAAAGAATTCTGCTGTTGAACCAACGGGAAAATCTTGCTCACCAATTGCCTGGAATTCTATTTTTGCTGCTAGTGCCTTAGATTGTGTATCGGGTGTTCCAAAGAGGGTGACGCGGTGTCCGCGCCGTTGAAGTTCCTGCCCCAAGGGAAGCATAGTGTTGAGTGGACCAGTTGCTGCACCAGGACTGATAATGCCAAAATGTGTCATAAAATATGTCGGCAAAGGACTAATTTTTTAAATACATCTACGCTGGCAGTAATTCCTGAAAATCTCATTGGAGATTGAAACTACTGAAGCTTTAAAAACTTCTCCAAAGCTGCAACCATTTTAGGAGACCAACGGCGGACATTTGCCACCCAGTTCAAGTCTTTGTAACGCGCGTCAAGTCCAACAGCTGCAACCCAGTTACTCTCGGCTTCGCCTTGTTTTCCTTGCTCCCAGTAAGCAGCAGTAAGCGCCGCCCGCATATCAGCGAAGTTAGGATATTTGCGGATAATATTTCGCATCTGGCGAATTGCTGCTTCGGTTTGACCAGTTTCATACAAAGCAAGGGCGTAATTAGCACGGGCAAAAGCAAAGTTAGGAGCCATATCAGCCGCTTTACTATAGTCAGCGATCGCCTCTTGCCACTTCCCTAACCCCGCCTCCGCATTCCCTCGGTTGTTATATGCCATTGCATCTTTAGGGTCAAGTTCTAAAACATGGTTGTAATCTGCGATCGCGTCTTCCCATTTCCCTAACCCTTCCAAGGCAGTACCGCGATTTAAATAAGGATCAGTAGCATTCGGGGCAAGTTGGATTGCTTGATTGTAGTCAGCGATCGCTTCCACTAACTTGTTCTGACTTACCCGCGCATTCCCGCGATTACTTAAAGCAGCCGGATTATCAGGAAATTGCTCAATAATTTGCGTCCAGTAAGTTTCAGCTGTCGCAAAATCGCCTTTGTTAGTAGCACTTAGGGCTTTTTGAGCTACTTCGTCTAGTTGTTGCAACTGCTGTTGAGTAATAAGCTGGGATTGGGCGATCGCTGGTTGTGCTGAACCAAAGATCAGCAAGACACTCAGAAAAATTGAAATTAAGCGAATCATGGCAATAGTGATAACTGTTGATTTGGCGGCGTAAAACCCAAATGCTTGTATGCCCCTGGAGTCGCAACGCGACCTCTGGGTGTACGGTGTAAATAGCCAATTTGCATTAAATAAGGCTCGTAGACTTCCTCAATAGTCTGGATATCCTCGCCTGTAGCCGCCGCCATTGTTTCTATTCCCACTGGACCGCCATTAAACTGTTCAATCATCACACTCAGCATTCGCCTGTCTGTCCAATCCAGTCCACAGGGATCTACTTGAAACAGTTCTAAAGCTTCGGCGGCGGCGCTATTGTTAATGATTCCCACTGCTTTAACTTGAGCATAGTCTCGGACTCTTTTCAGCAGCCTATTAGCAATTCGAGGTGTCCCACGCGCACGACGGGCAATTTCCAGCGCCCCATCGTCGGTAATTGGTGTTTGCAGTAACTGCGCGGTTCGCAGCACAATTAAGCTTAGTTCCTCTGGTTCATAAAAGCGTAAGCGTTGAATTAAACCAAAGCGATCGCGCAATGGTGAAGACAGCGCCCCGACTCTGGTTGTTGCTCCCACTAGCGTAAACTTTGGTAATTGCAAACTCCGAGTTTTAGCACTAGAACCCTTACCAGTCGTAATATCTAACCGATAATCCTCCATTGCTGGATAGAGAATTTCTTCTGCCATGCGGGACAAGCGATGAATTTCATCAATAAATAAAATATCCCCGGGCTTCAGGCTTACTAGTAGTCCTACAATGTCGCGGGGACGTTCCAAAGCTGGCGCACTGGTAATTTTGCAGTCTACTCCCATTTCAGTTGCCAAAATGAGCGCCATTGTAGTTTTTCCCAAACCAGGAGGACCATACAGCAGTAAATGATCTAAAGTTTCACTTCTGGCGATCGCTGCTTTAATCGCAATATCTAAAACATCCTTTAAGTCTTTCTGCCCGATGTAATCAGCAAATCTTTGGGGTCGGATGCTTTCTTCCTGCTTTCCTTGTTCATCCCCTACGGCTTGCGGTTGCAAAAGGTCTTCAGCCGGTTTTTTTGTCTTACGGCTGCTAGATGAATCCCGACGCTGTTTTGGTTGTTCGGGTTCTTGAGGCTGTTTTTTAGAAGAAATAATCGCCATGATTAATAACTTAGCGCTATAGCTGTGATAAAAACACGGTAAAGAGCGCATCTGGAGCTTTTTAGCTGTTGGGTGTTAGATATTAAAGAGTCCGTATAACCACCACTCATGAGGAGCGCCAGGAATTGCCATGCTAGCTAAAAGAATCTTACCTTGCTTAGACGTGAAGGCGGGGCGAGTGGTCAAAGGAGTTAACTTTGTTGATCTTAAAGATGCAGGCGATCCTGTAGAACTGGCGAAGGTTTACAACTCTGCTGGTGCTGATGAATTGGTGTTTCTAGATATTACGGCAACTCACGAAGACCGAGATATTATTTTTGATGTTGTCTACCGCACTGCTGAACAAGTGTTTATTCCTTTAACTGTTGGTGGCGGTATTCAAAGCTTAAGCATGATTAAAGATTTGTTAAGGGCTGGTGCAGATAAAGTAAGTATTAATTCTGCTGCGGTGCGCCAGCCAGAGTTAATTAACCAAGCAAGTGATCGCTTTGGTAATCAATGTATAGTCGTGGCGATTGATGCGCGGCGGCGACAAGATCCCACTAATCCTGGTTGGGATGTCTATGTGAGGGGTGGACGGGAAAACACTGGGTTAGATGCCTTACTTTGGGCGCAAGAAGTTCAAAAACGCGGTGCTGGGGAGTTACTAGTAACGAGTATGGATGCAGATGGTACGCAAGCAGGGTACGACTTGGAATTGACACGCGCGATCGCCCAATCTGTCCAAATTCCCGTAATTGCTTCTGGTGGTGCGGGTAACTGCGAACATATTCATGCAGCGCTAACTGAGGGTAAAGCCGAAGCAGCTCTTTTAGCCTCGCTTCTACATTATGGGCAATTAAGCGTCGCCCAAATCAAAACTTACCTCAGCGATCGCGCTTGTCCAGTACGAATGCTAACTCATTGATCCAATTACTTAATTTAGGCAAATATTTTCCTCAATTTGCCCCTGAGTGTCTGGTTTATGGTTAAGATATGTAAATAAGTTTAAAAATTTTATAAAAAATGATGATTACTATTTTAATTTTTGATGTTGCTTTAGTGGCTTGGTCACTACACTTGATGGAAGAAGCTGTCCATCATCGAGAGTTCTCTTTAATGCTAGCTGGGACTCTAGTAGCGATCGCTGCTGCTGCTATGTTAGTTGTCTATTTCCTGATGAACAATTGCATCGGTTATTTGATGCATAGCTCTTAGCACTCATAAATTAATGTGCAAAGGGTTGACGATTTAGCAATTATTAAGCGACAATATAAAACTCTCAAGGGGTTATAGCTCAGTTGGTAGAGCACCTCAATGGCATTGAGGGGGTCTGCGGTTCGAATCCGCATAGCTCCATTTAATACCGCTACGCGGAGTCCTTAGTCATTAGTTGACCACACATACTTCCTGTAGAACTGGAAATATCCTTCACTGATTTGTTTCGCTGATCACGAATGACTAGTAACTAATAACTAATCTACTAAGTTAACGTCAAATACTTCAGCAAACTTTATTGCTACTTGCGATCGCACCTGCTCTATACTAATTTCCGGAATCCATTGATTTAAACTGCCAACTGGCTTGTGAGCAATCCCACAAGGCACAATCTGCTCAAAACCTGTCAAATCGGGACATACATTTAAGGCGAAACCGTGCATAGTAATCCAACGGCTAACTTTAATGCCAATAGCAGCAACTTTTCGCCCTTCTAACCATACACCAGTTAAACCGGGTAAGCGATCGCCTGGCAATCCATAAATCGCCAACACTCTGATTAAGACTTCTTCTAGTTGGCGTAGATACCAATGCAAGTCTTGACAATAATATCTTAAATTTAGAATCGGATAGCCTACTAATTGACCAGGGCAATGGTATGTTACCTCACCGCCTCGCTCTACTCGCTGCACGTCAAAGGTAGTTTTGTCAAGGTCAAACTTCAGAAATTCTAGGCTGGCTCCTTGTCCTAGAGTATAAACAGGATTATGTTCTAGCAAGATTAAGACATCATCCAGACTAGGGTCTTTAATCCGGTGTTGCAACAGCGATCGCTGCCATTCTAGAGCAGTTGCATATAATACTACAGATTGGTTGTGTAGCCAACAATTTCGTTTCTGGACTAAATCTTCCGAGGATGTCTGCTTACTCGCAATCATACTAAAAATCAAGTTTACTTTTTGCAAATTTTGGTTCAAGTTTTATCCTATGAGTCAAGAAATGTCACAAGATGCAAAGGTTTTTAAAGAGAATTCCAACGTCTTTATTTTACAGAATACAAAGTGTTAGGGTGGTAGAACCTCAAATTATCAGAGAGGCAGCTTTTTCTAAATTAATTACACACTTGCAACTTTGCAGGTTAACTATGAAAATACTAGATTTGCCTAATTGTGAAAGTAAATAATCAAAGTAATCATCAGCATACCTGCATTTCTAGATACCTTCTAAATAAATACTTTCACTTAGAAATCCAAAATCTATTCAATTTTAACAGTAATGTTAGGTATAATTAAGAAGTTATGAGTGGTAAAAATTGCAACAAATTTATTTTTTGATCACTAAACTAATCACAACGCCAACTTTTTGAAAAGTCAAGCTAAACTACAAATACACTTAAAAAAGTGAGCGATGCGTGAGCTTAATAATCAATCAATAATTGTTGTTGAGACGGCAATTTAGCCCACGTCTGTAGCACCTGAAACAGGTTTGAACGATAGTCCTGCGGGAGAATTGAATATGAAGCTTGTTATCCACGGCAAAAATATTGAGATCACTGATGCAATTCGTGAGTATGTGCATCAAAAGATTGAAAAAGCGGTAAATCACTTTCAGAACTTGACAACTGAAGTAGACGTGCATTTGTCAGTAGCACGAAATCCCAGGATAAATACTAAGCAAGCGGCTGAAGTAACAATTTACGCTAACGGAAGTGTAATCCGTGCCGAGGAGAGTAGCGAAAGTTTATATGCCAGCATAGATTTGGTAGCTGATAAAATTGCGCGTCAGTTACGCAAGTATAAAGAAAAACGTCAAGATCAGAAAACTCATACTCAGCCCAAGCTGAGTGTGCAAGTAGGCGAACCAGTAGTACAGGATTTAATTGGCGATCGCACCCCAGAACTACCAAGCGAAGTTGTCCGTACCAAATACTTCGCTATGCCACCAATGACACTTACCGAAGCTTTGGAACAGCTGCAACTAGTGGATCATGACTTTTATATGTTCCGCAATGCTGAAACCGGGGAAATTAATGTAATTTATGAGCGCAATCACGGCGGCTTTGGGGTAATTCAACCCCGCAATGCTAATGGAAATCAAAACGGCAAAGCGCATACAACAAGTGAGCAACAGAAGTCGCACTCAACCAAGGCATAAAGTAAGTAAAGATGGGGAGCAGGGGAAATAAAAGCAGTTACAGAAGATTGTTATAGTTTTCCCTAATCCCCTAGTCCCCTAGTCCCCTTGTCCTCTTTCAGCCTCTAGTCTCTAACTGTTGGATAATTTTCAGCGACTCCTCAATGTGTCCTTTAAAATTGAACTGAGAATTAAAAATATTCTGCACAACTCCTTGGCGATCAATTACATAAGTGACACGCCCTGGAAATAACCCAAAGGTTGCAGGTACGCCGTATAGCTTCCTTACCTTGTTGTCAGTATCACTCAACAAAGTAAACGGTAGCTTGTACTTAGCAGCAAAGCCCCTATGTGATTCTGGTGAATCGGCGCTAATGCCGATGACTTCTGCACCAGCTGATTTAAAAACTTCATATTGATCTCGAAAAGCACAAGATTCTGTCGTACATCCGGGTGTGTCGTCTTTCGGGTAGAAATATAAAACTACGTATTTCCCAGAAAAATCTTTGAGGCTAATTGCACTCCTTTGAGAAGCAAGAGTGAAATCTGGGGCGGTATCTCCAACTTTAACTGTCATAGGATCTAGTGCTACAAATAAAAATTAGTAAATCATTAACTTTTGTATCTTACCTTGAGCTAAAAGAGTATAGCTAGTCAAAAGTAATTGCTCTGAGTTGAAATTGCCGTGCAGTAACTTAATTTGAGTTGGGAACTGCTTAGTTTACTCCCCAACTCCATATTAAAGCTAGGAGTAAAAGCGTTAGTATGCTCGTAAGTGGTTTTAGAGTGCCGAAAGCAAATAGGAAACAGTATAAATTCAAAAAAAGAAGTAAAACGCCTAATCTGGGCTGACCTAGTGACTAACTGTTAAACTTACGCTAAAAAAGATAAAATAGCACTTCTTGCCCAGCAGGTATCTGTATTCCTTGGTGGAGATGTTTATGAAAAAACCTCACATAGCAGGGGTTAGTGTTGCGGTTACTGCACTATGTATCCTGACTGGATTAGCTCAACCGAGTCTCTCGCTTGAATCGCCTTTGTTGGTGCAGCAGTCGGCGCGGAGAAATTTCGGACAGGCAGAAGCTTTTAATAACCGGGGAGTTGAGCTAGCCCAAGAAGGAAAAATCACCCAGGCGATCGCCGCTTTCACGCAAGCGATCAAAATTTATCCTAAGTTTGAGAATGCCCACAATAATTTAGGGCTTGCCCTTGGTAGTCAAAATAAGTTCTCTGAGGCAGCTACCGCCTTTAAGCGAGCTTTAGCAATCAATCCCCAGAATTTTGAAACTTACAACAATTTAGGGATTGCCCTTGGTAGCCAAGGAAAATTTACAGAAGCAGTTGCAGTATTCAATCGGGCAATTCAAATTAATCCTAACGCGCCAATTTCCCACCAAAACTTGGGAGTTGCTTTCTGGAGTCAAGGAAAGTTACCAGAAGCAGTTGCTTCTCTGCAAAAAGCCAAAGAGTTATATTCAGCCCAAAAAAATACTGGCGGCGTTCAGCAAGTAGAGCAAGTTTTGCAGGAGATTAAAACTCCTTAAATTGCTAAAGTGGCTGTGCATAGAAGTCGCTTTGCAGTTGTTCGTCTTAGGAACGCGATCGCATTAAATTTTTCAGCTCTCGCCACAACGGGAAGCCAAGAGAATTAGACTGGGGATAAGTCAGAATTCCTTGACTGGGGCTAAGTAGTAACGCCAAAGTAAAAAAGCCGGAAGCTACTAAGACAATTGCAGCACCTGAAGGTAAATTGAAAAAGTAGCTAATATACATACCGCTAATACTAGCTAATACGCCAATTCCTGCCCCTAAAATCATCATTTGATTTAGTCGCTTTACTAGCAAATACGCTGTTGCTCCGGGGGTAATAAGTAAAGCTAAAACTAGAATTACACCCACTGCCTTTAGACTAGCAACAATTGTGAGGGCAATTAGCACCATTAACCCAAAATTAAGCAGATTCACGGGTAATCCCGCCGCTTGAGCGCCTAATGGATCAAAGGTGTAGAAAAGCAATTCTTTATACAACAGCACAACGACGGTGACAACAACAGCAGAGATAATTGCTGTATTTCGGACTTCTTCGAGGGTGACACCTAAAATATTGCCAAATAAAAAGTGGTTGAGGTCAATTTTGTTGTCTTTTTGAATAATTGTAATTAAGGTAATGCCCAAGGCAAAAAAGGCAGAAAAAACAATGCCCATTGCCGCATCTTCTTTAATTGGCGATCGCGTCCGAATTAGCGTAATTACAACTGTACTGAGAACGCCAGCAATAAATGCACCAACAAAAATATCAGCCCCAATAATAAAGGCGATCGCAAGTCCCGGTAATACAGAATGACTAATAGCATCTCCTAGTAAAGCTAATCGCTGTACCATCAGATAGCTACCCACGATCGCACAGATAATTCCTACTAAAATGGCAATAAAAAGCGATCTTTGCATAAAACCATATTGCAACGGTTCAATCAAAGCTGACAGCATCAAGCAGCTTCTCCCTCAAAGAAGACTACCTCTACCTGTCCTCGATAAGCGCGATTCATGTTTTCTGGCTTTAATACCGAAGTCTGAGTACCACTAGCAATTAACTGAGTATTGAGTAAAATCAAGTCTTTAAAGTGGGTAATCGCTTCGCCTAGATCGTGATTAACAACTAAGACAATTTTGCCAGCGTCTGCTAGTTCGTGAAAGATATCAAAAATTACGGCTTCGGTTTTTCTGTCAATCCCAGCTAGAGGTTCATCAAAGCAGAAAATTTCGCCTTCCTCGGCTAAAGCACGCGCGATGAATACCCGTTGTTGCTGTCCTCCCGACAATTGCCCGATCGAGCGATCGCGGTACTCACTCATTCCCACCCGTTCTAGTGCAGCCGCCGCCATTTGCTTACTAACACTAGAAAAACGGCGAAACCAACCCGCTTTTCTGACTCTTCCCATCAGCACTACATCCCACACCGTTGCTGGGTAACTCCAGTCAATTTGCGATCGCTGCGGCACATAGGCAACTTTATCTAGCTGGTTCATCAACGGTTTGCCTTTATATAAGACAATGCCGTTATTGATCGGGGTAAGTCCTAGCATTGCTTTCATTAACGTGCTTTTGCCAGCACCATTAGGACCAATAATCCCCGTTATCCCACCCTAAGTGCGTGTAGCGCGGCAGACAGTGGCGCTAATTCCGAGGCAGATGCTAAACCAAACGTAGTTTCAACCAGTACGGTAATTAATGACTGGGCGGCACAAGTAGGCAAAGATGAAATTGAGTTAACGGGAATTTTGCAGCCAGGAGCAGATCCGCACGTATACGAACCAGTACCAAAAGATTCTATTGCTTTTGAGCAAGCAGACTTAATTTTGTATAACGGCTACAACCTAGAACCAGGGTTAATTAAATTAATGAACGCTGCAGGCATCAAAGCGCGGAAAGTGCCTGTGGGGGAAGTAGTGCAACCTTTGCAGTTGAATAAAGCCGGGGAAACAGTGCCAGATCCGCACGTTTGGGGGGATGTGAAAAATGCGATCGCGATGGTGAATGCCATTAGAGATGCGTTAATTGAATTATCGCCAGAAGACAGAGAAGAATTTACCCAAAATGCAGCTAAATTTAATGCTCAACTGCAACAACTAGATGCTTGGACTGCCAAACAAATTCAAACTATCCCAGCAGATAAGCGGAAATTGGTAACTACACACGATGCTTTTCAATACTATGCTAACGCCTACGGATTAGACGTTTTCGGTACTTTAATTGGTATTAGCACCGAAGAACAACCAAGCGCTCAAACAGTGAAAAAACTATCGGATGCAATTAAATCAACTGGCGTTCCGGCAATTTTTGCAGAAACTACAATTAATCCGGCACTAATTAAAACAGTTGCTGGGGAATCAGGGGCAAAATTAGCTCCAACGTCGCTCTATTCAGATTCAATCGGCGCACCTGGTAGTGACGGAGATTCGTATATTCAAAATGGTGGTTTCTAATACGCGCACAATTGTTCAAGCACTAGGGGGAAAGTATACAACACCATTTCAAGCGTCTGGTACTTGATAGCTAAAGCTAGCGCTCCTCACGCTCAAGCTTGCGGTTAACTAACCGGACTTGATTTTGCTTAACTACTACTGGTAGCAGTGCTAGGGGACGTTTAGCAGGACCACGAACTACCCGCCCTTGGGAATCAAATTGAGAACCGTGACAAGGGCAATTAAACTTATTAATTTGGGCATCCCATTGGACTGTACATCCGAAATGAGTACAGATAGAACTAATGGCATATTGCTCGATTTCAGGTTTCTCGTTGATCACAAGATAAGTCACTTTTGGGCGAGTCAATCCCCTGACAGGAATTCGATCACCTGGCTTTACCCTAGCTAGCAGTTGATCAGCTTGAATGAGTTGTTCAGTTTCGTCTGTTGCGCTTACGCCTGGTAAATAATTCTCACAGCGTGAATTTGCTGGATACAAAAAGCAGAAGTTTTCTAAATCTTCCTGGCTTTGGCTGCGTTGGGGAAATAGGTAGCCGATGCCAATTGAGGCGATCGCACTACCAGCCATATACTTGAGAAAATTCCGGCGTTTTTTCAGGCTAGTCCAGCTTTTGTGCTGATTCAAATTCTCAGACATAATTAATTTTTGCATAAAATCGTTAACTCTCTGCTCCCAGTGAGAAGTAGGGAGACTCACTATTATTAATAGTAATAAGTAACACTTAAAATCAGCGTTAGAAGGTTCAAGTTGATGCTAGGTAATACCACTATAAAAGTACCTCCTTTAGAGAGTGGCGATCGCCTCACTCGTCCAGAATTTGAGCGTCGCTATCAAGCAATGCCACATCTTAAAAAAGCTGAATTAATAGAAGGAGTGGTGTACGTGGCATCTCCTGTACGGATGGCGAATCATAGCAGACTCCATGCTCAAATTGTAGGTTGGCTAATGGTCTACAGTGCAGCAACGCCTGGAGTAGATTTGGCAGACAACGCCACTGTACGCTTAGATATTGATAACGAACCACAACCGGATGCCTTGTTGCGACTAGAGCCAGAAGTCGGCGGTAACTCTCGGATTAGCGAAGATGACTATGTTGAAGGCGCACTAGAACTTATTACCGAAATTGCTACTAGTAGCGCCTCTTATGACCTCAATGACAAGCTAAATGCCTATCGTCGTAACGGTGTACAAGAGTATATTGTCTGGCAGATTTATGAGAATAATCTGGATTGGTTCAGCCTCAAAGAAGGCAACTACGTTAATCTTCAGCCAGATGCCACAGGTGTAATTCGTAGCCACCTTTTCCCTGGCTTATGGCTATCAGTCACCGCTTTACTAGAAGGTAACTTAGCTGAGGTTTTGGCTGTATTGCAACAAGGATTACAGTCAACACATCAGGCTTTTGTAGAACGTCTGAGCAGTCAGTAATAGCTTAATGGTTGTTTAGAAATTAGGGTGAGCTTAGTAGAGCGATCGCTTTCAATAGATGTGAGATTTACGAGTTTGGTTGGGCATTCTAACTATAGTGGTTGTGCGTAATTATTAACTACGTCAGCCTAAGACTTAACCTAATAGCGATCGCACCAAGATTGTGCCTGGCAACCATGAAAGCGACTGAAACCAACTGCCTCAAATTCCTCAAAGAACCCAAGCAATTTGTCATTCCTATTTATCAACGCACTTACAGTTGGACGCTCAAGCAATGTCAGCAACTGTGGCACGATATTTTACGAGCTACTGAGGATGAGTCGGTATCAGGACATTTTATCGGTTCAGTAGTATACATTGAGCGCGGTCTGTATCAAGTGACTTCTGTACCTCAGCTCCTTGTAATTGATGGACAGCAACGTTTGACTACAATTTCTCTGCTGTTGGCGGCTTTGGGAAAAGCAATTGAAGCATCAGGTGACAGCCTGGAAATTAGCCGGAGAAAAATAGAAAATTATTATCTATTTAACAATGAAGAAGAAGGAGAAGCGAGATACAAACTCCTACTAACTCAGAGTGACAAAGAAACATTTATTAGACTGATTAAGGATGAAGAGCAACCTAATACAGAATCTCGACGTATTGTGGAAAACTACCAGTATTTTGAGAGTCAAATTCGCAAGCAGGAAATTGATCTTAATAGCTTATACCAAGGTATTAGCAAGTTGATTATTGTGGACATTGCCTTGGATCGCGATCACGACAATCCACAACTCATCTTTGAAAGCCTAAATTCCACTGGACTCGACCTTTCACAAGCTGACCTGATTCGTAACTATGTGCTGATGGGTTTAGAGCCAAAAGAACAGGAGGAAATATACAAAAACTATTGGTATCCTATGGAGCAAAGCTTTGGACAAGCTAGCTCTAATGACCTGTTTGACCGCTTCATGCGGGACTATCTGACAGTTAAATCTCGCTCAGGAACTATCCCCAACATTAGAGATGTCTATAGTAGCTTCAAAAACTATGTTCAGAAGCAGAAAGACATATCTATTAAAGATTTCATTGCGGATATATATCGTTACTCTAAATACTTTGCTCGCCTAGCTTTTAATCAGGAAACAGACCCAGAGATTAAACAGGCGCTTGTAGACATTAACACGCTTAAAGTTGATGTCGCTTATCCTTTTCTTTTAGAAGTTTACGAGGACTATACCCAAAATTTACTAGTAAGGGAAGAATTTATTAGAATTTTACGTTTAGTAGAAAGTTATGTCTTTCGCCGTACAATCTGTGGTCTTCCTACTCAAGGCATGAATAAGAACTTCGCTGTCTTGAGCCGAGAAATTGACAAAGATAACTATATAGAAAGTGTAGAGTTAGCTTTCTTTCGTAAAAATACTTACAAGCGATTTCCTGATGATGATGAGTTTCGTAGAGAAATTATATTTAAAGATATTTATAACCTTCGTAATCATAATTATCTCTTACAAAAATTAGAAAACTACGAACGCTTAAAAGAGCTAGTGAATGTAAATAATTATACTATTGAACACATTATGCCCCAAAATCCTAAGCTATCTAAAGCATGGCAGGTTGAGCTAGGAGAAAACTGGAAAGAAATACAAGCAAAGTATCTGCACACAATTGGAAATTTAACTTTAACTGGTTACAACTCTGAATATGGCGATCGCCCTTTCCTAGAAAAGCGAGATATGAAAGATGGCTTCGCTGATAGTCCCCTGCGTCTAAACCGAATGTTATCAAAACTTGAACATTGGAATGAGACAGAAATTAAAAACCGTGCAGAGACATTAGCAGATACATCTGTGAAAGTATGGTCATTTCCATTTGTACGACTAGAGAATAAAAGTTCTAATATTAATGAAACTTCTGATAGTAACTATGTAGAATATCTACAAGGTGAGATTTTAGAGTTATTTGAGGCGCTTCGCAAAAGAATTTTAAATTTAGATGCATCAGTTATAGAGGAATTTAAGAAGAAGTACATTGCCTATAAAACTACAACTAACTTTGTAGACATTGTGCCTCAGAGAAGCCGTCTTCGCTTATCTCTTAATATGCAGTTTGAAGAAATTAATGACCCTAAAGGTTTGTGCCGGGACATAACAAATGTGAGTCGCTGGGGTAATGGTGACGTTGAAGTTGGTTTTTCGTCTTCAAGCCAGATTGATGATGTAATGTTCTTAGTTCATCAAGCTTTCAATAAATACAACGAGGATTTGAATGATTGAAAACTGCGATCGCACTCCTCCCACTCTCATACCGTTAGATCACTACCTAAACCAACTAAAATTAAATTTGTCTTAATCTAACGTGAGTTCGGGATAAGAAAGGGACAAAACAGATAGGCAGAAAGTGCTAAATTCTCAACAATCTGCTTGTCCGATACTGAGTCTAGAAGAGCTGTTTTGCGCTATCGATGATTTTTGCCAAGCGTTTGAAACGTCGAAATGGCAACGCTTGCGTTCCTGAAGGATGGCTTGCAGCAACTGCTGTTGCCGCAGTTTGTGCATGAGTGAAATTATGAGGAAACGCAATCGTATTCCATCAGTCCCACTACCGCAGTTTTCAAGCGTATTATCTGGAGCAAGTGCAGGGACAGTGGCGTGTCTTTGCGGGCATCGTGAGTTATGGAGGGTTTGTGGAGTGGATGCCGAGTGTTCTGCTACCGTTGTGCGCCTACTTGCGGTCGCGATTTGGCAAGTGTAGTGGCATCAACTTCCTCGATTCGACCTGCCTCAAGGTCTGCCACAATCGTCGGATTGACTGACATCAAGTCTTTTCGGGCAGAGCGGCAGGCGGCAAAACCTCAGTCGATTGGTTTTCTGGCTTCAAATTATATCTTGTTGTCAATGAGCGCGGCGACCTGCTCAATTTCAATTTCACCCCTGGCAACAGTGATCACCGTCAAAGAGTGCGGCAACTGCTCCAACGGCGGTGTTGCAAAGTGTTTGCCGACAAAGATTACATTTCTCGAAAATTAGCGCTGCAATTGTTCGAGGCGACAGGCATTCAACTGAGCACAAAGGTGCGACGCAACATGAAACGAAAGTCGATCACCTTGCTAGATCGCTTGCTGCTTCGCAAACGTGCCATCATCGAAACCGTGATTGACCACTTGAAGAACATTTCTTTGCCAATCGCATTCGCGCCATCGCTCTCTCGTCAACTTTCTGGTTAATCTCCTGGGTGGACTGATTGCTTATTGCCATCAACCGCAAAAGCCCTCGTTCGATTTAGACTGCCCTTTACCGCCCGCCGCTTAACCCGATCTCACGTTAAATGAAGAATGCAACGCCGCTTAAGGTGATGCACTTCCAAACAAGATATTATTCGGCAAAGTGGGCGCTGGTATCTATATTACGAACCTGTTTTACACAGATACCAGATGTTAGTCTTAAAAAGGGTTGTGCTGAAAAAAGTTGTTAAGGATAGAAAATTCCTGTAGATACCCCTCTTTCATCACTCTAGGCAGAGGAAAGAGGGGTAAGGGTGCTTTAAATCAATAACAAAAGACAGGACAGAACAAGCTATTCTGTCTCCTGTCTCCTTCTTTAGTAGATATCCACCCTCTACCTAACTGCCTGCTCAGTATTAATAGCTAATTTGCAGCGTCACAGATGCCTCTACCTGCTGTTCACCGCCGATAACTGGTGTAGGAGCAGATCTAGCTTCAGAAGCTACCGCACGGTCATACAAGGGTAAAGGTGGCTGCGGTGGATTTGCTGCGTTAACTTGAATACTTACTACTTCCTTGGGGGTAAGCTCCAAAGTGCTTAACACTACCCCAGCTTGCTGTTGAGCATCTTGGGTAGCTTCCCGTAAAGCTTGTTGTTGAGCTGCTGCGATCGCTTCATCGGTAGCAGCAAAAGCAACGCTGTCAATTCGCGTCGCCCCAGCTTTGACGGCATCATCTAATAAAGTGCCAACTGCTTCAGTATTGAGACGAAAACTAACGATATTGGTGGCAGAGTAGCCCGTGAGGCGCTGTACGTTGTTGTTATAGCTATAAACCGGATTGAGAGTGATGCCAGTAGTTTCTAGTTTCTCAACATTGCGCGATCGCAAAAGTGCGACAACAGCTGATGATCGTTTAGCAACTTCCTGCTGTACTTCTTGGGCTGTTTTGCCTTGAACCTCAACCCCCAAACGTACTGTAGTTAAAGTTGTGGGAATCATCTCCACACCCCTACCACTAACAGTAAGTGTCCTGAGCATTTTTTCTTGTGCCAAAACGGGATTAGCAATTATAGTGGCTAAACTTACTAAAGATACAACTCCCAACCACTGCCAAGAATTGAAGCGACGTATAGAGTAATTCATTTTAGTCCTTACACTGAAAAGAGCGCGATCGCGCCGTTGAAGTCTCGTTCCTACTCTGACATCACAGCCAACAAAATGTTTCTATTGTTACGTTTTTGGAAACTCGGATTTAGTTGTAGTGTTTCTCTATTCCTAGCTCCTCGCCCCTAATTCCTTTCTTCCCAACCAACTTGTACAGTTAAAAAGTAATTTCTGTACAGTTACTGAATGCAACTGCCTCTCTTGACTTTTTTTACTACTTGGAAAGACACATTTTTGTTAGCAACAGTAATCGAACCAGAAAGCGGTTCCCTGGTACTTGCAGGCGTACTGCGCCACTAAAATAGGCGGGGAGTTACCCCCAGTTTTAGGTGAACTAGTAGGTGGTGTAGTGGTAGGTTCGTGAGGGGCTAATAATTGCCACATTTTTAATTGCGATCGCGATTCTGGGTAAAGTAGTCACAGGCTTGGCTGTATTTGGTCAACCGTTGAACCGTTTAGCAATTGGTGTCGGGATAATTCCTAGAGGCGAAGTTGGCTCTGTAGAGGAGTGTACTTTCAAAACCCCTAGAAGCAGCGATTATTATGATGGTTATCATCACAACCTTTTTAGCACCGCCTTTATTCCGGCTGGTATTTCCCCCAGCAGACACTCAACCGAAAACAGTTTTAGACAGCGACTGAAAAATGCGATTTTCTTGAAACTTCAATGCTGCAATTTGCGTCCGGTTTCCTGGTAAATCTCGCCTTTTCGGCGATCGTCATAGGATAGCTTAATGAACACGCTTTGCTAAAAAGAAATTCTCATACCAACACTGGTTTATCCTGGTAATTCTTTGCTTGGATCTAATATCAGTTGATTGTGGTTAGCCCGTTGATGTAAGCTAACGCACTTAAGGTGAAGCAATATCAACTTGAGTTGAGCGGACAACCTTGCTTTTATAGGTTTTAAGCCGTAATTGTGACTGTTTACTTATACGTCAGGTATACTCAAGGTCGACTAACCCTAGAATTAAGCGTGTGGTGAAGTGAAGAGCTAATAGAGGAGATGTTGACTACGCATGATAAATGCGAATTAGGAGAAAGCACTGTGAAATTCCACTGGTTACTATCCAGTACCTTAAGCATTTTTTTGCTATCGTCTCCTGCTGAGGCGGCGAGACTAAAATCTTGGCATTTTAATGCTGCTGCAAATAAGCTGGAGCTAAAAACAGACGGAGCAGTTCAACCAAAAGCAAAGCTAATTTTTAACCCGACTCGCTTGGTAATTGATTTACCAGGTACAACCCTAGAGCGTCCAACTGTAAAACAGCAGGTTGGGGGAGCAATTCGGACTATTCGTGTCGGACAGTTTGACGATCGCACAACTCGGATGGTAATTGAGTTAAGTCCGGGTTATAGACTAGATCCCCAACAGGTGAAATTTCAAGGGAAAACTGCCACCCAGTGGACTGTACAGTTACCAACACCCCAAAGATTTGCCTCTGCGCCCAGCTCACCACCGCCGCGCTTAGAGCCAAGAACTAGTGCTTCTTTGCCAAAATCAGTTTTAGCTGCACCTAATAACAACGTTAATACTAGACCTTTGACGTTGAAAAGAATCGCTAATACTCCTAGAGCGGTTGTCCAAGTTGAGAACGTGCAAGTAACAGGAGATGGATTGTTCATCCGCACACGCGGTGGGGGAACTCCTCAGATTCAAATAAATCGCAGCAGCGATCGCTCCAAAATTAATATTGACCTCAGGAATGCAGTTTTAGTACCGCGTCAACCAGCACGAAATGTCCGAGTCAATCGTTACGGTGTCAGCCGCATTTTATTAACTCAACCTCAAGCCTCGCCGCCTCTGGTGCGAATGACGTTGCAGGTAAATAGAAATAGCCCCGATTGGCAAGCATCTGTTAGCCGTTTTGGTGGTATAGTGCTGCTGCCTAGACGCAGCATTCCTAGCGCCGTCGCTACCGTTGTTGATACTCAACCCCTCTTAACTAGAACAGAGGTATCTACTACCCGCCCTCAACAAACATCTGATCTGGCAACAGTGCAGTCTGTAGAACTAGCTGGCAATGGTACGCAACTATTAATCAGAGCAGATCGAAATTTAATTTATACCAGTGGTTGGGATCGCTCATCTGGCTTCTACAGCATTACCCTTCCCAATGCCCAGTTAGCTAAATCAGTTAAAGGTCCTGATTTAAACGCCAATAGCCCGGTATTACGAGTACGCTTACGGCAGTCTGACCCCACTACTGTTGTAGTTTTGGTACAACCCGCTTCTGGGATCAGGATTGGAGAACTTAATCAGCCAGGGCGACAACTATTATCCTTACAGTTACAACGCTCTGCTACTGTCTTAGTGCCACCATCTGCCCCCAGTGAAGCTATTAACGTCCCAGTTCCAGTAACACCAGCCCCCCAACCATCACCACCATCTCAACTACCAAGGGTTCCTAAAGGGCGAGTCGTTGTTATTGTTGACCCAGGACATGGCGGCAAAGACCCAGGAGCAATTGGTCTGGGGGGATTGCAAGAAAAGCACGTAATTCTGCCGATCTCGAAACAAATAACCGCAATTTTGGCAAGACAAGGCGTGCAAGTAGTGATGACACGCGACAGCGATTATTTTGTCGATTTAGCTCCGCGAGTAGCGATCGCGGAACGCGCCAATGGCGATTTATTTGTCAGTATCCATGCTAATGCGATGCCTGCTAACCGTACTGATATTAGCGGTCTAGAGACTTATTATTTCTCTAGCGGTGAGCGCCTAGCACGGACTATCCATAACAGCGTTTTACAAGGTGTTAATATTCGTGACCGAGGCGTGCGAAAAGCAAGATTTTATGTACTCAGAAAAAGCTCAATGCCGTCTGTGTTAGTAGAAGTTGGTTTTGTAACTGGGCGCGAGGATTCAGCCCGACTAGGAACCGCAGCTTACCAAAATCAAATGGCTGAGGCGATCGCTCGTGGTATTCTTCAGTACATTAAACAAAATCTTTGAGCTAGCACAACTCAGAACTTAAAACTCAAAACTCAAAACTCAAAAATATCCAAGCCTGTGTCTTACTCCTATACCTCCCTCTGTACTGATCTTCCTGTTGCTCCAAATGCTCCTATAGGAATTTTTGATAGCGGTGTGGGAGGTCTTACTGTTCTGCAACAACTCAACCGCCAACTTCCCAAGGAATCAATTATCTATTTTGGAGATACGGCGCGGCTTCCTTATGGCACTCGCGCACACGCAGAAATTATCCAGTTCATGCGCGAAATCCTGACTTGGATGCTCCAACAGCAGGTCAAGATGGTAGTTATGGCTTGCAATACCAGTTCTGCCTTAGCGCTAGAGGAAGTACGCTCGGAATTTCCTGTACCAATTGTCGGTCTAATCTTACCAGGAGCAAGAGCGGCGGTGCAGCAAGGTAAATTAATTGGGGTAATTGCTACACCAGCAACTGCGGCTAGTAATGCTTATCGCCGTGCGATTATTGAAATTGATCCAACTGTCCAGGTATGGCAAGTTGGGTGTCCAGAGTTTGTACCGCTTATTGAACAAAATAGGATTAATGACCCTTACACAACCCAGGTAGCAAAGCATTATTTAGCACCTTTAATTCAGCAGCAAATCGACACATTAATTTATGGCTGTACTCATTATCCACATCTAGAACCAGTGCTGCGATTACTTCTACCTCCAAGTGTGAAGCTTGTCGATCCAGCAGTTCATGTTGTAACAGCAGCAGCTCAAGAACTTGAGTTACTAAGCTTAAAAAATACTCAAGCATCACTACCAACTCGCTTCTACGTTAGTGGTTCTCCCGAACAATTCGCTCAGTCTGCTATTCGTTGGCTAGGCTACACCCCAGTAGTTAAGCAAGTAGATTTGACTGCTGTACTAAATTCTGGAGTACCGCTAGAATCTCTTGATTAAAGATTAGCCGAGTCAAAAGGTTAGCGATTAGGTAAAAAAGGTATAAGCTTCATTTTTGCAAAATTAGGTTTGTCTAACTGATTTTCGCAAGCGGCTTAATGTCTACTATCTGTGTTCGTCCAAAACAAATTTCCGCCTCATCAAACAAGCGCAACTTTTAGCAAATTTACCTTTTTACTATAATTTTTTGCTTAAAACTCTCTCTGGAAATGTACTTTTTATTTTCAATTTATTGCTATCTGACTGCAAACGCTCAGGCAATAAAAAGACGAAATAAGCTATGATACTCATCACTATCTGCTCACCACCATCTTCAAAAATACCAAAAAAAGTTCCAAATGAGGAACCTTTAACTACTACATGAAGTAAATCTACTGCAATTCCAAAGAAAGCAAGAGTAAATAGCATTATAATTAGATACTTAGATATTTCCTTAGACTGGCGATCGCTAAAACGATAGGCAATAGCAATTAGAATAAAAAATGATAAGCTAACCACAAGGGATACTACAAGTTCCCCAAAATCTTGGGCGCGCAAATTTAACCCAGTAGAAAAATCAAGTTTGTTACTTATCCTAATTCCTAATTTCTCGTGAATTTGAATTGAGTCATCAAGTAGTAAGTAAAAGAATAGTAAAGACCATATCAGATATAGAACAGAACGCTTACGCACTGCTACAAAACACAATAAAAGTGCGATCCAATACTCTTTTAAATATTGAAATAGTTCCCCATATCCTCCATCCGTCGCCAGGGAAAAAGAAACATTTGAAATTAAGTCAGTATAAATATTAATGACATGAAGAATAATCAGAACAATATCAGTAGCTAAAAGCAAATAAAAAAGCTTAAGCGACCAGTGGTTTACATTTAGTCTCACTAAAATTCTCCTTAAGTTTATTGACTCGCAAGATATTAAAACTCCCCTATCTTGATGAGTAGTGTTGATTACTATTAAATGGAGTGTTTAAAACTTATTTAACTTTATTTTTATTGAAGCATAACCTAAGATTAACCTATTTTTAATCTAGATATAATAAGTTTTGTATAAAAAATTAAACTGAATACTTAGATTGACGTATTAACAAGCTTCTAGCTACAGTATTCCCATTGTTTAGGATGCTAAGTGCTACCACAGATTTCTGAAGACACGCAGAAACTTGCGTAAAAAAAGGAGACAGAATGATATAGCAGCGTTGTGGAAGGTTTTCTCCTGCATTTAAGCTAATTGGATAAACTTATGAGTCGTGTCTAAGGCATCCAGAATGTCCTATCCCGGATTACCTCTACTGTTTTCTTCACAGGGTACAAGCACCATTATTTATGGAGAAAAGTTGAAATAATGATTTTGAGACACACACTGCGAGAAGTTATAAGTCTTTGTATTAAGCACCCTTATTATGGGGTGCAATTCGCAAATCTAAAATCGGCTGACGAGAGCAGTTTCTAAAACTTTTGTTCCCTTAGTTAGAGGGGTTGACATAGAACTTACTCATCCGTATAGCGACGAATTTTATTTGTCTCATTCTTACAAAAGTCTATTTAATAAATAGTTATTACCAGAATAGGAGAAGTAATTATAATTAGATTACGTTAGTTATTATCTTAATAAACTCAAATTTAGAAATATAATTTTGAATATATCTAACATAGCTTCAGCTCCTAAAACCCCAATGAATGTGCCACAGTAAGCAAATTCTTAGTTTCATCAAGGGAACCTTTTAATAGTTCTGATAAATATTGTCAGCGTTCTAGACTCCAAGAATCCAATTATAATAAATTAAAAATATAAACATTTAACTCGTGTTTTTAATGAGTTAATACTAATATTTTATATATTTTGTAGCCTATGTATTTACATAAATGTTTTTCATGAATTAAAACAGTATTATGACGAATGCTAATAATTTAGTTTAAGCTTTGTAAAATTATTTTTATGTTTTGTGTAGTTATGAAAATTTTTAATAAACAGCACTATTGCTGCGAAAACTTGTTTGCCAGTTAATATTTACATTTTATTTATAACTTTATTGAACTAGACAATATTGGTTGGGAGTTATAGTTATTAATATTTAATTTACTTCATCGTTTTTGCTCAGTCTATTTCTTACTTTTGCCTAGACTTGGGTTTTATTGACAAGAGCCTTTGTTCATCTTTTTTTAGTAGATTGACTTAAGTTAGAGCTTTTAGGATACTTCAGTGATGTAATTGTCATGGTTCTGTTGCACCACTGTGATGCCTCAAGAGTTAGTCAAACTTCCTCATAGGTTACAAATCAAACTTCCCGCTTGGCTAGCAGTTAGCTTAAAATGAGTATAGATTATGTTAAATTTCTTAATAAAGCTTGAGTCGGCTTATCCATGACCTTAGCGACCTCCCTCTTTTCCCCAGTTGAAGCAGACCTGCGAATGCTGACAGAGAACTTAGTGCAGTTAGTAGGTACGCAACACCCCATCCTCTCCTTAGCGGCAGAACACTTATTCGGCGCTGGGGGAAAGCGGTTGCGACCAGCAATTGTGCTGTTGGTTTCACGGGCGACAATGTTAAAGGAAGATATTACCCCACGTCACCGCCGATTAGCCGAGATTACAGAAATGATTCACACGGCTAGCCTGGTACACGATGATGTCGTGGATGAATCAGAGATGCGGCGTGGCGTTCCTACTGTGCATAGTTTGTTTGGTAACGGTGTGGCTGTGTTGGCGGGAGATTTTTTGTTTGCCCAATCCTCCTGGTACTTAGCTAACTTAGACAACTTAGAGGTAGTCAAACTGCTTTCAGAAGTAATTATGAATTTCGCTACTGGAGAAATTCAGCAAGGAGTAACTCGGTTTGATACTAAGACTACGATTGAAGATTATCTACAAAAGAGTTATTACAAAACAGCTTCTTTAATCGCCAACAGTTCCAAGGCGGCGGCTTTACTTAGTGAAGCATCTAGGGAAACGGCTGAACATTTGTATGGCTACGGGCGACACTGGGGTCTAGCATTTCAAATTGTGGATGATATTCTGGACTTTACTGGTTCAACGGAAACTTTGGGTAAACCCGCAGGTTCAGACCTTAAAAGTGGTAACTTGACCGCACCAGCGTTATTTGCCATCGCAGAAAAGCCTTACTTAGAAGTGCTGATCGAACGTCAGTTTGCCCAAACAGGAGATTTAGAGCAAGCGATCGCACTTATTAAAGATAGTGGAGGCATTGAGCGATCTCAGGAATTAGCCGCCCACCACGCCAATCTAGCTGTTGAGCATTTAGCTGATTTACCGCCCTCAGATTCCCAGCAAGCCTTAATTAATATGGCTGAGTATGTTCTGAGTCGGTTGTATTAGCTTTCAGCGTTCAGCAGTCAGCTTTCAGCTTGGTTGACGCTGTACATTAGTCTACTAGGACGGTACTAAAAGTTGATAGCTAATAGCTAAATTAAGCAATATCAGGAGGGATCTGGCTAGGGAAAGTGCTTGTTACAGGCGGGTTTTGTTTCAGTTGGAGTTGAATTAAGTTTTGGATATCTTCACGCTTCATTTCAATGCCGCTATTTAAATCGCCAGGTGTGGTAAAGAAGATGATACTGTCAACTCCTTCTAAAGCCGTTAACTGAAATAAAAGGTGAGTAACAGGAATTGGCACAGCAATTACATCAGCGTCAAGTCCAATAGTAGAAGCAACAGGAACATCTTGTAGTGTTGCCCAAGCGTAGATCACACACTTTTCAACATTTGTAGCCCGATTGCTGAGAGTTGTCAAAATCCACGATTGGTCTAAGTTTTGCAAAATATAGTATTGAGAATGACGTAGCTTTTGGGCAAGTAGCTTGAGTACAGGTGCGATCGCCTCTATTACTTGCTCAGTAACGCCATCTTGGGGGGCATCATTAATTAGAACTTGAATCTGTTTTTCTAAATTCATCGCATTTAAAAGCTCTTGCTATCAATAGTTAATAGTCATTAGTTTTTAGTCAATAGTCATTAGTAGTATTTAGAGTATTAGAAGTTATTAACAAATTCCGCAAAAATTTAACTATACCACCGTAGATTCACTGAAATATGAAAGTTTAAAGCTTAAGTCCTCGTGACATTCTCAGTGAAATTTCGCTGGGATACTTAATAAAGTTAACGTTAAATTATTCCTAAACACCCTAGACTACTTGACTTAAAAGCTATGGTGTAACACTGGGTAAAAATACATTACTTGGTGCAAGGACTAGAGAATACTTTGATCTTTCCCTAGCCCCTTATTAGTTTTGTTTTAACCACTAAAACCAAAATCTCCAACATGGTTAAGTCCCAGATGCGTAGGCGAAATTTACCGCAAGCATTTATATTGCGTCTACCTGTCTGGAAGTGGCGGCGACAAATAGCGGCGCTACCCTTGGCAGAAGTGGAAGACTCTATTATGCTCCGTGCTTTAGTGCAGGCGCTAGTGATAGTCGGGATTGTGGCAACAGATATTGCTGCGGAAACGCAGTTAAGCTTTTGGGCTGCACCATTAAGTATTATTGGGGCGACTTTTAGTTGGTATCGACGGCGCGATCGCAATATCTCAGTTAAGTTTTGCATCGCCCTGGGAATGTTGGTAGCAATGGGAGCATTTTTTGGGCGCTTAGTAGGAGAGTTGAATGATACGAGGTTAGTTTTATCAGAGTTACTAATTCAACTCCAAGTGTTGCACAGCTTCGATTTACCTCGCCGTAAAGATTTAGGCTATTCAATCATAATTGGGCTAATTTTGCTAGGTGTTGCCGCTACCCTGAGTCAGACATTAGCCTTTGCCCCAGTTTTACTGCTATTTTTAGCGATCGCAATGCCAGTTTTAGTATTAGATTATCGTTCGCGCTTGGGGATACAAGAAACGAGGAAGGAGAAGCGAGGGAAGAAAAAACTCCCACTCGTCAGTGCTAAAAGTTTGGGATTAATGTTTTTCGTAGTTGTGGGGCTAGGGCTAATTATTTTTGCCTTTTTACCGAGAGTTCCTGGCTATCAACTGCGGACATTTCCGGTAAGTGCGCCGATTCAAGTCCAAGGTAATTTTGATGGGCGTAGCATTGTTAATCCAGGTTATGTACGTGGCGGTAAGGGTAGGAATGGTAGTGAAGCTGGTACTAGCCAAGGTCAGAACGGCGCACCAGGTGAACTAGATAATACATTTTATTACGGCTTTAATAGCCAGATTAACCAAAATTTGCGCGGTGAAATGAAACCCAAGATTGTCATGCGAGTGCGATCGCAAGCCGAGGGTTTTTGGCGCGTACTTGCCTTTGATCGTTATACGGGTAAGGGGTGGGAAATTTCTCGCAATCAACAAGTTGTTAATGTTAAGCGTCCTACTTGGTCGTATCAAATTTTTCTATCACCACCGCCGATTGCTGGTCGTACCCAGGAGGTAGTACAAACTTATACCGTAGTCTCAGAGTTACCGAATCTAATTCCCGCCCTAGCTTATGCCAAGCAACTTTATTTTCCCACGCCGGAAGTAGCTGTTGATCCCGAAGGCGGTTTGCGAGCTCCTGTAGGCTTATCAGAAGACCTTACATATACAGTAATTTCCTCTGTTCCTTACCGCGATCGCAGCTTATTACAAAAAGCCTCGACCAAATATCCCAAAAATATTAGAGATTATTATTTACAAGTTCCGCCACAAATTGTCAACAAAGTGCGGCAACGTACCGAAGAAATTTTGGCGAACTACAACAAAGAACAAGTAGCGAAGTCAACAAAACCGCTAACTTCTACCTATGAAAAAGCTCTTTATTTAGCACAATACCTCAAGCAACGTTACACAATTCCAGATAATCCGCTTGGCTTACCGTTCTTAGAAAAAGACGAAGATTTAGTAGCAGCTTTTTTATTTAAAAACCAAGGAGGCTATCCAGACCACTTTTCCACCGTCCTGACGATTATGCTGCGTTCTATTGGCATTCCGGCGCGGCTGGTAGCGGGCTTTAGTCCAGGGGAATTTAATCCGTTTACGGGTTTGTACGTCGTCCGTAACACTGATGCTTATGCAATGACAGAAGTGTATTTTCCTAGATATGGTTGGTTTGCCTTCGATCCAATTCCTGGTCATCCTCTAACTCCACCCTCAATTGAGGAGTATCAAAGTTTTAGTGTTTTACAACAATTTTGGAAGTGGATTGCGGGCTGGTTGCCCAGTCCGGTTACAGGTTTACTCAATAATATCTTTGGGGCAATATTTAGCTGGAGCACAAGAGGAATTACTTGGTTTTTAGCCTTATTTTCTCAAGGCTGGCTAGGCGCACTCACAGGGTTAATTGTAGCGACTGGCATCAGTTTCTTAGGCTGGATCGGTTGGCATCAGTGGCAAGCATGGCGCAAAAAACGCTGGTTAGCCAAGCTTCCTCTTATGGAAAGTTTGTATCAACAAATGCTTAGTTGGGCAGCAGTAAAAGGTTTTAGTAAACACCCAGCCCAAACGCCTTTAGAATATGCCCAAGTGTCCCGTCAGTACCATCCTCCAGCAACGGCTAAGGTAATTGACGAAATTTGCCAAGCTTATGTTAGTTGGCGTTACGGTGGGCGATCGCCTAATTTAAACCAGCTACAACAACAGTTGCAAGACTTGAAGAAAAGCAATCAAACGCATAAGTCGCGAGTCATTTCAATGACTAATGACTAATCACTATTTGGCGCTTTCGCCATTGTGATGTCGGTTCTAGAGAACTTGCTTGTTGCTCTTGTTGCCGTCGCTGCAAAATTATCTCAGCAGAGTCACTTAAATGCGGATCTCGGTAGGGAATAGCTGCACGGGTTAGTAAATGCTCTTGTTCTTGCCTCGGCAACGGTGGTACAGTGGCAATCCAACTAGCAACTGTACCAGGCGATCGCCTACCTACTGGTGGTGTGGAACCAATTTTTAATCCGGCTGCTATTAGTGCCGTTCGCACAGCAGCAGCACAAGAATAAGTCGCCAGTCTACCAGTTGAACTTAAACACTGGGCAACTTGTGCTAAAAATTCTACTGTCCAAAGTTGGGGGCAGTTGGGCGGTGAAAACGGATCAAGAAAAATTGCATCTGCTTGAAAGCCTGACTTTTGTACTACCTCAATCGTAGTCCTAGCGTCACCGATCAGCAAAGTTGCCTTAAGGCGTTCTGTTTTAACTGTGTATTGGGTTGCTAAAGCAGTGAGAAGTTGGGGTATAGGTTGAGGCAAGTTGTTCAGTAAGTGATGCGCGATCGCTGATCTAGGCACACTTGGGTTAATCTCTAAACCTATCACTTCTACAAAACAGTTAGGATTAAGCGCCCAGATAGTTGCTAAAGCAGCTGCTGTATTGTAGCCAAGACCATAACAAATATCTAACAACCGCAAAGTTGGTTGCTGAGTATGTGGAGTTGAAAGGTTTCCGCCCAAATCAGCTAGCGCAACCGTCAGGGTAGGCTGCACAAATTTCAGTAAGCTTTCCTGATACGCCCCAAAATGGCTGTGGAACGCCTCGCCAAAATCATTGGAAAAGAAAGTAAACGAGCCATCTGCTGTTAACTGCGGGATAAACTCTTCTGAATTTTGAAGCATAAGCCGATAATTTGTATTAAGGCTACAAAAGATCATCAAGCCTAGAATATTTTTAATCCTATCTTCCCTGCTTTCCCAGCCTATGAATAACATCCAATCAGTATCTGCCGCTTGGCTTCATGAACACCTCAACGATCCGCAAGTAGCGATCGCCGATTGTCGTTTTTCCCTGGCAGATCCAGAACTAGGGCGACAGCAATACCAAGCAAGCCACATTCCCGGGGCATACTATCTAGATTTAAACAAGGATCTTTCTAGTCCTGTTGAACAACACGGAGGACGGCATCCTTTACCCAACCCAAGGCATTTGGCTGATAAGTTATCGGCTATGGGTGTAGATTCACAAACTTTGGTTGTTGCTTACGATGATTCGCGCTTTGCTTTCGCCGCCAGGCTGTGGTGGCTGCTGCGCTACCTGGGACACAACTCTGTTGCAGTCTTAGATGGAGGATTCAAAGGCTGGAGTTCAAATGGATATGCGCTTACAGACGCAATGCCTAACCGTACACCGTCTTTGTTTGTACCGCAACTACAACAGCAGCAAGTAGTTGATATAGAAGTAGTCAAAGCCCTTAAGAATCGCCCAGAGGTAGTATTGGTAGATTCGCGGGAGAGCGAGCGCTATCTAGGTATCCGAGAACCAATTGATCCGATTGCAGGTCATATTGCTGGTGCAATTAATTATCCTTGGCAAGGAGTTTCTGACACTCAAGGCTTCTTACTACCCGCAGCCTCACAACGTCAGCGTTGGAAAAAACTAGAGCAAGCCGAAGAAATTTTAGTTTATTGCGGTTCTGGTGTCACAGCGTGTGTTAATTTACTGTCTCTAGAAATCGCTGGTATTCCTACAGGTAAGCTTTATGCTGGTAGTTGGAGCGATTGGTGTTCTTATTTATAGTTATTGGTCATTAGTGACTCATATTAAAACCTACCCAGTTCTAAAGTATAGGTAACACTAAAAAAGAAGTTGTCAAAATCAATATTTGGCTCAGAAGAAGCACCAAATGTCAAGCCACCTTGGACGCTAACTTGGCTTCTATCTGATAGCGAGTAATTCAGCCGACTCAGAAATCGATGATACTGATCCTCGCGATCGCGTTTTGTGAAGTTTGACAGCGCGAATTGGTAATCAAGCCCAACTTGGAGATTGCGTCTGAGGGCGTAGCTCAAAGATACTGAAAAAGAGTTGATGATCCGACTACGACGTTCTGGATCGGCATCACTAAGACGCAACTCATAAAAAGTATTTAAGCGCAATTTGTTACTCAGCCGATCTCGTCTAGAAAGCGCGAAGCGAATTGAATTTTCATTAAGAAAGCGATCGCCTCCCCCCGTCCTAAATAATTGTTGATTGTTCCAACCAAGTTCACCAGACATCCGAGAATTTAACTGTTGGCGAATACCTGCTCTGAATCTCAGCTGATTGTAGTCAAACTGTGATTGATCCACATAATGAATCAGAGAGCCATCGATTGCTGTAACTAAAGCAGTTCTAGGTCCCAGTGCTGGTGCTGCCAAAAGTGTTAATCCCAACGAAACCAAGCCATCGTTTACAGGATCTACACCAGAAAATATGTTATTTGTTTGAAAATAGCCAACTTGACTTAATACCCTTACTGTCGTCTCATATTGAGGCGATGCTGCTTGTGTGGGTTTTGGTTCTTGCTCTCGGATGCGTACATTGCCTAATTCTAAATCGCCATCCGTTGGTAATGTCTCTGGTTCAAGCTCACGCACGCGCAAGTTACCTAATTCTGAATTACTCGCTGGACGCGATTCTGGTTCAAGCTCACGCACGCGCAAGTTACCCAATTCTGAATTACTCGCTGGACGAGGTTCTGGTTCAAGCTCACGCACGCGCAAGTTACCTAATTCTGAATTACTCGCTGCTGGACGCGATTCTGGTTCAAGCTCACGTAGGCGCAAGTTACCCAATTCTGAATTACTATTCGCCTGAGATACATTCAACTTCTCTTGTATTCGTACAGGCTGGGATTTAGGTAAAGGTAGTGGTGTTGGCTGTAGTTTTAGCTGTGCGCCGTCAAGCTGTTCTGCATTCCTGAGATTTTCAGCAGACTTTTCTCTAGCGGCAGGAACTACTTCAAAATTTGCTACCTTGGGCGACAAAAGTAAGTAAGATTCTGTCAATTCCTTGTTTAGCTTATGATTATGTTGCCCATTGAAGTTTGACTTTAGGGCTGCTAGAAATTCCTTATTAATTTTTGCTGAATTTGTTTTACCTAGCTTCCCTACCCAAGTTTGATTATTTAGATTAATTATTGCTGGTGACTGCTCAACTATTTCTCTGGTTTTTAAATCTGGGTTCTTGTGGTGGGCAGAATCAGGTTGATTGAAAGTTACATTACACTTATTCTCACAATGCTGAACATTAATCAGTGTGTCTTGAGGACATTTATGTGTTTTTAGTAATTTAGATTTTGGACTAATTGGCGATCGCTTGTTTGTTTGTTCAATTGGTAACACTATTTCTGACATCAGCTTGCCTCGATAACAGCTACCTGATGCCGCAATTGCTGCACTACTTTCAATAACAAACCAGGTTGTAATACCACTTGCAGCGACCATAATCAACACAAAATCCCAGCACAATGGCATTTTTTGGTGTTTTTGATTGCCAAGCAGCTTATACAGTCCTTGGTCTAGCAAATTAGAGATAGTAGCTTTACCGTTAGCTATAGCCACAGTGTATAATTAAGAACACGCTTTATTTTCTCGACTTGATTTTTTCAAAATTGCCGGCTATGTTTACATTTTTGTCAGAGACAAGCTCTAGTAGTTAATTGTAATTTTAGCTACAAAGACAATACTATTAATAAATGCTAATTTATATTTGACGATTAGGATATATGCTAAGGGGCAGTAAATTAAATTTTTGTTAACGTTCTAGTTCATTTAATAGCATTTTTACCCATTAAATTGGGCTTGGTGAAACCTTGAGTTAAAGCTCTGCGTCTATTTACTTTGGTATCAGTTCAATTGTTTGCAGCCCTAGAAGCTATGTTTCATAAGTCACTCATACTATTATCAGTCGTTTTATGGAGCGCGGTCACGCTACCTCTTCAAAAAGAGGTAAGTGCAGAAACTGCTTTAAATCGGGCTGTCGTCCAGAATATACGTAACCTCGTTCGCCTGATTCCCAACAAGCGCACAGCACGTCCGGCGCGTGTGTCAGACGCGATGAAGCCTGGGGATGCCTTATCAACTGGTCGCTCCTCCTTGGCAGAATTGCGCTTCAACGATGGCTCCCTCGCACGAGTTGGTGAACAAGCTGTATTCCGGTTCATAGCGAAAACACGAAATTTTAGATTATCAACTGGAACTGTACTACTACTAATCCCACCTGGACGTGGTACGACAGGAGTCCAAACACCAAATGCTACGGCAGCAATTCGGGGTTCGGCATTATTTGTGCGTTACATCCCTGATACTGATACTACAATTATTGGCTCATTAACAGATAGCAACATTGAAGTTTCTAACGAGGGTGGCTCCCAAAGTGAAGTGTTAGAAGCAGGTCAGATGGCTGTTATTGTTGAAGACCAAATTGAAAGCTTATATGAATTTGATCTTAATACTTTCTATGAGACGAGCGATTTAGTTCAGGAACTCGACTTGAAGCAACCGCCACCGGAAGCAAGCCCAGATCCTGCGATCGCCAGTGTGCAAGCGGAAACATCCCAAGCTGCTGCTGCACAGGCACCAGTAACGGGCGAAGGAGTAATTGAAAACCCCACTTTTATCCAGCTTCCTGCTACATCTACAACACCTGCGGTTGATAGCACCACAACCAATCCAACCCCAGCGAATTCTCCAGCAAATCCCCCAGCGAATCCCCCAGCGAATCCTCCAGTTAATCCCCCAGCTAATCCTCCAGAAGAACGTCCCGTTAACCCTCCGGTACAAGTCCCCGTAGTTGAGCCAGCAGATAAGCCACCGACGAATGACCCTAAGGAAACTCCGGAAGAATCAACTCCGGAAGAGACACCTAAGGAAACTCCGGAAGAATCAACTCCGGAAGAGACACCTAAGGAAACTCCGGAAGAATCAACTCC
>ERZ501023.64-NODE-64-length-33597-cov-10.600710_pt1 | contig 33597 bp, 27 predicted proteins | sample MGYA00248839_ERZ501023 | MGnify/ENA primary metagenome ERZ501023 (study PRJEB25958, sample SAMN03398596) | human skin metagenome | study: EMG produced TPA metagenomics assembly of the Human Skin Microbiome Metagenome (human skin metagenome) data set.
TCACCTACCCGCCAATACTCTCTTCTAACCCGCCATTAACAGTGTCGTCTAATACCGGTTGAGTAAAAAGAAGGCGAGCATTTAAAAAGTGTTCGCTATACCTAGTTCATCTCTTTGTTATTTTTCTGCTGGTGATTCGCCACTAGGTTGCTTCTTTTTGAGTTTGGGTGGTTCAGTAGGTGAAGTCGCCTGTACTGGTTGCTGCTCTGTACTACTACTACCGCGCTTTGATTTCTTCTTTGTCGACTTTTTCTTGGGCTTTTTCTTACCTAGATAAGCAATGCGCTCACTATCTAAAATTGTCAAACTGTTACCCTGTCTTTGGACATTCACTTTCCAGAAATTTTTTACTGGTTTTTCAGGCAGAGTCCCAAAAAGCTTCAGCTTAAAGTATGTTTGTTTTTCACCTTCTGTGCGTGGTTTTTGAATGATTTTGACTACTACCCAGTTTTCTTCTTGGTTTTGAAAGATAACTTCACCCTGCACGGAAAAGTAATCCGGTTTCTGTTCCAGGGTTGGGACAGGCTTATCGGGATGCAGTGTCTCAGGTTCCCAGATTCCAGCTAGTTGTACGTGCAGAGGTCCTTCATCCCGCGTTCGAGGATAGACCACCCACAAGTGCGACTGTTCTAAATTAATCCGGCTTTTAACCAGTCCCAAAAGCTTACCCAATACAACTGCTTCGATGACCGTGCCGTCATCCGTGAGCAGAAGACCCTGAGTGATTTCGTCACGCGGAACATACTTGCCTTTAAGCAAACCAATGGCTCGATACTGTAAAGGTTCTTCCGGGGTTGGGATTGGTTCAGTAGTTTCGGGCTTGGGAATTTGGTTAGAAGTAGTTGTCATCCAAGAGCTTTGTAATCAGCAGCTTCCTACTTATCCTACTTATTAAGACAGTTTTTATTTCGGTGGTGGAAGTTTTTGACTCAAAGCTTCTGATATTTTTTGGCGAGTGTTAAGAATTTTAACAATTTTTTTGATGTTTCTAGTGGAATTTTGTTGGATTGTGTTGGATTTGTGTTGGCTCTGTGTTGGATTGTGTTGGATTTTTGTCCACTAATGACCACTTTTGTTCACTTTTTTGCACAAACTTCTCAAATTTCTAAAAATCTACTGTTGATCTTTAAATGTTATTAATTGCTCGTTTTCTGTTTGAGGTGTATCCTCAATTTAAGCTTATTTTTTGCCTAAACCTTTATTTGAGCAATAGTTTTGTAAGGTCGCTTTGAGGCGGCAGGGATTTTTCTATGAATGTTTTTGGCAGGTCGGCTGCACCAAGTAGCTTCTGCACAAGTCAGTTGAGTTTATGTACAAGGGCATTAGCACAACCATGTGGTTTAGCTGACGTTCTTGGCGTTTTGAATCCGTTGTAAACACACGCACAAAAAAAAGTCAGAGCCGGGACCCAAGCTTCCAACTTTTCCCCGACCACTGACAGCCATCAAATTAAAAATAATTTCCTTCAGGATAACTTGATTTGCGCTGTTTTGGCGAAAAAAGTTATTCTCCCCTGGCTGTTAGGCGATCAGTAGCGATCGCAATAAGGCGATCGCTAAACGAGGGCTTGGTTCTCGGCTCCTGGCAAAGGAGTTGAGAAATGTTAAAAGAAACCGAAAATCAATCATCTGTCGCAACTTCCCAAGTCATTCCAGCCTGTGAAGCTTCGCAGCTAACGGCGCGGCATTACAAGGAATGCACCGAGAAACGGGGCTTAAATCCCCAGTGGGTTTTAGCCAACTGCCACTCAGTCATAGCGAACTATGCTACTCAATACTTGGGGTATACCGCGAAATCAGACGGCATCTGGCTCAAGGGCTGTAACTATCAAACCCAATACAAACCAGATAAGCCCTGGAAGAAAGAGGGCGACAAGAAAGCAGCCAAGTACCGTTCCCCCTTGGGCGAATACGACGCTATGCTGCCCAAGCATCCAACTGACCCCTATTACTGGGATGACCTAGAAGCACTTAAATCTAAGGCATACAAGATTGAGGGGCATCCCTGCTTAGTTCTCACCGAGGGATTCTTCAAGGCGATCGCTGGTTGCGCCAATGGCATCCCCACTATTGCCCTATTAGGTGTCGAGATGGGGTTGACCTCTAAGGATGCTGATCCACAAGGCAAGCGCTATCTAGTGCCGACCCTAGAGCGCTACGCTCGTGCTGGTTTTGGATTCATCATCGCCTTTGATGCCGACTGTGCCGAAAACAAAAATGTTTTAGAAGCACAGCGTAAGTTAGCCCACCAGCTTAAACTGTTTAAAGCTCCGGTATATAGTGCAACGGGACTTTGGACAGTGGCAGAAGGTAAGGGCATGGATGATTACATCCAGAATCACAGCGCAGATCGCTTCAAGCGTGAGGTGATGGGCAAGGTTGTTGATATCACTGCTTGGGAAAAGCAGTTTCAACAGCCAGAAACGCTTAAGGCTGGCAAAGTGCCACCAGCTGATGTTGTCGCTCATGAAATCGCTGCTAGTTACCGTGACCAGTTAGCGTTCAACAATGAAATCGGGCGGTGGATGCGCTATGGTGCTGATTCTCCTGGTATGTGGTCACAAGAAACTGAAGAATACATTGAGGCGATTGTTGGCACAGTTCTAGATGGGAAAAACATCACTGGCTATGGTTCTTACAGCTATCTCACTAATGTAGTCAAAACGCTGCGCCGTTTGCTGATTGTACGGCGGTGGGAGGAGAGATCGCCTAAAGAATTACTGCCTTTTATTAATGGCGTTTTGGAAGTATCTACTAGTAAACTACTAGACCATTCCCCCGGCTACCGCCTGACTTGGCAGCTACCGCGCAACCACGACTCTAATGCTACCGATTGGAGTACCATCGACGCTTACCTGGATCACTTATCCAATGGTAAGGCAGCAATTAAAGATATCATGGTGTGTTTCTGTAATGCTGTGCTGAAAGGGCGCAGTGACCTCCAGAAATTCTTGCACTTGATTGGTCTGGCGGGGTCGGGTAAGGGAACGTTTGCTCGGCTGCTGACTGACCTGATCGGGTCTGATAATATTTACAGTGGCACTTTGGATGATTGGTGTTCTAACCGCTTTGAATCTGCTAACGCCTACCGGAAACGCCTAGTCGTGTTTTGGGATGAAGATAAGCAGACTGGGAAACTGGGGAAATTTCTGTCTTTGACTGGCGGTGATTGGATTCGGGCGGAAGAAAAAGGCAAGAAAGCCTTTCAATACCGCTATGACGGCATGGTGGCGGTGCTGTCTAATATCCCCATCTTCACAGGCGATGCTGCTAGTCGCATAGCGCGGCGGGTAATTACTATTCCTTGTAATAGCAACGTCCCTCTAGGGCAGCGCCGTGACCTGAATGCTGAATTTACAGAAGAGCTAGACGCTTTTACTAATCATGTCTTATCTATTCCCGACACCCACGTTACTAAGGTACTGATGGGTCTAGCAGACATCCCAGAATGCACTTTGGAATTTTGGGAGAACCGGATTAGGACTGATTCGATTGCGGCATGGGTCAATGACTGGGTTATTTACGATGTTTTGGCTGAAACCTCTATCGGCAGCAACAAGGAAGAGGGTCTAGAGGGGAGTTTACCTCAGACGCTTTACGCCTCCTACTGCTTGCACTGTAAGCAGTCAGGAACTCAACCCAAGGCTAATAAAAACTTTAGTCCAGACCTGCTGGAACTATGCCGCAGCGTTGTGGGTTGGGAGACTGAGCGCAAAGTCACCAAGACGGGCAAGTTCATCAAAGGATTGAGACTACGAACCGATGGCGACGGTAATATTCCGACCCATGACTATAACCTAATGCAACGGGTGACGGGTGGTGACGGGTCAGGTGACGGGTCAGGTGACGGGTCAGAATCGTTACTGGATAAGGATTTTAGAGAAGGTGACGATTTAACTCAAACTTCTAATGAAAATCACCAACCTGAATTACTGTTACAAACTGAACACGATAATGAGCAGGAGATAGACAGCGATTCGTCATTAACGCTCAATTCCTTACCAGAAAGGGTTATTGACCCGTCACCTGCACCCGTCACTACACCCGTCACCGCGACCCCACCCCAACCAGCCCAGCAAAGAGAACTAGCAGCAGCAACGACAAGGCAACCGCAGGTTTTCCGAGTTGGTGATCGCTGCCACTACTGTGGGTCAAGAGGGGCGATGGCTGTCACCTGTCGTGGTAAAGAGTTAGAGGTGTTGAACACTCGTATTAATGAACAAGGTGAACAAGAGTGCGAAGTAAAAGCATCTCCTTGGTGTACGAGTTACTGGGTGTTGTCGCGTAGCTTGAAGAAAGTGAGGTTATAAGTGCGGAATGTAATTTAAAAATTCCTGATAATTGCTAATTTCGCAGTTACGCCATTTGCCGAGCCATCAACTGGGCAAACAGCCCCTCCACAGCAGCTAGCTCTTGAAAAGTTCCCTGTTGCACAACCCGACCAGATTGTAGTACATAAATGCGGTGAGCGTTACGGATTGTGCTAAGTCGGTGGGCGATCGCTATCCTGGTAACTTGCAACTTATCTAGACTTTCACTAACAATTGCCTGAGTTCTGTTATCGAGCGCACTGGTAGCCTCATCGAATAACAAAATGCGGGGTTTTAATGCCAGAGCGCGAGCAATTAGCAATCGCTGTCGTTGTCCTCCAGAAAGATTACCACCCCCTTCACTCACTACAGTATGCATTTGCATTGGCATAGCAGTGATATCATCAGCTAATCCCGACATCCGCGCAGCTTCCCAGGCTTCATCTAGAGTAATCTGAGCGCCGCCTGCAATATTCTCAAAAATGGAAGCTGAATTCAACTGACCATTTTGCAAAACAACGCCTAATTGTCGGCGTACTGCATCCACATCTAACCCGGATAAATCTTGACCATCGTAGTAGATACTACCTGCTTGCGGAGTCTCAAATCCCAGTAGTAATCGGAGGATAGTTGATTTACCGCTACCAGAGCCGCCAATCAGGGCAATAAACTCCCCAGGAGCAACAGAGATACTTACATCATCTAGCGTTAGTGGCCCATCACTACGGTAGCGAAAAGTAATATGTTCTACAGTAATGTTACCAATCAGCTTGCCAGGATCAGCTTTGGTGAGATCCACCTCTGGTATGGTTCCTAAAATTGGCTGAGTGCGTTGCCACTGCGGAATTACTTGGAAAATTTCCGTAACTGTATTGCTTAGGTTTGTGGTTCCCCTAGTAAAGTTGTTAAAGGCTGTATTGAAAGCAAGGAAAGTGCCAAGAGATAATCCAATACCCTCGGAAGTCTGGAAATCATTTAATAGTTTGATAGTAAACCAGAAGAGTATTCCAGAAGTTACTATGGGCATTACTGTATTAAATAACACAACAGCATCTTCCACGCGTTGTGTGCTAAGTTCCAACTTAACTTGCCGAGTGTAGTTTTTACTCCAAGAGGCGAAGGCGCGTTCTTCAGCCCCAGCAATACGCAGTTTAGAAATGCCATTGATTAGTTGTACAATCTGCCCAAAAATACTTCCCCGCAGTTCTAGCAAGGGACGTACCTTAGATAACAAAAGCACACCAGAAATTGTAGTGATGGTGAGCGCAATTATAGCAACGGCAACGGCAATGAAGGCTAATTTATAGTTGTAGTAAAATAACTGCCCTAAGTAAAATAGTGCGAAAAAATTGGTAATGAAATTGATCAGCGTTCTGCCACTGAGTTGGCGACGGATTGTACTCACCGATGAGATCCGGGAAAGCAGGTCGCCTGTAGTGTACTGTTGGAAAAAGGATACTGGCAAGTTCAGCAACCGATCCCAGACACCAGCTTGAGTTGAAGCGTCACCAGCCGTTTCTATTCGCAAAAGAGCAAAGCCCTGAGCCAGTTGAAATAGAGATGTGCCTAAAGCCGCAACCAGTAACCCTAATCCTATTTGTAGTAATAACCCGCGATCGCTATCTGGAATTGCGTTGTCTATGATAATTGAGGTGGCATAAGGTGTAACCATCCCCAGCAGCGTGACGGCAATACCAGTAAATAAAATTAGTAGCAGATCCCGCCCATGTCCTTTAAGTGTGAATCGGGCTATATCAATAGCTTGGAGCGCTTTATTGGGCAAAGAGCGATAAAACATATAGGCAACAGGAGTTAGTGTCGCAGCTATATGCTCATCCACTTTTACACGGGTATACTCAACTGGATCAAAAATTTCATAGCGAGTTGCAGAAACAGGCAGCAGCGCTACTGGTCGGTTATCCTGCTGAGTGTAGGCAACTATTGGGCCAGAATCCGAGTCCCACCAATTATCTCGCAACAATACGCGCCGCATCCGAATACGTGAAGCCCGGACAATTGCTTCCAACGGCTCCTTGACCCGCTTGAGGTTTTCAGAGGAAGATGGGGGACGAATTTTCACACCCATAGCCCTTCCTACCGCACCAGCAGCAACTAGCAAGGGGGTACCTTCCAAGAAAAAATTCCCGTCTTGGGAATTCAGCGTCGATGCTAGCTCTCCTAAAGCCTCTGCTGTGACTTGACGATTGAGGCGTTGGCGATCGCGTAACCGCATCATTTCTGCCTGCGCTTCTTGCTCATCTAACAGGTCAACGCCGTGTAAAAGTTGAGTATGCAACTGGGATAACCCAGCCAGTAGAATATCTGGATTTGGGAAGGCGCTGGTGATTTCAGTGGTGAGTTGCACCCCATCTGCGGCTACTAACCACATTTTGTCATTGAGGGGAAAAGTTGTAGTAGACGTTAAAGTCAGTTCCTCAAACCCCAGCAAGCGGACAGTCCCTTGTTGAAGATGTACCCAACAAGTTACCCCCGCTTCCGGCTGGAAAGTCTGACCCCTGAGCAGGGAAAATCGTGCTTGTCCCTCCGCCTTCACCCCAATTGCTGGCGTAGTAACGTGAGAAAATATATTACCGAGTTGTAACAGCCAAGATTCTATCCAGGCGATCGCCCTCATATCTGCGTTGGCTACTAACTCCCGAAAACATTCTTGATGTAGATGTAGTAATTCAGTTTCCCCAGTTGGTACTGCCAAAATCTGACGCTGCTGATGACATGAGCTAGCAGCAGTTCCGAAAAGTGCCTCTCCTTGATTAATACTGCATAGATAACGGCGAGTCCCTTCTATAAGACCATTTTTAACTGTGACCGCAAACAAAGTTATAGAACCAGACTGAACTACCACTACCCGCGAAGGGTCATCCAGTAAAATCGGTTCATTGCCATTGACTATGTAAACTTGCCCGCGTGTGACCATTTTAGGTTGTGAATTTTAGATTGGTTTATTAGTCATTAATTCTTTTTCTGCTCCCCGCTCTACCCTTCACTGCGAAGCAAGCGCGAGTATACACCGTCAACGTGCCATAATTCTTGGTGAGTACCTCGTTGTACTACCTTGCCGCGTTCTAGGACAATGATTTGATCGCAGTCACGGATGGTGCTTAATCGGTGGGCGACAATGATGCAGGTACATCCTCGGCGGCGGAGATTTTGGTCAATGATTTTTTCTGTTTCTGCATCTAAGGCGCTGGTGGCTTCATCCATGACGAGTATGGAGGGGTTATTTACTAAAGCGCGAGCGATTTCTAGCCGTTGTCGCTGACCTCCGCTTAAGTTAGCAGCACCTTCTATTAGTTCTGCATCAAATCCCCCAGACATAGAGAGAATTACATCAGCGATCGCTGCATCTTGGCAAGCCCGGATCAGGCTTTTATCTGGTACGGTAGTATCCCAGAGCGTCAAATTGTCCCTAACCGTACCGCCAAATAGCAAGATTTCCTGCTCTACCATTGCAACGGAGTTAGTGAGCAGTTGCTGGGGAATCTGCTCTCTAGATTTTCCATCAAAGTAAATTTCTCCTGCCCAAGGTTGATAAAGTCTGCTGACTAATTTGGCAATAGTAGACTTACCAGAACCACTACCACCTACCAAGGCTACTCGCTGTCCTGGTTTAATTGAGAGATTAAAGTTTTCAATTAGGGGGGATTCTAGACGGCTATAGCCAAATGTGATGTTCTGCAACTCCACATACCCCTGCAATTTTGGCAGAAGATAAGGAAATGAGGAGGATTTTGCTCTCCCTGCTTCCCCAGCCTCTCCTGCTCCTTCCGCTTTCCCAATCGGGTTATCTAGTACATCATCAAGGCGAATCAAATTCCCCTCCAGTTCCTGAAGAGTAGTACCGAAGTTGACAAGGTTATTCACAGGCTGTTGAAAATTAAGCATCAAACCTTGAAAGGCAATAAGCATCCCGATACTGAGATGTCCATCCATTACTCGTAAACCACCAACAACTAACAACAACATGGAAGAAAGAGCAGATAATAGCGTGGGTAATACTGAGAATGTCTGGTTTGTTACCCCTAGTTCCTGCTGGGAATTGAGAGCCTTGGTGTAGTATCCTGACCACCGGGAAAAGAAATCTGACTCTAATCCTGATGCCTTAAGTGTTTCTATACTTTGAAGTGCAGCAATGGATAAGCCAGCAGCTTTGCCATACTCTTGAATCAATCGTTGATTAGCGTCTACACGTTGACGAGAAATCCACTGTAAGGTTAAAACATTGACGGCAGCAAAGCTGACTACAATCAAGGTCAGTACCCAATCATATTGCACCATGACTAGGGCATAAAAAAGCACCATGACTGTATCGATGATTGTAGTTGCTAACTGTCCCGCCAGAACATCAGCAACTTGGTCGTTGAGAGTAGTGCGGTTACTAATTTCTCCAGCAAATCGTTGGGCGTAGAAGCTCACAGGTAGGCGCAGGATGTGCCAGAGAAAGCGGCTGGACATACCTACAGCTAGTTTAATTTTTAGGCGGCGTAGGTAGCGCAACCGTAGTAGTGTTAGTGACCCTTGGAGGATAGCGGCGATCGCCATTGCCCAAAGTAGGGGACGTAACCATAACTGCCGCCCCTGCACCAGGATATCGTCTACAAAGACTTGGCTGAACACGGGTACGACCAACCCAACCACAGTCAAGAAGAATCCCGCTACTACGCAGTAAACTAAAGCACCCTCAGCACCTTGTAGCCGTGACCACAGGGATAAAACCATGCTGGGTTTACGACCACCTTTGCTGAACTGGGTGCTTGGTTCCATCACCAGCACTACGCCAGTATACCCCTCATCAAATTCTTGTAGAGATACATGACGCGGTCCTGTGCCGGGGTCATTGAGATAAACCCGCTGTTTACTAAATCCCTCTACTACAACGAAGTGATTAAAGTTCCAGAAGACAATGTAAGGGAGGCGCAGGTTTTGCAGTTGACTCAGTTCTTTTTTAAAGCCTTTGGCTTCCAGTCCATAGTTTCTGGCAGCTTTCACCATGTTAGATGCCTTGCTACCATCGCGGGAAACTCCGCATTCTTGACGCAGTTGTGCTAATGGTACAATCCGACCGTAGTAAGCCAGAATAATTCCCAAAGCAGCAGCACCACATTCAACTGCCTCCATTTGTAGGAGAGTGGGCGTTTTTACCCGTATGCTTCTGCGTGGCAGTAATTTTTGTAGGTACTCCCAAGGATTAATCGGTGTTACTAAAGTAGATTTAGTAGATACCACTGACAGACCTCAAAATCGGTAAAACGAAAGTGATGGGAGCACGTTCTTCCACCTTGACTCGCACAATAGTGGTAGTTCCAGAAGAGATTTGCAGGTGTGGTCCCGTAGAGGAAGACCACTTGTAACCACTTGGTGTGCTGGAATCTGGTTGTAGGTCAGAGAATACTTGGATTAGACCTTCTTTTTGTTGAGATACTAGACCTTCTACCACCTCTGGATTGCCCACCTCTGATGCGGCTGCCTCTTTTGTAATGGGAAAGCGTGAAATGCTGGAGACATTACCAACAATGCCGCCAAAGCGTTCCCGCTTGACGGTTTGGGGGGTAATTTGGATTAACATCCCAGGCTGAATTTTCTTGCCCTCCGCCACTGGGAAATAGGTAACGCCAACCAGCTTGCTTTTGGGATTCTCCGCCTCTATGGTTGCCAAGCGTGTGCCAGCGTTGACGACCTGTCCTGGTGTCAGCGTGATTTCTAAAATGCGTCCGCTGTATTGACTAATAATTTGGCTATTATCGCCTAGTTGCAGTTCCAGTTTGGCAATTTCTCGCTTAACTTCCTGAATTTCTTGTTTCCGAGTAGTGGCGTTTTCTAGGTCTTGTTGAGCCACAGAAGCTTGTTTGCTGTCCAGTTCTTTAAGTTGAGCTTGCAAGTCGGAGATGGTACTGAGGTTTTCACGATAATCTTTTTCTGTTTCAGCCTCCTTGACTTCTAGTTCTTTCAACTGGGCTTGGATATCAGCGATTTTTTCCAAGTTCTCCAGGTATTCTTGTTCCCCCTTGAGAGCATCATCACCGGAAATCGCGCCTTCTTTTTTGAATAGCTGTCTGCGAGTTTCCATCCTCTGGAGAAAAATAGGAGTCAGACCTTGGGCTTGCCGGAGGCGCTGCTGCAAGCTTTGGCGTTGCTGCCCAATTGAGGTATTGCCTTTGGTTTTCAGCAGAGGCGTTATGGCTTGCAGTTCTAGTATACGTTGCTGAAGATACTGGCGTTGCTGCTGCTGCGATCGCTGCTCCTGTTCAAGTCTTAGCCCTTGCAGTGAACCTACCGCTTGGTCTTGTGACTGTAGTTCTGCCAGTTTAGCTTGCTGCTGTTGCAGCTGCTTGCGGAGTTCCGCTTGGTCAATTGTTGCCAATACTTGCCCTTTTTTGATGACATCCCCGACTTTGATATTGAGAGCAATTAGTTGTCCGGCGCTTTTTGATTGCACTGGCACAACGTTGCTTGGGTAAATTAATACTCCTCGACCCTCAACGGTAATGGGGATACGTCCGTAAATACTCCACATGACAGCTACTCCTACCACTGAACCCAAGGCGACAAGAGGTAGCCAGCTTCTGGGGCTGACTACCTGCATGAGCTGGTCTAGTCTTTCAGGAGAAGATAGCCGCTCTAGAGATTCTTTGCGGAATATGCTGCGCTTCTGGTTTAACATTTTCCGTTAATTTGATAATACCTCCCCAAACTTGGAATTACTAAATGCGTCCGACTCCTGTATGCCCTAAGTCTTTGGACAAACACCGAGTAAAGGGAAAAACTTTTGTGGAAGGTATTCCCAGCTAGCCGCTTCCTTAGCAATCACCTGCTTGACAAACTCAGAGTCTGGGAGATCAAGCTCCTTGCACAGAGCAACCAAATCAATGACAGTCGCGTACCAGAGCAGTGGTGTGTCGGAGCGTCCCCCAGCAAGGAAGTGGGATGCTCGTTCTAGAAACATGACAATATCGTTACTTACGAATGCCTGCTTAACAAGTAACCAGGCGTAAGATCGCGGGTGGCAGTGGCAGTTACTATTAGTTTGTAACTGTAAGTTAGTGGAGGCAACTGCGAACAGGTCACGATCAACCTGACGGTTTTTTCCTGCCAAGATCAAAGCGATCTCACTAGTAACTTGTGCAAACATCGCAGCAACAAGCTCTGGGGATTGATGTGCAACAAACTCATAACCCCGTAAATCCGGATTCGACAAAACCTTTGATGCTCCTTCAAGGTAGCTGAGAATTTGACAGGCAAGCTCAATAGCACGCTCAAAGCACATACACCGTGCGTCAATACGCACAAGGTTATGAACGAGTTGGATGCGATCTAGAAAAAGAAGCTCGTACCCGTATTCTTCCTCCAAAACCACGTTGATCTCTAATGCCTCAGTAGTTCGTTTACGAGCTTGGTCAAAATCACCACGGAGATAATCAAGGTAGCTTTCTGCCTTCTGTTGGAAAGACTTGTAAAGCAATGTGCCCTCAGGCGAAAGCTTATTCAACTCAAGGAGTGCGCGTGCTGCTACAAAGAGCTGCTCAGCCCTCACTAGGTCTCCCCCGCGAGCAGCCATCAAACCTCGAATACGAGCACCCCTGAACCTATGCATGAGCAATTGATCTGTGACTGGTAAGCGAGTCTTGATCAGCGTTTGCAACTTGTGGCTCAATAAGTTACCAGAACTCGCCAATGTAATTTGAATAGGTTTTGCACAACCTCGCCAGTAATGTTCCAGCGTAGTACGAATGAGTTCACCGTAAGAAACGGTTATTAACTGAGATGGCATACTGCACACTGTTCTCGCTTGGGGATTATATCTTTAAAGATGATCGAAACCGCCAAAGGTAGAGTGTTTTTTCACCTAGACAATGTTTTTTCTGGTGGATGATAAGCGATTTCTTTGCTTGAGGGTAGATTAACAAGGGGACATCCTAGTGTAGCAGGGTCAAGTGTTTCAATACCCCGGAGCCAGGGAGCAAGGCGACCTGGTATTAGCTTGAGCGTGCCATCCGCCTGTAAAGAACCAATCTTATTCCGTGCATCGTTGAGAGCCACTGTACACTTTCCTAAATCGCCATTTGAGCGAATTACTAAGGAGTTGGGTCGAGACGCATAACATACATAATCATCTGGTACAGAAGAATTTTGTGGTGATGCAACGCCTTCGCCATACAATTTTGCTTTTAGTAAGTTAATTGCTGCTTCTTTGTTTGCTCCTCGTAAAATATTTATTGATGCATCATTAGGACTACCTAGGTGTGCAATTGCCTTAAAGAAAATAGAAAATCTAGGATCATGAATAAATTCTTTTCTTATATTCTCGATTAGTGGATCAAGTAGGTTAAAAGTATCTACGGTAAAGTGAATACGAAGCAAAACAGAAACTGGGAAAGAGCTATCGCGAATTGCCAGTAAGTTAGTCCAAATTTGGTCAAAGGTACCGCTGCTATCCGCACGAATTCGACTTCTGTTATGTACCTCACGCGGTCCATCAAGGGAAATTTGATAATGTCTAACCCCCACATCTGTTAAAGCAGAAATCGTATTTTGATCTAGAAAGTATCCGTTTGTCGTCATATCACCTTCATAGCGCAATTTGGGATATTTACGGGCTATTGAAGTAGCATACTCAGAAATATCTAAAACAATATCTTTGGCAGTTAGAGGTTCTCCGCCAAACCAGGAAATCAGCAAATAATCTAAATCCGTGCAGCGCTTTTCAAGCAATGCTTTAACCCCAATAATAGTATCTCTTTTCATACGTCCTACCGAAAAATCTTCATAACAGTACGTACAGCGAAAATTACACTTCTCTGTTGGTAGGATAATGAGCTGAAGGTGTCGACTTGATACTATTCCTGCACGGCGAACATTATCTTGATTGTTTTTTTCCTGATTATAAGTTTTGGCATTCATTTAATCATCATCCTCTTGTTTATGCAGTAATATTAATCAATGAAAAAACTTAAACACCACATAGCTGAAGTGGTTACGAAAACCGATTTCTGCCCCAAACTAGGTTAACTGACTAGCTGGTAATGCAAAGAAATCGGTTTTTCTTAGCCTCGTTTATTTATTAACAGGCACAGTTACCCTTGTTGCATGACATTAAACCACCAGCTATTGCATCAAGCTCTTCTGGACTTAACTCTTGTAGCGCTTCTGCTAGTTTGGGGTCCTTAATTACCACCTCTCCACTTTCATTAATGGATATAGCATCATTGACCTGTTGGCTTTCAGGATTTTCATTTGAAATAGACATATTTACTCCTTACTTATTAGCTAAATACAGTTTTTTAGAGTTAGAAAATTTAAATATCTATCTACATCAATTAAGAAATAACTTTAATTTAACGATTAGAAGTTAATAATTGTTAAATTAAGCAAATCACCAATTTTTTGATGCCCAATAGAAATTCATTTTCAGTCGATTAGCTAACTCTTAAATCCTGTACTTTTATAATAGTAAGTGGTAAAAACAACAGAAAAAATGCACAATTTTTAGGTAAGCCTCTGATCTTTTTAGTTTTCTTTCACCTTGTAATTAAACTGTTTGATAATATTCCAAATGCTGTTATAAACGTCACCGATACAAGTGACAAAATTCGCGACGTAAATAATCTACCATTGTATCGTAAATTACCGCATTTTATACACAAGATTATAGAGTATTAACTTACTCTCAACCGTCCCATCATCCAATCAAACCTTTTCCCCGCTAATGCTATGTGCTCTAAAACGCTTACAGTCAATTCATCCTCATACTCAACATTTTCATTTAACGGTAGACCTTTGCTATAACCCCGCCTGCCATAACCTAGCTGACTCAGCATTCCTTGCAATCTATGAGAAAGCAAAGTAGCGATCGCTCGATAAAAACGCGATGCAAATCCTACATCTTGCTGTAACTTTGCTGCCATTTGTTGTCGGGAAATTGACAACACAATTGAATCTTCAATAGCCTTAACCGTTGCAGAGGGTAAACGACCATCGATGAAGGGTGTTTCGCCGATGATTTCGCCTTTTGATAATTTTGCTATTTCTCTACCGAAAATTTCATTACCCTCGATAGCTGCAAAAGCACGGGCTAAAGGCTTACGCTCATCTTCAGCAATAGACAAAGACATGGTTCCATTTAGCAGAATATACAGCGCATCCACAGTCCCTCTTTCACGGATGAGTGTGGTATTAGCAGTAATTTTTTGCTGAGTTCCACAAGCCATCATCCAATCGATGTCGCTATCATGCAATTCTCCTAAAATAAACAGCACATCCCGCAATGGCTGACCTTGTGCAAGATTACTGCGACTAACCTGATTGATGATGCTTTGCAGTCTATCTGAGAGCAAAATAGAGATCGCTCGATAAAAGCGCGACGCAAAACCAACATCCTGCTGCAATTTTGCTGCTAATTCCTGTTGGGGAATTAACATTACTAGCGACTTTTTTACAGCCTTCACAGTGGTGGCTGTTGAACGAGTACCCACGAAGGGAATTTCTCCTACTATCTCACCGCTGGATAATCTCGCAATCTCTCGACCTAATATTTCACCGCCCTCGATAGCTGCAAGAGCACGAGTCAGAGGATTGTCATCAGGTTGAGAGACGGTAACTGATAAGATTCCATCTAGTAGTATATGTAGGAAATTAGTAGGTTTTCCTGCTTCAATAAGTACACTACCAGCAGCTATTTCTCTTTGATGACCTGTAGCAATCATCCAATCGATGTCAGTGTTAGTTAATTCTTTAAGTAAAACTTCTGTCATAAGTAAATTACCCGATGTTTTGTTAATCGTCTCTACAAAGGAATGGGGTTTTAAAGCCTCTCCCCTACAGGAAGAAATTGGGAGAGGGGTTCCTTGGTAAATTTTGCTACTCTACCAACATTTTCTAAGGTTTGTTGGATGCGAAAGTGCGCCTCTTGAGAAGCTAATTCTTCTAATGTCAAATGAGTTAATGCGATTAACATCAGTGGTTTAATGTTAGTGTCTGTTAATTTCCCTACATACTCAGCGTGAAAGCGCTGCAAATTTTCAGCAGCAGCCTTCACCAATGCCTGGAGAATCTGAAAAGCCCCATCGGAAAGTGGAGGTTTATTTCGGTAGTTTTGCAGTCTGCCTCCCTCGCGGTAATTGGGAGACTCTAACCCCAAAAAGCGTAGGAACCAGTCGGCTCGATAATAACCTGTAGCGGCTACAATGCCTCTGTAGTCCGCGATTAGCTCGTCGAGGATGTTGTTTCGCATGGAGTTAAACAAGCGACGTGTGAAGTAGTGGGTACATTCATGTTCCAGCCGAATTGTTAGAGATAAGCGCTGCCATTGGGATTCCGCAAGTTCCATGTCGCTGGCTGAAACATTGCTATAGAGCCCGTCACTCAAAATAATGAACTTATCCTGATAAAGATCCTTTTGTGGTATTAACCTCTGAAACTCTTTTGCCCAAGCGGTTTCTGAGGTAGCAGAATTTTCTGTTGACCTTTTTTGGCGTAGAGAGCGAATCCTATCCCAGTTGTTAAAACCGCTAACTATGCAAGCTCCCATAGAGTCCGGGACTGGTTGCGGCTCATTTTGCATTGTCAGAGCTTGTACCACAGAAACAAAGTCCTCTCGGTTGCCAGTCAACAATACCGGGATGGTTCCAGCCAAGCTTTGGTGTAGTATTAATTTGAGTTTCTGGGGTTGCTGCAAGACTAAACCAGTTGCCTCTACCATGCTATCCACTGCAACACCCCTACGGGTAGCGGCTCTATAAGCCTCAGTCTGACTGATACCTTCTTGGATGGGAAATCGGAACTGAACCACTACGCGCTTGAGTGCTTCAAATGCTCCTAAATCTCTTGCTGCAAAGGCGTATTCCTTCCAAGCAGCCACATGGGATTCAGGGGGGAGGGGAAACTTAACAGGATGGGTTAATGTGTTGTGATTAAAAACGTTTTGGTTATATACCAATAATTCCTCTACCTGTGCAGCTGTGGCTTGGAAGCAGGTGAGGACATCAGTACGAAATGATTGTTGATTGATGATAGGCACTTGATTCTGGGTAAGATGCAATAAATTATGTAACTCTAATGACTCACAACTAAACCAGCAATCTGCTCAGTAATCCCTTTGATTGTCTGAGTCATGGGATGCTGCGGGTAGCGCAGACAGAAAATACCTTTGCTTGCTAGCTGCACCATCTCTTCTGAAAGGGGCAAAATTCCAGCTACGGAGACGTTGTAAATTTTTTCTACCTGTTGCTGCAAGTCGGCAAAATTCAAGGCTGGTAGCGCCTTATTGATCACTAAGAGCATTTTTGCTGCCTTCAACTTGCGAGCCACATCTACTGTTACAGCTGTTCCCTGGAAGTCTTGGCTGTCTGGGCGGAGAATAATCAGTAGAAGATTAGAGATACCGATGGAAACTAAGGTTTCTTCATTCAAACCAGGGTGAGTGTCAATTAATAAATAGTCTAAATTCAGGTTGCGAATAAGTTCCTGAAAGCCATCATTGAGCCGGACTACATCATATCCCTCGCGGAGAATCCTGGCGATTTCAGTAGCTTTAATACTAGAGGGAATCAGATAAAGGCTACCCTTGACTTTACCTGTGTACCCCTGCTCTGCAATTAGAGCATCAGTAACATCATAGGCAGCATCTTTAATATCACATCGTCCCCATAAATAGTCATTAAGGGCAAGTCCTATTTTGTCCTCTTTAAGACCGAAAATAATGTGAATACCTGGTGATTGAATGTCAGTATCGATAATACCTACACGTAGCCCCTGATGAGCCATAGTAGCTGCTATGTTAGCAATCAAGTTTGACTTACCAGTGCCGCCACGGAATGAGTGAACCGCAATAATTTGTGCCATAAGTTACCTTTTAGTTATTAATCAGCCCATTTGCAAAACTTCTAGTCTCGCCATTAAGCGCTCTATTTTTCAGAGACTGCACCTTACTCTGCAATCGCCGATAGTACTCAGCCTCAGTTTCGCTAACAGTTACTTCGTGTTCTTTGAGTTTTTGAATCTTCTTTTGCAACTGCTGGAAGTGTTCATTCTCTGTAATTTCCGCAACATGGCTAGCTCTTCTAGTTTCATCAATCTCGATGCGAAGTTCCTGAACTTGCATTTTCATCTGCTGCTCGCGCATTCTTACTTCTTCCGCCATCTCTAAGAAAACGCGCACCAATCGACCGATATCATCTTGGGGATGACCTAATTTCGTCAAGCTATGACGCAGTTCTAGTACATGAGAATCAAAATTGTCAGACTCTAGTGCTTGGGCAGCAACCGTGAGAGCGTGAATCGGGCGAGAAATGCTCAACCCTAAGAGCAGCGCTATGATTGCTGCAATTCCCCCAACAACTACCACACTTTCTAAGCTCTGTTGCAGGTTGTAGTATGCGGTGAAGATCATCGGTATCACCACAGCACAAACTAATGCTACCGAAATTTTGGTAGTGATTGGCCAAGCTGGTGGATAAAAGTATCGATATAATTTCTTCATTGTTTAACGTGCAGAAGAAGCTTTTGGTTGCCAAAAATGGCAGTTATGTATAACTATGTCCAAAGTTTTCTTAGAGGTTGTTTCTAAAATCTCAGCCTTAGCAGCTTCCCATTTTGCTTGAGTGCAAAAATTTCCTGCCGCTTGTAAGATAGTTGCGTATTCTTCAATGGGATAGCCTCCAATTTGAGTGCGGAAAACTTCATCTGTTTTCATTCACTGATAAAAGCTTTAGTGCTTTCCCTTGATATATAAGTTTTTCCTGTAGATATTTAGCACGTTAGAAGAAATGACATTTGACTACAATGCACAATCTTTTTGTTAGACTCGCAGTTTTTTCGCTTCTATTTTGATGCTGACCCCACGTTGCATTTTTCTCCAAGCACGAGGAGTGGTGTTGTGGTACTGACGAAACTGGCGGAAGAAATGACCCTCATTCTGATAGCCCACTGCTTCAGCAATTTGATTCACACACTGGTCGGTTTCTAACAGCAAGGTCTGTGCTGCTACCATCCGATGCTCGACAATCCAATCATTGACTGTTTTTCCCGTATGACGGTGCACTAGGTCAGTTAAGTAAGCGGCGGAGTAACCAACTGCTTGAGCTACATCACGTAAGGCAATCGGTTGATTGTAATTAACCTCAATAAACTTGAAAACTTGGCTCAGTGGAGAGTCAGAAGGAAATATAGACTTGAGAGAATTTGATGGCTTGGCAGTGTTAGCAATGGCTGACTCTGGAGTTTGCTGAAACTGAAATGAACCCTGTTGGCGTTTTTTAAGATCGCGGAGCGAGATGCAGATATACTCCCTACCTTCCTCTTCCATATAGGTAACTGTAGTTTCCACTGACAAACTTTGACCGGATTGAGTCCAATATAGAGATTCAAAGTATAAAGAACCCTCGTGTTTGACAGTTTTCCAGTGATGCAACCAAACTTCTCTCAAAAATTCTAACTTTAGGTCTTGTATATTCATGCAGAGTAATTCCTCACGGGAACACCCTACTAAACTACACGCTGCATCATTGACGTATAAAAACCTGGCGTTTGGCTTTACCCAAAACACTGCATCTATTACACGATTTGCCAGCAACTTGGTAAGCTGCAACTCCTTTTCTAGCTGCTGTGCGACTTGAGAGGTACGTTGCTCCGAAATATAGTTGTCAAAGACCATAGTTCTACTCACTGTACTTACTGTGGACTTTGAATAATTTGTCCCATGTCCAGTAATGTTCTACTTCAAAGTCTTTTCTACCTTTTCCAGAAAAAGCTTTCACAAATTCAACGTGCAATCGCATTGATAACGCGGCGATCGCCCCCTAAGTGTGACAATAAATTTTAGTATCTAGAATGCTAGTTCCAAAGACTAAATGCCTGACCTTGACCTCAAACGGGTAGCTGCTGAACTCAAGCTCACTGCACCAGTGCCGTCAACTCGGCAGCCTGCGGCGGTGTATCTTGCTGGACTGAGTGAAGGCTCTCAAGCCACGATGCGCCATGCCCTGGATGCGATCGCGTCCTTACTGACTAATGGCGAGTGCGACGCGCTGACTTTGGACTGGGCAAAGCTCCGCTATCAACACACGGCAGCAGTACGGTCGGCTTTGATTTCTCGCTACACGCCATCGACCACTAAGAAGATGCTGTGTGCCTTAAGACGAGTGTTGCAGGAAGCTCGTAAACTAAGGCTGATTTCCTTAGAGGATTACACGACTGCGATAGATTTACCGCGCATTGATACACCATTGCAGAAACTAAGAGGTCGCGCTTTAAGTGAGTCGGAACTTGCGGCTTTGGTGGATGTGTGCCAAACAGAATGTTCATTACCTATAGATATTAGAGACTTGGCGCTCATTGCTATCTTGCGCGGCGGTGGAGTACGGCGAACTGAAGCGGTCAATCTGGAACTCGTTGATTTCAACCCCAATACTGGCGCTCTTGAGATTCGTGAAGGCAAGAGAAAGTCATACCGCACAGTTTATCTGCCTTCTGCTGCAATTGAGTTGGTGTCAAAGTGGCTAGATATCCGAGGACATTCACCAGGACCTCTGCTGTGTCCAGTCAAGAAAGGCGGGAAAGTGGAACTGCGACCGATGAGCGCCGATGCGGTGTTGAAAATTGTGCGGCGGCGGGGAAAGCAAGCTGGTGTTGACGAATTCTCTCCACATGATTTTCGCCGGACGTTCTGCTCTGACCTACTGGATGCTGGAACCGATATTGTTACCGTGCAGAAATTAGCTGGTCATGCCAGTCCTGTAACGACTGCCAAGTACGATCGCCGGGGTGAGGAAGTGAAGCGACTAGCAGTGGAGCGATTGTCTATTCCTAGTAGCAAAAATCGAACTACACAATAGCTGCTCACCAAATGTCCAAACCTTGCAGCGCCTTATCCTTGCTTGACTACGCCTTTGATAGTGTTATCTAAAATATCTAAATCTGCTGCTGGATAGGCAAAAGCTTGAGTCCCTCTAAATGGTTGCCGCTTGGGGAGTTGTCCATGTCGCTCCTGATAATTCGCATTGGCAAACATTTCGATTTTCAGGCGTTGATCTGCATTGATGCTTACACCTAAATATCTAGCTCTGTCCTGAATAAACCAAAATTCACGCTCTTTAGGAAGATTCGTTTTATTCGGATAAGTGCGGGCATTTGTAGTGGATAGACGTGCTTCCAGGGAGCCAATCTTCTCAGATAAGGCAATGACTGTGGAATACAACTGTTTATCTTGATTCGTCGCTAGATATTTATCCAGGTGTGACGGTAGGTGCTGCTGGAGGTACTCATCAACGATTGCCCTGACTTGTTCATCGAAGCGATGGTCGCGTTGCGCGTTCCAGCCGTTGGCATCGCCCAACATATCTGCGTCCAAGTTATCCAACTTGCCATCTAGGTAAAGTTCGATGAATTGGGTGAGTGTCGCAGTCGCGGTCGTTCCTTGTTCCTGGCAGCGTTGCATGAAAGCAGACCACAGTTCTTCGTCACAGTTAAACGATGCCAGCTTTTTGTTGCGCCCTGTATTGCTCATGTCAAGGTATACATCTAGGTGAAATATGAATAAGTTAATGTATCAACCTCAAAGCCTCATTTCTTCGTTCGCATCTCCCAGGTTCTACAATTCACTTAAGAGAAACTTATCTGTGGAGGTTGGGCGAGTCTAATTCACATCTGCTCGTCGAACAAGTTCGTTCCATTAGTGTACCGAGTCTCGATAGCCTTGCGGGTGCGCTCCAACTCCGCAGCTAATAGTTTTTCATCTGGCAGAGCTGTCTGGTACTCTGCCGCCAAAATGTTAGACAGCCCTTCTAGCGCATAGTGGGCAACCGCTTCGTTTTTCTTGTTACAAAGGATCAGCCCAACAGGTGGATTTTCGCCAGGGTAGGTCCAGTGTTCGCGGGCGTAATTGAGGTACATATGCATTTGTCCTGCGTCGGCATAGGTGAACTCGCCAAGCTTAAGGTCAATGATGATCAAGCAACGCAAGCGACGGTGAAAGAAGAGTAGATCGACCCTGAACCATTGATCACCGATTCGCAGTCGGCGCTGGCGACCAACAAATGTAAAGTCAGCACCCAGCTCTAGAAGGAAGCTTTCAATGTGGCGGATCAAAGCTTCTTCCAGGTCGTTTTCAGAATACTCGTCCTTGAGATCGAGAAATTCCAGGACAAAAGGATCTTTCAGTTCCTCTTCCGGCGTGACCGCATCTTCGGGGCGAGGAGAGGTGCCTTGCTCTAACATGGCGGACTTATTGCGGGACAATAAAGTGCGTTCATAATATTGGGTATTGATCTGCCGGGTCAGTTGGCGCACAGACCAGCCACCCCGAAGAGCTTCTGTTTCGTAGAAAGTTCGGGCTTCAAGGGTTTTGACTGAAAGCAGTTTTACATAGTGAGACCAGGGAAGAGGGAATTTTCCAGACAGTGTTTGGAAAATCTCAGGCGATATTGTTTCAAGGGACAGCGATCGTTCAAGGTGGGGGTAGGTAAGGTAGAAGGCTCGCATCTGAAACAGGTTGCTTTTCTGGAACCCGCGTCCAAAGCGATCACTCAAATCCTTAGCCAACCGCTCAATGATTTGCTTTCCATACTCTGCGCGGCTTTCCCCCCGCTGCTCCAGTTCAACAATCCGCCGTCCAATCTCCCAGTAGGTTGCCGTCATGATGGCATTTACTGATCGCGCAGTAGCGCGACGGGCAGCCTCCATGAGTTCAACGACAGCACTCAGTACCGTTGCATAGCTGTCAACCGTCCTGATGATCTCAAGTTGCTCGACGATTGGATTGTCTGGAGTCGGGTCTTCAGGCTGTTTGGGCATAGTTGGCTCCGATGAATCGTTGAATCAGGACTGCCCTTCAAGCATGGTGATCAAGCGGCGCAACTTCCCAGCGCGCTTACGATCACCATATCGACGTTTGGCTTCTGCCAGGATTTCCTCCATTGCAGCCGGGTTAGAAGAAGCATGGACCCAGGCAGCTTCGAGGAAAACTTCGACGGTAATCCGGTTATCTTTGCAATAGCGCGTTAGTGTCTGATCAAGCTCCTTCTCCAGAACGATTGCGGAGTGGCGGTTTGTTTCTGGAATCTTCGCCAGTTCTGTTTTCAACTCCTCTAAAGGATCACCGGTGTTGGATGCGGGGGCTGACCCTGTTGTTTCTGATGCAGTCTTGATTACACTGAGGTCTTGGGTTGATCCTGTTTGCTGCGCTTTAGTAATGAGGGTATCGTCTCTGGTGGGTACAGCCGGTCGCTGGCGGTTTTGGCGAATTCGATCTAGAACACTATCAGACATGGCGGTTGTAGGATTTGGAGGGGTAAATTAAATATAAATTAATCATTTTATGAAAAGCAAAAAAGCCAAAAGGCTAAATTTAGTTGTTCAAATTTTACTCTTTAATTTGTTACTAGATCAGATATTTAAGATGGTTTCAGCTTAAATTTTGTTAAAAAGCTAACTTTGTTTTTTTAGCTTTTTGGCTTTTTCTCGGTCGTCAGTTTGTTAATTTTGTCAATCAGCACTTCAAAAGGGTATTCCAACTCTCCATACCCCATGTCGCTTAGACTAGAGCGCCGATTGATTGCTTGTTTGTACCGTTCGGATTCTCGGATGGAGGGGAGGATTAGTTTCTCACCAACCTCATCACGCATTCCATCGACGGCGGCGCGGCTTTCTTGGGTTTGAGTGTTACCAATCCAGCGATCACGAAAGGGCAGCACTCCCAGAACTTGAGCATCTGTTGCACCGACATCCTGCAAGTTTCGCAGTAAGTCCAAGGTTCTGACCAGGGAGCCGTAGCCTTTGACAGAGGCTTCAGCGGGAATGATCAAGGTATCGGCGGCACCGAGAACAGCGAGACAAATTTGCGATCGCTGAGGTGGGGCATCAATAATGCAGACTTTGAATGCATTGGCGACGGGTTCAAGGCGGCGCTTCAGCAAGGTGGCTCCCACGCCACTATTCGAGAGGTAATCCTGAACTGTATCTAGTTGATCATCGGCAGGAACCAGAAACAGATTTTCGTTGCCCTCGGTAGGATAAATACTGTCTTCAGCAGAAACGGACTTTTTCAAAAATTCCAATAGCGTTGGCTGATTTGCCTGGAGTTCTAGATCCATATAAGTGGTCAAGTTATGCTGCGGGTCGGCATCGATCATTAGAACTGTGTGACCTTTACGGGAGAGTAGCCGACCTAGCATAAGTGATGCGGTGGTTTTGCCCTGTCCACCGCTGAGTGAGGCGATCGCAATGGTTAACATCTCTAGTTTCTCTTCAACCAATTAAACTCTACCAAAAATCAGATTCAACTAAAAAACATTTTATTAAAAAGCTAAATTTAGCTTTTTGTACTTTTTTTAGAGGTAACATTAGCATTTGACTACTCTAGCTTTGGAAGTACAGGGTATAACTGAATGGAGAAAGTATAAAAGCTGTTACCAGTAGAACTTTCAGGGATTGAAAACCGTTGCATTGATGGGATACGATGCCGCAAGTAGAAAAGCTCAAGATTTTTCTTGCCTCACCAGGGGATGTGTCCACAGAACGCCGCTACGTCGTGGAAGTGGTGGAAGAGGTTAACCGGCTTGTGGCTGGGAACAAAGGCATCATCCTTGAAGTTGTTCGACCAGAGAAGAACATTTTTCCTGGTTATGGCAAAGATGGACAAGCCATACTCAATGAGCAGATCGCTCAAATGAAGGAGTATGAACTGTTTATCGGGATTATGTGGAATCGCATTGGGACTAAAACACCTCGGGCGAAGTCTGGGACAGTTGAAGAATTTGGGCGAGCGGTTAGTGTGCTGAGGCGCAAGGGAAAACCACAAGTTTGGTTTTATTTCCGGCAGTCAGCTGCTCATTTAACCACGAAGGAAGAGTTGCAACAACGAGCAGAGGTTTTGGAGTTCAGAGCAAAGTTTCAACGAGGAAAGGGATTATTTCGGGATTACACAACCCCATCTGATTTTCGAGATCAACTTCGTGGTCAACTTATTCTCTGGCTAAATCAGCGAAATAAAAAGGTTTCTCAACCTCGTGTTGCTAATAAGCAGAGTAAGAAAGCATCAGCGCCGACAACAAAGCCTGAAGTTTCGGCTGTAACTGGCGAGCGTAAGAAACCAGCATTATCAGCTACGAGTAAGGCGGCTACGACAAAAACGACTACAACCAAGCCTTCTGCAAAGCCTCAGAAAGCTCCTGCCTCAAGAAACAGTGCGACCCGAAGCACTGGAGCAGTAGAAAGCCCAAAGAATTGGGTCATGTTGGATGGAAAGTTTTTTCAGGCTAGGTCAAGCAATACCCAGCCAGATCGAAGCATTCTTCTCCAAATCTCGCCAAAGAATTTGGAGCAAGCCGCTGAACTGAAGGCGCTTCATTTAGGAGAGTTTCACAATCGGAAGCAAATTTCCTTTGCTGATTCACATGAGGTCGGAACCATGCAGGTCTCCTCTGTGACGACCGAATCAGTTGCTGGAAAAACCAGCTTCAGCATTATGTTGAATCCAAACCAGAAATCGCAAAATAGTGGTTTTGCGATGGAGATGAATTATCAAAACTATAATGCTGACCAAGTTGCTGAATTGCGTGCCCGTCTGATTCTGCTGGGGGAAGCTTTACCAAAGGAAATTTATTTTCCCCCTAATCAAATTTCTAATCCGTACAACCACAATAAGACAATCGAGAATGGAATTTTTCCTGACCTTTGGGCAAAATTGAAAACACAGTCGTCACTGTTTCTGCCGAAGGCTTGGCTGTGGGCAGCGTACTGTTTGAAGACGTGTCAAATCGTTGAGGATATCCTAGAGTTGGAACTTGGTCCAATCAAGAACAAAGTGATGCCTGTGCGATTTCGAGGGAGAAGAAAGCAATTTTACTCTAATCAAGCTTCCAGCATCATTAGCGTTGTAGGAAGTTGTATTCTCAGTGCGTAAACGAGCGGATAATTCCTCTACTGACATTGTGATGTTCCTCAAACTCTTGACATCCATTAAATTCAAGCGCTTAGGAGTCACATTCGCCAGCATTTTTGGTTTGATCTGGTTGTTTCTAGAACCAGCCGGGCTTTTTTTACCGGATTGGTTGAACTGGGGTTGGCGAGGTTATATTGGGTTGGCTTCGTTTTCTCTACTGTGCGCGATCGCCCTAAATCGTCCCCGCAAATCGGTTTGCAGGTCGTTATCTTCCCCGGATTCCACAGTAGAGATTAAGGTTGGTGACCTGTTTGATGAACCAGGACATTTGGTGATTGGTGCGAACGATGTGTTTGATACGGAGCCAGGAGAGGTGATCAAGCCCTCAAGTGTTCAGGGTCAGTTTCTGACGCGGATGTATCACGGTGATCACCGGCGCTTAGATGCTGATATTGATGTGGCTTTGGAACCTTTGAAGGCTGAGAGGAAACGGGAACTCGGTAGGAAGAAGGGCAAATTTTGGCGATATCCGATCGGCACAACCCTTGCGTTGGGTTTGCCAGACAGACGGTATTTTCTGAATGCCTATGGCTACATGGGAAACGACTTGAAAGTTGAGTCAACTGCTGATGATATTTGGCGATCGCTCAGTTGCCTGTGGGAACAGGTGCGATTGAAGGGGCATGGGCTAGATGTGGCAATTCCGGTGATCGGGTCAGATCTGGCGCGGACAAATCTTCCCCGAATGACGTTAACGAAACTGATCGTTATTTCGTTTATCGCTGCCTCAAAAAAGGATTTTGTAACGAAGAAGTTAACAGTCGTTATTCACTCCAAAGATTTGGATTCTGTCGATCTCTACGCGCTAGAGGATTTTCTAGACTCCGCGTGCTTTTGACAAAAACTGCAATTATACATTTGTCAAAATTAGTTTTTTATCCTCTTAGCTCTTTGGCTAAATTTCTGTCTTTTAAGTCTCTGACTTAAGCACTCCGAAGTAGCCCAGTAATGCGGGAGTCTCCTGAACTTAACACGCAAGCCCGGGCAACAGCCGATAGTTCTTTATCTGCCTGCAACATCTCTCGAATCGCTCTTGCCTTCTCCTTAAGCTGGCTTCGAGCAATCATATTTGTGCCACCGCTTGCTTTGAGCATTTCTAATTCATGGCGGTACTGCTGAATGTGACTCCAGCAATCGTTCCATACGATTCTGCGTTTAGCTTCTAATGGTCCAAAATCAAGCCTACAACGCTGAATTGAATAATTCACCCGCGTTTCGTCCCACTCGTCGTTGAGGTCTGGAGCAGGAATTGCTCTGCCTTCAAAATCAAAGGACAGAAGATTTGGGTCATCGGCATCAGAAGGGGTAAAGGTAGCGAAACTACGATTTGCCGCCACGCAATAGCCGAAATACTTACTAGAAAGGCATTACAGCAAATTTTTGGAATTCAAAATTTCCGCATTTCTCAATAATAGAAATTTTTCTGAAACCTTTATCAGGTGAAAGTTTCAGAAATCATATGGCGGTTGAATGCAGCTTTGCTACCTTTGCGTTAACTTGAGCCAGAGTCCAGTGTCAGTTGCAACCTAACTTGAGCCGAAAACCGCTTTGCTTGCAAGCCGTAACGAATATGGATGCAAGCCACAACAACTACGCATCACTTGCTAGGAACAACCAGGCGATTAGGACACTTAATCACTCCAGAATTAGACTTAAACTTCTGCTGGCACTCAGAAATTGCTTTTTGATTTAAATAGTAAATCTTCATAGCCTCGTCGCGTGGTCCGAGCCAAGTTGTCACAGCCACCCCCGTTACCAAAGCAAATAAACCAGTAACCGTGCAGGCTACTGCCAAATTCCGAGCGACACCATTGGGATTTGACGCAGATACTACACCATCCATCGCCACTTGCACTCGTTCCCCCAAGGCAGAGATGTTGTGTTCGTGATTCTGCATCACAGTAATTAGAGTCTGAATCTGCTGCCCCTTGGGGAATTCATTCAGGAGTGTGGTCAACAGGTACAGATAATACTCACAGCAGACTAGATAAGGGTAGTAGACAGACCCATACGCCACCCCCGTCAGCCTAGAAAACTCAGATAGCCTTGCCTTGTGCTGGACTGGAAGCGTTTGATAAAGCTCCTCAATCGTCGTATTATGGAAAGTCGGTCTATTGCCGTTACTCATTTACTTGCGCCTTTTTAAGCGAGTATTTCCTGTCGTTGCCTGTGCATTTGAGTTCATCGGTAGACCCAAGTATTTAGCGGCGCTCTGTAGTTGCTTGTCCTGTTTTCTTCTCCAAGCTTCAATAAAGCCTTTGTAATTGATGTCGATGTCCGAATTTGGACTCAGGATATAGTCAAGACTTCGCCGAGCCTGAGCTAATCTGTCGGCGGCGGCTGGCTCCAATGGTTCTGTTTGGATTTCTATGCCCCCAGCTTTAAGAATAGATGCTCTCTCATTCGATGCATCGTAAATAGTAAAGTCGTGGTTTTTGGCGGCTGGATTTTTAGCTATTACCCAATCAACCCGCGTCTCATACGCCTCCCACAGAGCTAACAAGCTATCCAGCGCCTCTGGATCTCCTGACATCGGCACTAAAAACGTGATCCGTTTGCCATGAGATGCAAACGATTCAGCCACTCCTCCATCTAGCTGTAGAGAAGCCCAAAATCGAGAGCTTGAGTTAGCAGGCGAATCAATCAACATCAATGGCTGCTGGTACGAAGGCGTGAGTAAATCTAAAACCAAGCGCCGGGCTTCGGTTCCCAACAAGTCAATGCGCTTCAGCCAAGATTCATCTTCATAAGCATATGCCAGAGTGTTATGATCCATATCCCCATCAACTGCCTGAAATCTCAATTTACTTCGCTGCCAAAGATCGAGTAAGCAGAGGGCTAATGTGGACTTGCCCACAGAACCTTTATTCTGAGCCACAGCCACAACGCGGGTAGTTATCGGTAGTGTGGGTGCATTTCGACTCACTATTTTCTCCTTGGTCTAAGTTTATGTTGAGTTTCTTCTGTAGTAGGAGTTGGGTTAGGCAAATCTGCTAGTTCTGACGGCTCATTAGCAGACAGTTGATTTGCTTCTGGCTTGAGTTCATCTCCTTTTCTGCCTTTAATTGACCCAATATAGCGCCGCAATGTTGAAGCACTAATTGAAAAACCACAATCATTAAGTATTTTCGCTAAGTCTGAATAGGTATATCCCTTGCTCAGAGCATGGATAATCTTATTTCTGTTTGATTGCAAATAATCTTTAGCCGAACGTGGTTTATTGACTGGCGGAAGTTCTTCAACCTTCTCGAAAAAAGTTGAAAATACTGCATCCAGGTCTTGCTGTTGCTCTGAACTTGGCAAGTCTATATCTTCTTTTGGCTCTTGACCTGATGCATCCATAGCTAACAATCAAAGTGTCAATTAACTCCGCATATTCCGACTTCGCCAAGGACTAGAATTACCACGCTCCTTGACTAAACACATCTAAAAATAGCTGACTGCTAACTAGCAGGTGAAATATTGTTGATTTAAGTCTACGCTAAATTGCCTTACACTACAACTAAAGTTACTACACTCATTGACTATCAGAATCCAAAAAAGACATCCTGCACAGCAGCAGTTGAATAAATTTCGACTTTACCCCCCCGAATACCTCCCCACACCTAACTTACTGCAAGCGTGCAGCTTCAGGCTACAATACCATATAACCCTAAATGCGCGATCGCTCTATATAAAGTAGCCCACCTATGACCGCGACCATCGGCAAACCCTACTCTAAATATAAAGACTATGCCGAGTCCTACCACGTAGCAGGAACCCGACCAGAAGATAGTCAGTGGCAGGGTCTCCTAGCATCGACGCTGGGGTATGAGGGTTCAATCCACCAGTTCGCCTACGACCTAGCCAGTGAGGGGAAGGATAGCTATGGTAGGCAGCTTCGTAAGTACCAGAAAAATAGCCGACCAGCAATCTGCGATCTGACACTGAATGCACCCAAGAGCGTAAGCGTAGAAGCCCTTGTCCACAATAATCCTGTAGCAGTTGCAGCCCACGACCGAGGAGTAGAAAGTGCGATCTCCTTTACCGAACGCCACCTGTTATTTAGCCAAGTTAAGCGCACTGGACAAGTAGAACGAGTCCACACCAACAAAGCATTAATCGGCTCTTTCCGCCAACGAGATAACCGCGAAGGCGAACCGCACCTGCACACTCACAACGTTATTTTCAATGTCGGCTACGTTCAGGGAAAATGGCGCAGCCTTGCCAATGAGCAAGTGTATCTAGCTAAACTGACTATCGGTGCTATCTATCAAAACGACACTGCTTATCACTTACATCAAGCAGGTTACAAAACCTATTGGGATGCACAGGGACAGTTTGAGTTAGCGGGTAACTCAAAGCGTCTACTAGAAGAAACCTTCGCCCAACGTACAGAAAAACTAGAAGCCTACTTAGCTCTTCAGGGTTTAGACCGAAAGAGTGCCACCCCGGAACAACTCAATGCTGCTAATCGAGCTACTCGGAATAAGAAAGCTTATGACAAGGATGCGGTAGAACAGGTAAGAGATTGGCAATCAATTGCAGCAGACGCTGGGATAGTGCCATGTCAATCGATGTCACGCCAAGAACTAGAATTTCTGTTCTTTTGTGCTAGTCATCCTGGTAGTCCTCAAGAGATTGTGAGCGCAGCAGCCGAGCGGTTGACAGAGAAAGCAAGCGCGTTTGGCTATATGGAACTGGTAAAGGAGGGATGTAGACTAAGCTCCGGCAGGTATCTATCGAGTGAAATCCAAAAAGCGATTGACCAGAGCCGGGAACTGATACCAGTTATTTCAAATACTCCTTACCCTTCGTACACAACACACACTATCTTGCAGCGTGAAAGTCAAATTTTAGAGTGGGCGATTCAAGGTAAATCAGTTTACGCCACAATTAGTGACATTAACAAAGCAGTAGTTGCGGCACAAAAATTCACGCTTAATCCAGATCAAACTGAAACACTCCAACATATTGCCAAGAGTCGGGATGTGATTACCCTAATTCAAGGCAGTGCTGGAGTTGGTAAAACTCGTTCTCTTTCTGCCCTCAAAGACTTGATGGGAGAGCGCCCGCTCATCGGTTGTGCAGTGGGTGGACTGCAAGCCGAGGCATTAGAGGCAGAAAGCGGCATCCAGTCTCAGACAATAGAAAGCCTCATCCGTACTAAGCCAGAGGAGTTCCCCAGGGATGCCTTAATTGTGGTTGACGAGGCGGGAGTTGTATCGAATCGGCAGATGCACCGCCTCATCGAGCAGGCATTAGACTCTAATTGTCGCCTCTTGCTAGTCGGGGACACCAAGCAGTTATCAGCAGTCGAGCAGGGCAATCCTTTTTGGTTGCTCCAAAAAGAAGCAGGACTAGAAACTGCCTTCATTAGCCAGAATATTCGGCAGAAAGATGAGCAACTACTAGCAGTTGTGGACTTGTGTGCAGCGCAGAAACCGAAGGAAGCATTTGATTTACTGAATGCTACTGGCAAGATTTGTGAGATTAGTGACGAAGAGCAGCGAATAGCAGCGATCGCTGATGACTACTTTACTCGTCCCTCTGAACAGCGGCGCAATACTTTGCTCATGGCGACTACCCACAAGGAGCGAGCTACCCTAACCCAAGCAATTAGGGACAAACTGATAGAGCAGGGTGAACTGTCAGGACCAGCGTTGGAAATAGAAGTTCTGCAAAAGAAAGACTTGGACAAACACGAGCTGCTGATTACTGACCATTATCAAGTAGGCGATAGTGTACGCTTCTGGCGCAATTTCAGCTCATTTGCCAAAGGCGAACTATACCGGGTGACAGCCATTGACCCAAGCCAGCATAGCGTTCAACTGGTTGACCAAGAAGGACAGACTTACACTCTGGACTTATATAGATATAAAGACCGCGAAGTTTTTTCTTTTCAACGTCTCGAAATTCGAGCTGGGGAAGAGATGCGGTTTACTGCTGGTGTCAAAGACCATAACGGCAAGCAACTTCAAGTTAATGGTCAAAGATTTCGGGTAGAAGCGGTTGACCCGCAAACACAAAGAATTGAAATTAGTACCAAGGGCAAGCGCTTAACCTTAACTCCGCAGGACTTGAGACACAGTGATTACAGATGGATTAGCACTGTTCATTCCCTCCAGGGAGCGACGGCGCAGTACGCTATCTTTGCAGTAGGGCAAGGAAATGGAGCTTTGCTATCGAGAGAGTCCTGGTATGTTGCAGCTAGCCGTGCCAAGCTGGAGTTTGCTGTGTACTGCGGTGATAAAACACAACTACGCGAATCAATCCAGATAAGCAAGGCACAGCGTCCTGCTCTTGAGTTAATTTATCCCTCTATCTCTACGCCTACAAGTGAGCCAGCTTTGCAAGCGATTAATGATTATGTGCAACAGCAGGCAGTACAAGTAGCTTTGACAGAGACACTAAATCAGCTTCCAGAAGTTACCAAGACTGGACAACTAGTTGATGCAGTCCCAGGAGGACATCTGGAGCAAGGTAGCAAGCTTTTAACGCAGCAAGCTATAGAGGCGATCTCTGAGTACATTGAACAAGAGGCTGTAGAGTTAGAACTTTTGCCGCAGCTGGAGAGCCTGATAGCCACCTTGAATAAGCTGCAAAAGAGCGAACCCTTGTCCTTTATTTCAGCAAGTCCTGACTTGGAAATTTTTGAGCAAGCCACAAGGAGCATTACTAACTATATAGAGCAGAATGCTGTTGAAGCTGAAATTACTGAAGCTCTAAAGGATTTAACTGAGCAGTTAATACAAATTCAACCAGAGATTCCTACTTCAGTTGAGCAGCTTGATACTGTAATTTCAAACGTATTGCAACAACTTGTTGCTGTAGAAGCAAGGAAACAACAAGAAATAATCGCTTCTTCTGTGGAGGCGGTGTCAAATTACCTTGAACAATACTCTGTTGAGTCAGCACTCAATTCCCAATTTTTAGAAACTCTAAGCAACCAGCTCCCTCAACTGGGCAACCCTGATTTGAGCGCAACAATGGAGCAGCTAGAGGTAATTGTCGCTAATAAACACGCCCCGAAACAAGCTGGGGCAGCCGAGCCAATAGCAGATGCGGACGAACAGATAGCAAGCAATCAGGTAATTACCAAGAGTCCAGAACTCTTAGCGGCACAATTCCAAATTCTGACTGACCAAATCTTTGCACCTGTTGCTGTGTACCAAGAACAAGACTTGCGGCTTGAGCGCAGTCAGGGGAAAATTACAGCGTCCATTCAAGGCAGAGAAGTTGACCTCCAAAAGCCTGAGAATTTAGCAAGTCTAGTCAACCATCTGCAAGCCCTGGTCAATGAATTTCAGTTGTTGTCTCTTTACGAAGAATTCCAACAAGCAGCGCGACTAGAAAAATCAATAGCAGACCAAGCTGCCTTTATTGTGCAGTTGAATTCCGGAAACTACCATGAGCAAGGGTTATCAGTTGAGATTACTGGTAGCTCTATTGAAATCAAACTAGATAACGAGTTTGCCTTTAAATCAAATCAAGGTGCAGTTCAGCGCCCTGATGACCTGTTGCAGTTATCAAATCTGGAATTGAAACTCTTTGGTACTATTAAAAACTTACAGCAAACAATTGCAGCGAAATTAAAGCTTGAACAGGCAAAGCTTTTAGCAGAACAGTTGCAAGCCCAAAAAGAGTCAGCTTCAAAAAAGGCAATCGAAATACAAGAAAAGGGTCACGGACATGGGCTTGCTCTTTAGAATCATCCAACGGCTTTATCTCATCGTCACCAAGATTATCAAGAACAGCCTGATTGATGACCCTGATTACGAACATAATGTGCTGCTTGTATGGCTTGCCAATTTTTTTATAGTTATTGCCATAGTTAGCGGCTTGGGGATTGTTTTATATATGTTGGTCTGGGCTATCAGTCTAGAGATATTAGTAAAAGCTTTAATCCTTGCTTATTTTGAGGCTTTAGTCTGGTCAAAATTATCTAAGCATTTGACAAGTTTTGGACAAGAAATGTATTTGATTGGCTCTACAGTGGGTTACACGGTATTAGTTGGGACGGCTATCCAAATTTCTAGAATGCCTTGGGCTGATGGGAATACTTTGTTGTTTTATTGGATATTCTTATTAATCGGAGGCTTTATTATTTGGGGGATTACATTAAATAATGTTTCTAAGGCGGTGGTCAAACCAGTATTGGCTATTAGGAAAATCGAATATAAACAACGTTTCCGCATTACAAAACTTCCCCCAGAAATTCCGACAAACAATCAAGTGCAGGCTTATTTAAAAAAGTTATGAAGTCGCCTGCTTATGAGAGCGCCCGTTAATTTTCACCCCGGTTTGTTAAATGTCAAGTGTTTTAACGTGTCGCGACAGGTTATTGTCGGGTAGTTGG
>ERZ501023.65-NODE-65-length-33490-cov-7.255840_pt1 | contig 33490 bp, 30 predicted proteins | sample MGYA00248839_ERZ501023 | MGnify/ENA primary metagenome ERZ501023 (study PRJEB25958, sample SAMN03398596) | human skin metagenome | study: EMG produced TPA metagenomics assembly of the Human Skin Microbiome Metagenome (human skin metagenome) data set.
TTTTAAATTGGATATAAGTCAGATAACTTAAACTAAAAAGAATTAGTTTAACTATTGACCAATGGTTAGTGTTACTTTGTTGAGTGCAGAATAGCTAGGCTAAATACGCAGAGCAAATTGATAACCTACTGAAACATAAGCATGGAGCGAAACAAAGTGTCAACAGCAGAAATTGCCGCATTGCTAACCATTTACTTTGACAACATGGCAGCTATGAATGCATTGGGCTGGTTAGAGATTTTTGCTGAAGATGCCGTCATTCATGACCCAGTTGGAGACCCGCCAAGGCTTGTCCATAAAGATTCTCAGCAGTTTTTTAAAATGTTGTCTAACTTCTTTGAAAAGATGGAACTGTCAAAAGACGACATTTTCTTTGTGAAAAATGGGGCAGCAGTCAAGTGGACGATGCAGGTAGTTGCCAAAAATGGTTGCCATGCCACATCTGAGGGAATCAGTATTTTTGAAATTAATGATAGTGGCAAGATTCAAAAGGTATCGTCTTACTGGGATGAAGCAGCAATGATGATGAAGCTAAAGGGCTAATTGAGAATCATGCAGTAATATGGGCAACCAATGTTAAATACTGATCTTAGAATTTGGTTCGCCGCAAGATAAAGTCACGTCTTGGCGCAAAGGCATCGGCTACTATGGCTTTGAAGTCAAAGGTCGAACTGCCCATGCTGGCGCGGAACTAGAGAAAGGATGTAATGCACTTTTAGAGGCAGCTCACCAAGCTTTACAACTTAGTAAATTAGGAAATCCAAAGCAGCAGACAACGGTTAATTTCACAGTTTTTCAAGCAGGCGATCGCCCGAATCAAATCCAGACTTTGCCAAGGTTCAAGCGGATGTGCGAGTTCTAGAGGAGCCAGAATATGATCGTCTCAAGCGTGACAGTAGAGCGTTTATCGCAAAACAAGTTGTTACCTTGCACTACCATTACAGCGATCGCTAAAAAAGGTCGTCCCCCATTTCCACCGAATCCGCAGACAGATGCGTTAGTCAAACAAGCGCAAAGAATTTATCAAGAAATTGTTCTAAAGCTTGGTGTCGAGGGTAGTGGTGGCGGCACAGATCTTTGACATACTGTAAGAACGCAAGCACCTTTAGAGAAACTGATTGAGTATGTCCAGATCAAGAAAAACCAGAATAAGGATGCTTCGCACTATGTATTAGTTTCGCTAACCCCACTTAAACTTAGGATTCTAGGTAGGGACTGCGCTCAATATTTTGTTCAAATGGTGAAGAAAGGAGCCATCAAAGAACGGGTTAAATTCATGCACCAAATTTTTGGAGTAGCTGCATAAGTCAATTCCTACATCCTTGCGGTTTTCTGCCCTCAAAAAGTTTTCGCAACCCAACCCTTCTTGTTGAACAACATTAGACAAATTGCTAGTGACTAGATAACTGATAGTAGCAATACGAACTGTTCCGAATCAACTCAGACCCTTCACCCGAAGAAGTTGCGAATTCCTTTAAGCGGTTTCGTTGATATATCTAGAAGTGTGGTCTTTGGTAATTATCAGTGAATGTTTTGAAATCAAAACAGCCCAAGACCAGACAATTACTCAAAATCAAATACAAGCAGTAACCAAAATGATCCCAAATATCAATGTAATTAGCGGCACTAGTGGAGATGACATTTTAGTTGGAACGCCACAAACTGACATTATAGATGGCGACGCTGGTAGAGACATTTTACTTGGCAGCTCTGGTGATGATGCTCTGGGTGGCGGTACTGGTAGTGACTTTATTTACGGTGGCGCTGGCAGTGACGTTCTAGATGGTGATGATGGTGGGGACATCCTGTTTGGCGGTGATGGCGCTGACGCTATAGGCGGCGGTAGCAGTGGCGATGCTATAGACGGCGGCAGGGGTGGCGATGCTATCAATGGTGGTTCTGGTAGCGACGCTTTGTCTGGTAATCAGGGTAACGACGCTCTCAATGGCAGTAGCGGCAATGATGCTATATATGGCGACGAAGGCGAAGATGTTCTGTTTGGAGATCAAGGCAACGATGTTCTCAATGGCGGTGGCGGCAGTGACATTCTCAATGGCGGTGACGACGGCGACGCTTTGTATGGCAACAATGGCAACGATGTCCTGAATGGCGATAATAGCAACGACATTTTGTTTGGCGGCAATGGTAACGATGTCCTGAATGGCGACAATAGCAACGACATTCTGTTTGGTGGCAGTGGTAACGATGTTCTATATGCAAGCCTTGGTAGGGACACTCTTACTGGTGGTGCGGGCGGTGATGTTTTTTCCCTTCTAAAAGGGGGAGAGAGAGACATCATCAAAGACTTCGTGGTTGCTGATGATACTATCCTGGTCTCTGCTGCTGATTTCGGTGGTGGACTAACACCAGGTGCTCCTCTTGAGATCGGTCAATTCGTTATCGGTGCAACCGCAAACGATACCAGTGATCGATTTATTTATGATGCTACCAATGGCGCTCTGTTCTTTGATATGGATGGTATTGGCAAAACTGGACAACAGCAGATTGCAACACTATCAGCTGGTCTTGGTTTAACTAATAATGACTTTTTCGTCGTTGGCTAGAACATGGTGTGTTGCTGAGTATGAATAGTTAGTCAGGGATTTCAAGTAGAAACCACAGCTATTAGCAAAGTCTTTAATGCAACAATGGCTCTAGAACTGGGCAATCTGAAGTTTAAAGTTACTGAAGTTAATTTGTTTGCTACTAGAGAAGCAGTCGCAACAAGTCCTGCAAATTGTGGTTTCTACAATGTTGTCACAGAGCCTCTCCTACCACTACAACGAACTATGCGCGTATTTGGGACTACCATCTACCTTTTATCCTTACTTATTCAGGACTTCCTACGACAGAACCGATAATATTACCCTCACAACTTTCACTTCTACCTTTGTGCATGAATATAGTCCACGAAGTAAAACTTCGGACTTAGCCAAAACTTCAGCCAACCGTAAGCGCCTAAACCTAGCAGTGCTGTCGTAATTAGGGGTAAACCTAATTTCACTCGCAATGTATCCGGCAGAAGAGCAACAGCAGAAACAGTAGTTACAAAGTATATTAAAAGTGCTACCTGCAAGCGGTTCACAACTAAAAGTGCTCCTCGACAGCTACTACAGATCTGGGTGTGCTGTTTGTAGCGATCAAGGACTTGTTGGCGATTATCATTGATAGTCCTGGTGTGTTGAACCTGGATACCAACTTTGCTCCACGGGATCTGTGCGTGACAATACTTGTCAAACCAATTCCTAAACTCAATCACGAGACGGTCTGCGCTTGTCGGTAGCTTGTACGCTGTTTTCCAGTTTTCAGTCCCTCTTTGCTGGAGAAAATACTCTTGCTGCTGGAGAAGCACCATATCGCCATCGAGAACTTCATTGCGTTCAATAATATGGCTCCACCAGCGAGGGATCAGCCGGTGGAGTGTTTTGGCAAAATTGCGCGGAAACTGAGCGACAATTCGAGACTTACCTGGAGATACTGGCACACAGTAGGTAACAAGTCCTAGTCGTTTGCTGTCATCCCCTAAATTGAGCGCATACTCTAAGCGGCAAGGGGGTTCAAACGTAATGTTTCCGCCAAAGCGTCTATGAACAATTGCTTCAATTAAGTTGGGTGTTGACTGCACAATTTCAATTGGCATCGGTGCTGCCTGATCGCGATCGCCTTGTACGCCGTGATGAGCAAAGGGAACGTGACTGGGATCTGTGAGATTTTCCACCAGGGTTTGCCAATCATATTCTAAGTCCCTTACTACAGAAGACCAAACAAAGCCTTTGCTGGCATCAACTTGCGGTGATAGTGGTAAGGGTGTATTTGCCGCTTGTTCGCTTGATACATCTAGCCAAACCCAAAGTAAATCCTGCTGCTGACGAACGGGGAATGCTACAGCACACAGAGTGTCTTTATTCTTGCTGACGAGTTCTGGATGTTCCGCCTGGGGAATCAGAGTACAAATTCCTTGCTGATCAAATTGCCAACCGTGATAGCTACACATCAAATTTCCTGTTTTGTCGTCAATGCGCCCCTCACTTAAAGGTGCAAGGCGGTGAGGACATTGATCTAAAAACACCTGAAACGTTTTCGATGCTTTGGGTTTCCAGATGATTAAACGTAGTCCCAAAATGGTTACTGGAGTTGGTTGCTGAGGATCGAGGTCTTCAACTGGTAAGAGAGGATACCAGTGCTGAAAAAAGTTGAATTCAGGTTTCATTTTACTAACGGTTATTTGGATCAGGAGGTCACTTGAATTGATTGCGAAACGCTACTAAGGTTTAATTTGGATTTAAAAGCTAAATAAGCGTGAAGAAGTTGATTAAGCTGATAATTTTTCTTTTAGAACCATATTTACCCCTCTAGCAGGAGCAAAAGTAACACCTCGGCGCACAGGATATTCAGGGGAGCTATCTGCCAGCAATAATCTATAGCGAGACAGCATTGTCGCTAAGACTAATTTCATCTCAAATAGAGCTAATGCTTCCCCAATACAACGACGCACACCGCCACCGAAGGGGAGGAATTCGTAAGCAGAAAACTGTCGCTCTAAAAAGCGCTCTGGCTGAAATAATTTAGGTTCTGGATAGATATCTGGACGCTGATGAGTTAGGTAAATACAGCCATAAAGTCTCATTCCAGGCTCTAGTTGATAACCCATAAGTTCTACAGGTTCTTTGACTTCTCTAGGATTGGTGAGAATAACAGTGGGGAAAAGGCGTAGAGTCTCATGACAAACGGCGGTGAGATAAGGCAACTGCATAATGGTTGTTGGATCTGGAGATCCTAAGTGATTTAGTTCCGTAAGCAACTTCTCGCAAACCTGTGGATGACGATGAATCCCGTACAAAGCCCAAGCGATCGCAGTTGCGGTTGTGTCTTGACCTGCTATTAGAAGTGTGATTAACTCATCATGCAATTCAGCATCGCTCATGGGTTGACCTGTTTCATCACGGGCTGAAATTAGTAAACTCAAGATATCTGAACCAAGCGCATGATTCTGATTGCGACGCTCTGCAATTTCAGCATATACCAGTTCGCTGATCTGTCGTTGTAAAGAGCGCAAGTATCCCCAAGGACTTCGGGTTCCCCAATCCTTTTGTAAAGACGGGAAGAACAGCAACCCGCCAATGAAAGGAGATTGCAGTGAATCGGTGAGATTAACAAGTAGCGACTTGAGATGATTGAAACGGTCATCTTGGTTAATCCCAAAAACAACTTTTAGAATGACTTCTATTGATATTTCTTGTGCCAACTGACGGGCAGAAAACGTAGCGCCAATTGACAGTGAACTCATTGCTTTGTCAACTCTTTCACAAATCAATTGTCCATAAGTTTGCATCCGTTCTCCATGAAAAGGCGGCATCAATAACCGCCGCTCCCGGCGATGGCGAGAACCTACTAAGGAAAAAATAGAGTAATCTCCAACAATTGGTTGCAATAGTTGGTTGAGTGGCGCGATAAATTGCTTTGTGTCATTTGCAAAAATGCGCTGTAGCGCTTGGGGATTACTGACAAATAAAACAACATCGTGATTCCCCATCACAGGAGCGTTAAAAATGTCCCCCTTGCTTTGTGCAGCATCCATGTAGGCGATCGAGTTGCGTGTGTATTGAATTTTTTGTAGCCATGAAGGAGCTGACGAACCATCGGGAAAGCGGGTCTTTAAAATCATAGTTTTTAACTGAGAGCAAAATCGCTAATGTAGTTACTTAATCCAACTTTTTTCCCGCTTATTGTTTCATAGTTGTGTTTGGTTGCCAATGGTAATGTTGCAATAACGATTGGATAAGAGAGTCTATTTTCTCTAATTTAGATCTAAACCAACTTTCGTTGATGCTCTGGCAGTCGTTCATCGTTCGCTATAGACGGCTAGGCTTTTTCCAACATCGGTTAAAACTACTCAACTCATAAACCTCATAATACTGGTTAAAACGTGACACTCATAGGGACTACGGGCTTTAAGTCTCTGTGAACTGTTTGCACCGATAACAGTGAAGGGCAGTACCGACAAGGAAGTGTTCCGTACCTATGTCACAGAGATTCTCGTGCCCCACTAGGGCAAGGAGCAATTGTGGTGATAAATAACCTGAAGCCTCATAAATCAGCATCAATTCGAGCGACGATTGAAGCCGTAGGCGCACGATTGGTATATCTACCACATTTCTCCGGATTTATCCCCAACTGAACTGTGTTGGTGAGGACACCTCCGTGCGGGGGTTCCCCCCTTTGAGGAGAGTGTCCGGTCGCGCATTCAATCAGTTCTTACGTTCTTATGCTGCTCGTACCTACGAGGCGTTAGACCAAGCCTTTACAGATTCTGATCAACTACATCACCGAAGATGATGCTTGGGCGCGGTTTACTCATTGTAGTTTATCTACCTGAAAACTGCTGTAAGAGGAACTTGTGAGGAAGCAGGCGATCGCTGCTTGGAGTACATAGCTGTATTGCTGCTTACCTCTTTCCTAAGCAGCATAATCAACTTATGGCGAGCGCGGTGACGTTGATTGAGATTTGGGTTATTTAGGGATTGATCAAAATTGCTTTAGGTTGCTTTGCATCAAATAGAGAGGCAGTAAGGAGAATAACGATACTGGCACTCTCATTTTTGCCATAATGTACCATTCCCCCTGGTTCAGTCAATGAATCTCCGACTCTGAGTAGGGTTGTTTGTCCGGCTTGGAGAGTTTCCTCGGTACCATTGGCTCTACGAATTTTGGCTGATCCTTGAACAACGGTATAAGTCAGCGTACCAAACTCAACTCGCCCAATCTGCATTCCTGGATGAATGTGAGGCGGAAGGATAGCTCCCGACGAGATGGTATAACGTACCAACTCCAGAATCCGACCTTGAGCAACGTAGGGATAACCACTAGCCAACTCTTCACGGGTCACAGATTGAGTGGAAGCATTAACTGGTGGAGATGCTTCCTGACATCTTGCAATCTCCATAGATCCAAGCACTGTCAGTGTAATGAGGGGGAAGATAGAACCTAGTTTTTTCATACAACGTAAATCCAAAGAATAGGCAACAGGTATTTAACTGAAAACTGCTGTAGTTTGTTGTGCAACGTGATTGGCTAAAGTTGATCTGATAGATTTACTCATACTTTCTCCTCCTGATAAATCTTTTGGACATTTCTACCATAGAAAATAGCAAGAATAGCGGTGGCGTACGCAAATAAACTGTAAACGGCAGCCGGAACAGCCAGATCGGGATTATTTAACAGTCCGGCAGTAATTGCGATTGAGAGTAAAGAAACTAATGAATTTGACGCAGGGGATGTATCAGGGCTATAGAGTATTTTTTAATTCCTGAAGTAGCCAAGAGAGCTATTCTGGGCGCTTAAAGTAGAATTTGAAATCAGGCCAAATCTCTTTTAACGGTTTCTTGATTCCCCTACATAGGTAGATTGGTAAATCGCTTTTAATACCTATAATCTTTTCGTGCGTGACCGTAGCGACCTTTTCTACGGAATCAAATCTTTGTTCCAAGAAACTTAAGCTACCCCCAACGCTGAGCACAAGCTCGCCAGAATAATCTCTCGCTCCCCAAAAATAGTAACCCGTATGCCCACTGATTGCTTTGGGAAGGTTGTAGTTCTGACCCCAAAAATCAATGGCTCCAGCATCACCATACCTCCAGGCTAAGATTGCACACTGAGACTGCTCACTAGGCGAAAGCCGATGGTACATTGTTGCGACAGTAGATACCGTATCTTCCCAGCCAAGCATGAGTCTAAAGTGCCAGGGAGCTTGTGCTGACTCATCCTGAGAAACCCTCGATAATGAGGGAGGTCGATAGATTGAATTTGAGTAACTGATCAGCGTCTCGATCGGCAAAATGGGCAGAACGCTCGGTGCTAGGATGACACCCCCAGTTATCAGAAGGCATAGGAGGGTATATTTCAGATGCCTGTGATGATGGAATTGCTCAAACACAATGGCTCCCGCAGCCAGAAACATAGGATAAATCGGCAGCAAATAGTAATAGCGAGCTTCAAAAAATAAAAACAACCCAAGAATGATAATAAACGTCCATCCAAATGCACAATATTTTCTGCCATTGCTGGTAAATAGATAATAGTAAAGCCCTGCCAACCAAACTGGCAATGCTACAGGGTTGACTAAAATGATTTGTTGTAAGAATAGGTCGAGAGTAGACTGAAGAAAAGGTTTTTTCTCGTATAAATTAGATTCCCGTTGATGCTCTAGGAAAGCCCAGTGATGCTGGCTTTGCCAAAGCACTGTCGGCAAGCAAATCATTACAGCAATCAAGCACCCCAGCCAAAACCATTGGTTGAATAGAAGCGATCGCGCCGGGGTAATCAGGAAACCAATGATCAGACTGACGGCAAAGAAGGCAATTGAAAACTTGTTCATCAATCCAATCCCGACTACTAATCCAGCAATCAGCCAAAGCTTGGGAGCTTCGTATTTCAAAATCAAAATTGCCAGGTAAGCACAGAGCATCCACAGCAATGGCTCAAAAGCATTCATCGTCAGAATTGTTTGCAGAAACAGATACCCAGGCGCGAGGATAACTGCGATCGCCGCAAGGCATTGAGCAAATTTTCTCCCGCCCAGTTCGCGCACCATGACTCCGGTTAAGAAAACAGTCAGCGCCCCAGCGATCGCTGGAAATAGGCGAATCGCAAACAGGGAATTGCCCAGTAACCAACGGCTGATATTAGCAATAATAGGGGTGAGGGGGGGGAATTCTGCAAATCCCCAATCTAAATGTTCTCCTGCGGCGAGGTAGTAAAGTTCATCTGAGAAATAACCATATTGTCCATTCGTGAGAAAGTGGAGCAGCAGTTTCACAAATGCTAAACAACCCAGGAGAGCGAAGTCACTGCTAAGAAGTCGTTTGGACTGATTAAGCTCAACCAATGGTTTTTCAAACATGATGGATATTGTTCTGTTTTATTGCCAAGATTTTTTAGTAACAAACAATTTGTCTCAATTGCATTGCCTTAAGTAGCAACTTCAAAGAGTAGCGCTGTTAACCTGCGTCGATGCTCTGACAGTGATTCAGCAATCGCAGTGGACGTTTGGACTTTTTCAAATATCGGTTAAATCACTTGGATCAATGAAGTTTCGCTAGAATTGCTGGAGATTTGGTCAGACTTACTTTGTTTTGCAGCGTGGTTGGCTAAAGTCGAGTTGATAGATTGTTTGCTGGTGATTTCTCCTCCTGATACATCCTCTCTTGCGCTCTTCTGCCATAGAAAATCGCCAGAATAGCGGTAGCGTACGCAAATAAGCTGTAAACCGCAGCCGGAACAGCCATATCGGGGTTATTTAACAGTCCGGCAGTAATGGCGATCGCCAGCGTAGCATTTTGAATTCCTACCTCGATCGCAATACAGATCCGTTGCTCAAATTTCAAATTAAACAACTTACCAAACCAAAATCCGATTCCCATTGCGATCACATTCAGTAGTACAACCCCAATTCCTACTTGAGCGATAAAACTGGGGATACGATTCCACTCACGGATGATGATTGCCAAAATAATTAAAGCCAGGAAGGCAATGGCAAGAGAGTTCACTGTCTTCTCTAGTGAGCGGGCTAAGTTGGGAAACTGTTGCTTGATCAACATTCCCAAAATAATTGGCACTATAGCGATCGCAAAAATTTGCAACATTGTTTGCCCAATTGGTAAGGCGATCGCCGCATTTTGTCCGACGAAATATCGCAGTGACAAATTTGCGAATATCGGAATTGTGAATACGGTAATGGCGCTACTCAGAGCCGTTAAAGTAACAGAAAGGGCGACATCTCCTTTCGCCAAATAAGTAATCATGTTTGAAGATGGTCCGCCTGGACAAAGAGCCAATACCATTAACCCGACGGCAATTTCTGGTTGCATAGGTACGATGGAAGCGACCAGAAAACCAACGATCGGGAGAAAGAGCAATTGACTGACTAAACCAATGGCGACGGCTTTAGGATAGCGGGTTACTCGTTGAAAGTCTTCTGGCAATAGGGTTAGCCCCATGCCTAGCATAATGATCGCTAAACCTGTTGGTAAAAGGACGGCGGTAAAAAAGTTGGCTTGCATAGATTACTCTGGATTTACTTTTTCAATAACTGTTTTTCACAACTAAATACATATAACCTCAAAAGAGTCACTACCGTTGGTTGCTGCGGCATTAACAACTGACGCTCTCGACGATGGTGAGAACCCTTCAACGTAAAAATGAAGTAATCTCTAACAAGCGGTTGCATAATTTGGTTGGGTAGAGCAATAAATTGGCTTGTGCCACTTGTAAAAATGCGCTCTTCGTACTTGAGGATTACTAATAAATAGAACAACAGCGTGATTTCTAGTCACAGGAGCGTTAGAAATATCCTCGTAGCTTTTTGCAGCATCCATGTAGCCAAGGTACTCCATGTGTATTGAAATTTTTATAGCCATTGAGGAGCTTGTGCATCAAGAAGGCGGAGTTGTGACAATTGATATCAGTTTTGCCTACTCACGAACATAAATCCTCGTGTCTTACCTGAAACCGAATCCACTGTTGTGAGCGATCGCCACAAATCTGCTGTCTATACCCAGATTGGCGGGTACTTGTAACGTGAAACGTCCAAGATTAAAAACCGATCCGTCTCTTGGTTGTAGGCGGCTATAGGGGAGATATGACCTCCTTTCTCCTGACCCATTGATTTACGTAGATAGTTGACCAAGACAAAATTATCCGGTTGTTTCAAATTTGCTACGACTGAAGAGCGATTTTCTAGGCTGCTCTTTGAAGCATGGTGAACCTTCACTTTGACAGGGTAGCTCTCTAGTAGTTGACCCAACTGCTCTAAGGTCATGCCTTGACGAGATACTACCTCAGGGCTGAGAACTTTTTTTGTTTGTTCGTTGTTAAAGAAGTTATTTTGGGTAAACACATGGTAGGGAGAGTATTCTTGGGCTACAGGTGCGGGAATAGACAACGCATTTAGCACCATAACTATACTGGCAACCCCACAATAGGCTTGGTTGTTTTGGGTAACAAACTGCATACTGAGATTCCAGTAGTCTTTTCGGGCTTTGCTTTCAAGCAATAACTGCTCTCCTTGGGCTCAGTTGAAGGCAATGAGACTACGAGGGAGAGGCAGTGTCTGGGCGAGTACACTTCCACCAACAATATACAGCCCTAGAATCACAGCCTTTATAGATATGCTAATCGTCTTGAATCGACCAGTTTTCATAAATTTCACCTAGCGAACAAGTAAGCTAATATGCACCTAAATTGAATGGCATGGGCGGGCAAGTGGGTGGTAGACAATAATCTAGGACTTACGCCTTTGGATGAATTCAGACTAAGTCATGAAACATTTAACTAGCTAAACACTTTAACTGACACTTCATTGGGAGAAAGCATCAACTTACAAAAGAGTTCTTCTAAGCGGGTATGCATCAATGTCGTTTCTTTAGAACGCACCGCTAGTATAAAACTGGTGCAGCAGTGCGGCGCAAAACTACTAAATCCTCCTCATCTAGTTCCACCTCAATGCCACTACGAATCAGTTCAGCAAAGTGTTCATTTGGCACCATAATACATAGGGCATACAAGCGACCCGAACCGATATTTTCAATAAAATGTATGCCAGTGGGAGGCACTAAAAGACTGTCCCCCGCCTGAATTGGTACTGCCTTACCATCACAGTGAGCGAGTCCTTCCCCTTTAAGGATGAAAAACATTTCCACTGCCCACTGATGCCGGTTCTGGGGTTGCTGCCCGCCCACGTCAAAAATTTCTACACAAACGGTCAGGGAGACATTTGCACTTGAGCGATCAAACACGATCGCTAACCGATTTGTGGCATCCGGACTAATGCGATATACTTTGTAGTCTTTGGGAGATTTAACTACTGGAATCATACATTGATTTGAGTTCATAGTAAGTTCATCAGCTTGGTTTAAGTTTTAACTTGAAGTGGGTTGGCGGGGAAACGAAGCCCGACTGCTGCCAAATCCAAATCAAAAAGCACTTGAAATAACAGGAGTTTTTTAATTGTTTAATTTTTCATATCTGTCTCCAGAATATTACGACTCTTGATTCTGTGTACTCTTGTATAGTTGTAAACATTGGCATACTCCTATTTGGCTAAACTGACGCGCGGATTCTGGAGGAGACCTCCAGAATTAGATAGCGCGTTGACTTTTCGCCATCGTCCTCTAGAGAAGCTGACAGCTAAAAGCGTGCTGTCAATCAATTTTCTGAGTTTTTATCTAAGCTACAGTTACACTGACATGGTTATGAGAAGCAATATCATTGAAACAACGAATCCGATGCCAACAACGCTTAAAATGCGACGTAACGAAAGCTGACGAACGGCTTTAGCCATAATTTCGCTGGGACCCGATGTGCCTGCATTTAAGTGCGGAAAATCAGATTGAGGGACATCAAACTCCAAAAACTCACATAAGGGTTGCCATCCCTGTTGGACATTAAATTCTAGTAGCCGATGAGGTGCAATTGATTTACGAACTTGCTCATTGTGCCGACGATAAGCGTCAATTATCACCTCTCGAACTGGTCCTGATTCATCGAAAGCATGATCACCAAAAATCAACTGGCTTAGTTTGGTTGCATAGGGAAAAAATCGATTTAGGGGAGGTAGAAAACGCCAAGAGCGAAATCGATGAATTGCCATGACAAGTCGGCAGTAAGATTCAAACCATTCAGACTCTTCACGAAGAGTTAAAACGACTTTAGCATCGGGAAAAGCCTCTGCAATCTCCTGAAAATAGAATGCACAAGGCAGATCGGTTGTCGCAATATAGCCATATAGCAATTGCTTCCAGATTAGTTGATCAACTTGACGACGATTAAATGCTAAATCTGACCAAATTTTTAAGTGCTGCGGTCGGTTGAGAACCTCTGTCATGTGATAAGCATGAGCACCATTGCCATAGAGAATTTCTAATGCTCGTTTAATAGACTCAGTGCCAGTGCGAGGCATACCTGCCACAATGACTTGTGGATAGGAAGGTATTGTTTGAGGTGACATAAAAAATAGAAGGTGAAATTGATGGTGAATGTTTTAGAAAATGCGCTCTCCTTGATTGCTCAATTAGTAGAAACTAATAATGTAAACGCACCAGCAGTAGCACATTGACCTGTAAGACTACTTCACATTGATGGTCTGCTACTCATTGCCTTGCTGCAAGCTGAATCGGTTGCTCAACACATTAACTCTCTCAGGAAGCACTAGAATCATGGTGTCGGAAAGAGAAATTATCTGGCGATCGCCACTGATTTGCTCAAATGAGCCAAAGTGTAAATAACAAGGTAGTGAGATACCTTATTACTTGTTTAATTCCTTTCGTTGGAGCATTTCGTCTAGATATCATTTGCCCAGATTTGAAGTTACCTGAATTACTTGTGCAGAAGGTCTAATCTTTAGAAATCAATTCTTTAAAGGAATTTGTGCCTACTTCTTGCACTGATTGATAGATTTTTGCAGCTTGAGTACACATAGTAGCAACTAATAAAGTTAGAGTTGCTAAAACTCCGAACAGGACTACCTTACTTGTAGTCTTAGATTCCTCTTCTGCGATCGGTTGGTTGGTATCTGCTTGGATTTCCTCTTTGATGGTTGAACTCCAATCACTGCTACTTTGCGACCATAAACTTATTAAGTTGAGGTCTTCTAGGGATTCGTATTTAGTCGTAGGTTTGTTGGTATTGTTATCTAACATCGATTTCTCCTGTAACTAGTGAATTAACAAATTGCTGCAAGGTAGCCAAGAATTCATCATTTTCAATAAATTGATGCCAATACTTTATCCGCAGCAGCTCGAAATGCAATTGCTGCATTTGCGCTCATATCGCGAGGCGCACAGATGCGATTTCTCACATAGGCAAGCGCGATCGCTCCTACCGCAGCAGCAAATGGGTCGATATTTTCTTTACCACCCACTCGACCCCAAGGTAGTTGAGTTTGTCCATACAGTAAATACTCTGCAAGTAGCTTCAGATGAGCCTCGATCGCATCTTTGACGGCAGAGATATCACCATCTCTAACTAGAGCTTGCGCCCCAGAGTTTTTGATAATGTCAGCGATCGCCGCTTCATAGTTGTCACTTAACCGTTCCGCCGCTTCTGCTCGATATTGAATTGCTTCACTCAGAACCGGATCTAACGGTAGCTGGGCGATTGGTTCTAGATCCCATAACCGACGCATAATAAGATTGAATGTTGTAGCATCTGTTTTAACTCGATTAAAAGCAGGACGTTCATTTAAAGCTGCCAGCCAAGCGTTGAGATTTGGAAATCGTGGATTGTCTTTAATGTGATAGTTTCGATACACAGGTAGACTTGCTGCTAGTCGATCAAGATGAGGAGCATACATAATATCCACTAAGCTAAACGTACTTAGAAAGTAGGAGGAATCTGGGTATTTTGCTAAGGCTTGCTCAAGCTCGTCTAGTTTTGCCTCAAAGGATGTTTGTAAGGTTGCTAAATCATCGGCATCAGCAAGTCCCTTCAAGAATTTGTAGTCAACTTCCTTAGAACCGTTCGTTTCGGCATCTTCAATTAACTGAAGAGCGATCGCGTTTTCCTGGGGATCAGCCGGAAGCAGTGGCGAATCACTAAATCGCGCTTCTAAAGCCAGCAGAATGTCCTTCGACCCGTAAACTAACTCGCCTTCGCTCTTAGCGGCAGGAACCTGCGCTGTTGGAACTAGATCAGTGTACCATTTCGGCTTATTATCCAAATCGATAAACTCAGTTGCAAACGGAATTTCCTTTTCTTCTAAAGCAAACCAAACTCGCTCGCAGAAAGGACACCAAGAATTCGTATCACGATAGAGCAAAACAGGCGGTGTTGCATCTGGAGGAAGTTTATGCAAGCTGCTGGGAATCGGTGCAGTAGAAGGCAATTGCCCAGGTCTACGTACTCGTCGAGTAGGAGTGTTATTTTGAGCAAGTTCTAACAGTTGCTCCCAAGTGAGTGTAGTGTTCTGAACTGTCATGATTACCTCTGTTTGCAACAGTGTTCACAAATCAAATTCATGTTATGGTCTATTGACACAGGAGACTAGGTTCTGTCTATAAAGTACAAAATCTATAGTTTTGAGATGTTAATCATTACTCAGAGCTAAGTTTGAGTTTTACGCAAAAACTTACATATTTGTAATAATCCTTTACAAAATTGAATTTGCAGACACGCCCTAAATCAGACTCCTTCCTACAGTGCTTCACACTCCATTAAGTTAACGCCTCAAGCAAGCGTAACAGAGGTCTTGTCAAGCAGTTGTAATGCCGTATCTGTCTTTTCCTTTGAAAGAAGTTGAGCGTATTCATAAAACGCACCTCGATAGTGAAGAATCATGGCTTTTCCCTGTTTTAGTCAAATCTGCCTTACTGAATAACTGATCCAACTTTTGCGTTTTCTACTGCAATTTGCAGTACCTCCACATATATCAATGAAACTGATCAAAGGAGTTCGGAACTTCTTCGGGTGAAGGGTCTGAAATTGTTCGCAACAGTTCGCCTCATTACCGCGAAGGGGACTGGGGATTGGGGACTGGGTACTGGGTATTGGGAGGAATTGAGGACGGGGTTTTATTGAGCGTCGCACTTTCCTGGGATCTTGTACTCTTGTACTGGGATTGTTCCTAATCCCCAATCGCCAATCCCCAATCCCGGAGCGCCCATTGAAGTTATGAATCAAGAGTTATGAGTGTTGTAATACTCTTTTCAAAATTCATAACTCAAAACTGATAGCGAATGATTTTAGTATTGCTGTTTCTTTGGTTGTCCAAGTTTTATACCTTCCCCCGTGACAGTGAACGTCGCCACTACCGGGGCATCATCCTTGAGTGGATTTGCATTTAGAGCGAATGTCCTCAGTGTTCCTGTTCCTTCCCATGTTTTATCTGCCGAGTTAAATGTTGCCCGAAAATCGCCTCTGATAATTGAGGCGGGTAATGTCGCTGTTGGGTAGATGAAGGCGAGTCCCGTGGCAGTAATCTCTTTATCTGAGATACACTTCCACCTGCCCAGCGTATTACTACTACTGGGAGATGGGATATTGGTCAAACCACTTTGGATTGGATCAGTGGCAACAAAGTTGCCATCTCGATTGAACGTTGTAACTCCACGAAACGAACCGAAGTTAGCAAAGATTGTCGTCGTGAGATACGTGCCTGTCACAAGTCTACGACATTCTTTTATATATTCCGGTTCGATAGATTCAGCATTGACTCGGTGCGGACTTACGAAGTCTGAAATAGTGACCGATAATACACAAATCGTTGCTGTAGCGATAGTATTACGAGTGTTCATTTCAAAACATCCAATTATTAATTACCAAAAGCCATACTTCTAGATATATCAATGAAACTCATTAAAAAAGTTCGGCATTTCTTCAGGCGAAGGGTCTGAAGCAGCACTTTCAGTATCGATTTAAAAAGTTCGTAACTTCTTCGGGCGAAGGGTCAGAAGTTGTTTGTAACAGTTCGCTTCATTACTGCAATCAGTTGCTTAGTTACGATGTACGTTGTCTAATGTTGTTTAACAAGAAGTGATCAATCGCTGCTTAAAAATGTCCGTAAGAGTAGTAAAAAGTGAATCTTATTCCTCAAAAACTACGTAAGACGCGATGCAAAAGGATTCTATGGAGCTTGGCGTTTTGTTCCGCGAGTCTTGGTCTTACCTTAGTCATTGACCTTTTGCTGGCAAAAACAAATTACTCGCTGGCAATGTTGTATCAAGCTGCGAGTGGAGTGATTTGTTTGCGCTCAACAGCTCCTTCCTGTCACTTCAAGGCAACGATTTCGACCCCACCCACAGCGAAATATAAAACAACAGGCATGGTGGTGAGCGAACAACATGAGGCAACGCAAGCAGGAATTGCTATTTTGAACCAGGGCGGAAACGCGATTGATGCGGCGGTGGGTGTGGGGTACGCCCTGGCAGTCACGTATCCCTGCTGCGGCAATTTAGGTGGCGGTGGTTTCATGCTTATCCGGTTGGCTAATGGTCGCACACGCTTTTTGGATTTTCGGGAGATGGCTCCAGGTGCGGCAACGCCAAATATGTACTTAGATGCTAAAGGGCAAGTGATACCGCGTCTTAGCACTCAAGGCTATCTTGCAGTCGGCGTTCCCGGAACAGTGAAAGGACTTGATTATGCCTTAAAAACTTACGGCACTCGCAGCCGTCAGCAGGTGATGGCTGCGGCAATTACTCTAGCTGAACGAGGATTTACCTTGCAAGCAGCTGATGCGGCTCTCTTGCAAGGATTTACTAAGAATTTTAGAAGCGAGCCGAACGTTGCGTCCATCTTTCTCAAAAACGGGCAACCTTATCAGTCCGGTGATCGGCTTGTGCAATTGGATTTAGCGCGATCGCTGCATCTAATTGCCAACCAAGGAGCTGATGCTTTTTATCACGGCGCGATCGCAGATCAACTTGTTACAGCAAGCCAACAAGGTCAGGGTATTTTAACAAAAGCAGATTTAGCGAAGTATGCAGTTCGCGATACTGTTCCACTTCAATGTCAGTATCATAGATATCAAATTCTGACGGCTCCTCCCCCAGGTGGCGGCGCAACACTGTGTGAAATGTTGAATATTTTAGCAGGATATCCGCAGTCAGATGACTTATCGCAAACGCTGCACCGTCGATTGAGTGCCATGTTATTTGCTTATGCCGATCGCAATGCCAAGCTAGGCGATCCAGCCTTTGTTGACAACCCGTTAAATCAATTGCTGTCTAAGTCTTACGCAGCAACAATTCGCCAAAAGATCCCCGTTAATCGCGCTCTCGATCCCAATCAAGTCTACCGCACCCCTGCCGCCGTTGAAGGCAACCACACGACGCACTATACGATCGTAGATCGCCAAGGCAACATTGTCAGCGTTACTTATACGCTAAATCACTTATTTGGAGCTGGTGTAATCGCGGGAAAAACTGGTTTTTTTCTGAACAATGAAATGGATGACTTTACCGCTAAACCTGGTGTTGCTAACAGCTATGGACTAATTCAGGGAAGCGCCAACGGTATCGCACCTCTAAAACGTCCCCTTAGTTCTATGACTCCAACAATTGTATTGCAAGAGAATCAGCCTGTTTTAGCCACTGGTAGTCCCGGCGGCTCCACGATTCCAACCACTGTGCTACAAGTTATTTTGCATCGAGAAGCGAACCTTGCGCCTCAACAATGGGTAGATGCCCCCCGAATTCACTATCAGGGACTCCCTAATATCGTTTTAGCCGAACCTTACGCGCTGACTAATAAGGTATTTCAGCAGCTTTGGCGGATGGGATATCGCGTTGTGCCGTTTCCAAATTGGGGAGCAGCAGAATCGATTGCGATCGATCCAACCACAAAAACAATCTATGGACTACACGATTCCCGGAAAAGAACCGGCTCCGCGATTGCTCAGAAATCATGTTCAGGCTCTAGATCCTGGCAATGCAATTAACTGAACAATCTGTACTAAGAGGTTACTATGAGAAGTGCCAGTACCCCTATAGATTCTGTTTACAGTAAGGTGCAATCGCTGCCGGAAATGTGGTCGATCGCAGCACACCGATTTGCTTCAGTTACAGCAGTTCACGATCCCCACGGTAAATTTGAAATCAAGCTTACTTATGCTCAGTTGGATGAACGAATACAACAATTTGCATCAGGATTGCAGGCTTTAGGAGTTCAGGCAACTTCAGCAGATTCTCTGCCGCCACGAGTGGCGCTATTCTCGGATAGTCATCCGCGTTGGTTAATTGCGGAGCAAGGCATTCTCAGAGCTGGAGCAATTAATGTTGTCCGGGGCGCACAAGCAAGTTGTGAAGAATTACTTTTTATTCTTAGACATAGTGGTGCGATCGCCCTCGTTGTTCAAGATCTTGAACTGCTCAACAAAATTCGGACAGGATTAACCGATCTGCCGCTCTTATTTGTGGTTGTGTTGTCTGATGAACTCGCACCTGTTGACACGCTCCCAATCAACAGCTTTACAGACGTGATTCAAATTGGTTGCTTTCAGCCATTGCAACCAATTCAGCAATCTCGTGAAACTTTAGCCACACTCATGTATACCTCTGGTACGTCTGGTAAACCCAAGGGTGTGATGCTCACACACGGCAATCTAATACATCAGGTGAATGCCGCTTTTACCGTCGCCCAACCGCAAGCCGGAGAATCAGTTCTCAGCATTTTTCCTAGTTGGCACGCCTACGAACGAGCATTTGAGTATTTCATCTTTGCCAATGGGTGTACCCAGATTTATACAAACATCCAATGCTTTAAACAAGATATTAGAGACTACCAGCCTACCTATATGATAGGTGTTCCCCGCCTGTGGGAATTCATTTACGAAGGTATCCAAAAACAGTTTCGGGAACAACCCGTAACTAAGCAGAAACTTATCAACTTTTTCCTCAACAATAGTCAGCGCTACATTCTCGCCCGTCGTGATGCTCAAAGATTGAATTTGGAGCAGTTTGAGCCACTGCCAGAACGCGCGATCGCTACTTTAAAAGTAATCGCACTCGCTCCCATCCACAAGCTTGCAGATCAACTTATCTACCAAAAAGTCCGGGCAGGGGTGGGTGGAAAGTTGAAATTTATGGTGAGTGGAGGTGGAGCGATCGCCCAACACTTAGAAGATTTTTTTGAGATTGTTGGCATTGAAATTCTCGGCGGTTATGGCTTTCAAACTGCGCCGATTACTCATGTTCGTCGTCAGTGGCGCAACCTGCGTGGAGCTGATGGCGCTTTGCCAAACACTGAAACCCGGATCGTTGATCCCGAAACCCGCCAGGATTTACCAATTGGAACTAAGGGGTTAATTTTGCTACGAGGTCCGCAAGTGATGAAAGGGTATTACAAAGATCCTGAAGCTACGGCAAAGGTGATCGACTCTGAAGGCTGGTTTAACAGTGGCGATTTAGGCATGGTAACGCCGGACAACGATTTAATCATCACGGGACGCGCCAAAGATACAATTGTGTTGAGCAACGGCGAAAATATCGAACCGCAAGCGATCGAAGATGCTTGTTTGCGAAGTCCCTATATTGACCAAATCATGCTAGTCGGGCAAGACAAAAAAGTTCTGGGCGCTTTAGTTGTCCCAAATTTAGCAACCCTTGAACAATGGGCGGGTAAGAAACCCGATCTCAAGAGTCAATCTGTACAAGCGCTAATTCGGCAGGAGCTAACTCGGCTCGTGAAAGAACGCCCTGGATATCGCCCCGATCAGCGAATTGGAGTTTTCTACTTGTTAGATGAATCCTTCTCTATTGAAAACGGCTGCCTCACCCAAAAGCTGAGTCTGCGTCGCAATGTTGTGATGGAACGCTACCAAGACATCGTGAGCGAAATGTTTGCAGGATAAAAGGTAATACCAATTTTAGATTTTAGCAAGCCCACTATGAGGGCGATCGCGCTGATAGTAGTTTGTTGCTTTTCACTTTAAATTCAGCTGCCAACACTGCCCAGCGCAGGTAGCTGTACGCTGCAAATGTGTGAATTTCTCACATTTAAATATTACTCCTCAGCTTTATATAAGGTTTTTTTACTACCTGGGTGAATCAGTAGCTAAAATTAAAGGTGCATTGTCCTATGCTCTGTTAATCTCCATGCCAGCTTCAGCAAGTCCCGCGTCTCGTCACTTTGATTACACAATACTTAATACCACAACTTCCCAGTTTGTGCAACAGCAGACTGGAGAAATTCGAGCGTTGATGAAATTAAGTTTTGAAAGCATTGTCCAAATAGGGCAGAAGCTTAAAACAGTGAAAGCGGAACTCGGACACGGACATTTTCGAGATTGGTTAAATGCTGAGTTTAATTGGAGTGTTTGGACAGCAACTAAATTTATGCAGGTAGCTGATCGCTTTGCAGACACGAACTACTCACATTTGGATATCGCACCTTCCGCTCTTTACGATTTGGCTGCGCCTTCAACTCCCCAAGCTGCTCGTGATGAGGCGCTTGACCGTGCCACATCTGGTGAGTCTATCACTCACGCGACTGCTAAAGCTATCAAGCAAAAGTACACTACACCTCCCAAGCCAAAACAAGAAACAATCTCACACCTACAGTTACAATCACGAACTACTCCGCCAACACCAACATCACCTCCTCTAGAGCCTCGCTCCAAACTTGAGATCGTTGCCTTTCGTCCTCAAGCGCAGGTGCAGGCAATTTCTGGAGCAGCTAGGGTCATCCTTCCCCAGGCTACACAAGCACTCCCACAATTAGAACATACTTCTACACCTGGTGTCTGGTGGCAGCTGGGGGGAAAGCATCTACTGTACTGCGGCGATCCCAATTCTGCTGAGTTTTTAAAACGGGTTACAGAAGAAGTGCAATTATTACTTGCCTTCCCAGCGACTCCTAATTGGCAACCTGCGATTCGAGCCACAACCCGCATTGTTTCAACTAAGTATTTACCTCAAGGAAAAAACTTGGATCAGCTTGATGAATTTTTGGAGTCAAGTGTTTTGTTTAACTCTAATCTTAAAGATACTGTAGTTAGCTGCTTTCTGCCTGTACCAGACATCGTTTCAGTTATTACTCGGCTAGACCGTAAAGGTTTTTTTGCTGAACCTGATTCTAGGCGGGTTAATACTGTAGTTACCGACTGGAAGCAAGCAGGTGTGAAAGTAGAGCGGTTGAGTTAGAAAAACACCTATTTCTGGTAGACTCTACCACGTTTCGTACAGGTTTTGAAGTATATTCCTTGCTCACATCAACAATGGTGCAGCCGTTCAACTCAGCTTTTGAAGTGAGGAATAACTTGAACCGACTCGCAAAGGTTTAGACCCTTTGTATGGCAAGGAGTTGATGCGGATCAAGAGCGATATCTACGGACGTTATACACGAGCGCTATGAATCAAGCTGCGGCTCAAGCTTACTTGCAGGCGATCGCTCTTTTACGACCTTTCTCAGACGAAATAAGTAATTATAAAGAAAAGGCATCTTTTACAAGCTGGTACAGCTATGTGGATCGCGTTATCTAAATTTAAAGGTCAGACGTTATGACAGCCCGAAATAGTGAGTTTGAAATTACAAAAACAGAATCAGAGTGGCGCGAAAATTTGACACCAGAGCAGTTTAATGTGCTGCGTAAACATGGAACTGAACGCGCTCACACTAGTCCACTTGATAAGCAATATAGCAATGGTACTTATGTTTGTGCAGCGTGTGACCCAGGGAGAATTCATTCTAGAAGGGAAAATAGCTTATCGATATCATGGGAGAGAAATCGTTCAGCTTTCGTAAGGGAATCATAGCCATGTTTACGAGCGATATTGATAACGATAGTGCGTATGAACGACCAGTTGGTGGCGGCATTGTAGTGTCTGAAGGGAGCTGCATCTTCGCCAAAAACGACATCTTTGACCCAATGTAAGCGATTCTCAATTCCCCAGTGAGAACGGATAACTTGAGCCAACTGGGGTGTAGCAGCAGATAGCGAACTAATGTAATAACTGGTTTGCTGATACGGTTGCCCCTGACGAATACCGATGCGCTCCACTTGGACTAGACTCTTAAGCCCTGCCCAATCTCGCTCAATGCCACTGATATCAGAGAAGACATTCACGATGCGACAGATAATTCGCCCGCGAGTCTTTTCCACATCAACAAACCGCTCTTCTGATTGAGTATGTTCAGCCTTGGTTTCGAGTTGTGCCAACAGTCGAGGTTGATTTGCCTTGACAGCAGCGACGTAGTCGTTACCACCATCAACAATCAGTTGCATAGTTTTTTTGAGCGTGTAGCGCATCCAGGGTGAACACTACCCCTTCGAGGTGCAATGCCTTCAACAAGGTTTGCACTACCGTTAATTCACTTGTGTTTCCCTGCTCAAATTGCTCCGTTGCCAGCACCATACCTTGTTGGTGGCTATAAACTGAAACCAAATTGACGAAGTTTTGGTAAGCCGTTTGTGCCTGAGTCACCGTGCCTTTGATGCTTTTGCCATCGATAGCAACCCACTCAGTAGGCGCGATCTCGATATAGCTCTCACACCATTGTCTAAAGTGTTGCCCTAGAAAATGAAAATTGAGTCGTTGGAGCACCCGACGAAAGGTAGTGTCAGAGGGGAGTCGGTTCACCGTTAACCCTAATTTCTCACTCACAACTTCGTAGTGGCGCACCCCAAAGTCTTCTAGAGCTTGGTAGCCTCGGCATCCGCTTATTGTTCCCATGATGATCAACAACAAGATTAGCCATAATGGATAGCGCCGACCTTTAGCAGCTCGGAAATCCGGAATTTTCTGTAGTGACTCGATTAGGTTTGTCCCCATCCCAAACTTCCCAAGTTATTTATCTAGTCATTCTAATACTTTTCTCTATACAACGAATTATCCCTGCAGCGTGTGACCTACCACTGTTCTTATCAGAAACCAAATTTAACAGTGGCACTGGCTGGCCCAGCTTTTTTGCCCCAATCGAAGGTGGAATCGGCACAACCGTAGATAGATCACTGTTTATGAGCAGAACTGAAGTACATTGCCGTCGCTGTGGTGGGCATCTAGGTCATGTATTTAGCGATGGTCCTAAGCCTACAGGTCAACGCTACTGTATGAATGGTGTTGCTCTTAAGTTTATTGCAGATTAGCTTTCAATTCACAAAATTGAGCCTTTAAGGGAGTCTTAAAGTAGACCCCCTTCAGTAAAAGGCTTAGTTATGAATTATTCCTAGCATACCTAAGTCTTTGATAGCGCTTTCGTCTTTCCTGGGATAGAGGAGCCGCGATTAGTAAAATCTTCTCTACTAGCAGTGGAGCGATGCGATTACACCATACTGCTAAATGACTTTGCCATCCCACTAGAATTTCAGGTGATTCTTTACGTAGTCCAGTAATAAGTGTAATAGCCACTTGCTTAGGAGACATTGGTTTTACCCATCGAAACCACTGTAATTCTCGCACCATATCAGTATCAGTCAAAGATGGTAACAAAGCTGTTACCTGAATATTGTGTGCTGCTAGTTCACCACGTAAGGCTTGAGTGAATCCTAAAATTGCAAACTTAGTGGCTGAATAAGTAGCCATCGTCGGCGCTGCCACCTTACCCATTAAACTAGAAACATTAACGATGTTGCCTTCCCTTTGTCTTGCCATGCGGCGGGCAACTATACGAGTAATGGTGTACATTCCAACTAAGTTAACAGCAAGTTCTTCCTGCATCTGCGGCAGTTGAGACTGCAAGAAAGGAGTTTGGTGTGCAACTCCAGCACAATTAACAAGCAAATGAATTGGTCCGTGATCTCGCCACGCTTGTGCGAGGGTAATATTTACTTCTACAGGCTGCGTCAAATCCAAAGCTAGGATTACAACTTCCACCCCCAGCTCTGAGATTAAAGTTGCCACTTCAGCTAACCGCTCTTTATCCCGTGCTAGCAACAACAGGCGTTTCGCTCCTTGTTGAGCTAATTCCAGCGCGATCGCTTGTCCAATTCCACGACTCGCTCCCGTGATTAGAGCCGTTTTTCCTTGAATGTTCATGACCAAAACCTCCATAAAGTTTTCAATGCGCTGCTAACCAGTGTCAGACTGCGAACAGACCAGATTGAGGTAGAGCATAGATGGTACATCTCCTAAATACGAGCATTAACAGCAGTAACTTTGTATGCATACCCTAGCAACGGGATCAAGTGCTTGCAATATTTATTAATGAAATTGAGAGATTGTAATGTACCTAAACAAAACTCTCAGAGACTTGGCATGATCAGCAGAGGGTAAATATTTGTCTAAGCTTGACAACGTATCACTTTTATGTAGTTTGTAGTTTTTTAGTTAGCTAGGAAAACTATGAGAAGGAGTAATAAGAATGAATATCCTGTGGGCGTAAAATAGTTGTCACTGTGTTTTTTAGAAGTCAGTCGTAGCAGAAAGTGGCAGCACGACGGTAGGTGTTGACAGCATGATCGCTAAGCTAGATTTTCTCGCCGATTACCCATAAAGCTATTTTTGGTTAACTGGCGATCAAGGCTTAAGCCTTAAAAGTAATTAATTTTAGGTGTTCAGGATTTGCAATTAATTCTTTAGCTAACAAATAACCAGAAATTGTCCAGGTTTGATATTTCCGTGCTTCTTTGCCAATCAAACGACCATCTGGTCCATCGTAGTATTCTGGCCAATGATCTTCTATTAACCGTCGTTCGGCAATTGCGATCGCATGGTGAGCTAATTCGCCTCTATCCATTTTTTTAGCAGCTGCCGTCAACATCCAAAGTAAGACTGGCCAACTCCCACCGTTGTGATACGACCAAGGGCGATTTTTAGGATCAGCTCCAGTGATAATTCTCCACTCTATATCTTCCAAAGCTGGATAACACAATTTCATCGGCATATGACTAACCAAGTCACTCCACCGTAGCTCAATCAAATTCAAAATCTTGTGTGACTGTTGCTCATCTGCTAAAGAGGAAATAATCGCCATCAAGTTACCTAAAGCAAAGAAGCGGCAATCTAGTTGCGAGGGACCTAAGTTGCCAGCTAGGTAACCACCTGCTTCTGGTAGCCATTTTGCTAGCCGATAGAACGGAATCGAGTCAGAATATATGTTGAAATGATTGAGGACTTCTTCGCCATACTCCTCAACCTGAAAACGGTAAATCACATTTAATCGATCTGGATCTAACCAATAATTTTCTCGCAGTTGCTTAAGTAAAGGGTCTAGACGGCTATGTACAGCTTGAATAATGTTTTGATTTTCTTTATTAGGAGTAAGAAGTTCGATACTGGCTCTTAGAGCTGCATAGAACAAAGATTGAATATCCAAGGGGTGTCCATATAATCCCATGCGGCGATCAATCATACTAGCTCCATCGGGAACCAGCACCATAGGATACATATCAAACCGTGTGACCAAGCAAAGTTCTAGGCTGAATCGGATACCTTCCTGAAAGTCGTCTCGCTCAACTAAAGCAGTATCTTGGGTTGAAATAATGTAAGCACGTAATAAGATAATCCACCATAAACAAGCATCAGCTGGTGCAACTCGACCGATTGCATGATTACCAAAGTCAGCTTTTAAATATTCCCGTCCGCTAATAAATCCTATTTTGAAGCTAGCTGGCATTAAACCGCGACTGGGTTTGAAACTCTCTAGCTGTCCTGTCTTTGGCTGTAATTTCAGGGTTTCTTCTAAAAAATTGCGAACAATGTCGGTTCTGCCTTTAATTAAAAAAACGAGTGCTGAGGAAATAAAATCTCGAAGAAAACACTGATCGTAGTTTAACGCTGCAATATCTGGATCACGAGCAGCTATTGTTCCAATCGGTTTTCCTTGGTAATAAATAATTGATTTTTCTAGTGCTTCCCACGCTTGCTCTTCTACTATTAAAGATCTCTCGCTCAACCCTCAATCTCCTCTAACTACCAGATTGGAAAAAACAAAGATTTGTATTAAGTATTAACCTATAACCGAAATTATTACTGTAAGTAAAGTTATAGATTTCTCTAACACCTTACGAGCGATCGTACAGGAGTTGATACTATTTCAATTTCAGCAGTATTTATGTATCGAACGCTAACTTAGGTGGATGTGCTATCTAGGCTTACTTGTCAAGCCACAATTAGAGCTTTCTATAGACTTCCAACTCAAATATTGAGCATAATTTAACTACGGCTAGTCAAGGCGCTCGATCCTATTCTCATCCTCACTTAGCATTCGTCTACTAGTGCAAGTAAGCACGGCTAAAACCCAATTCTTATAAAGATAAGCACAAGCTGATAGTCATTTTCAGTTAGTTGGTGGCAGTGCTGTGCTACAATAAAATTTGAGAATAAAATTCGGTTACAACGTTTGTTTTTAGTATTGACAGGTTTTCCCCTTTTGGTCTTGGCAGGCTTCTCCCCGAAATCTAAATCTCTACACCCTAATGATTTTGGAGAAAATGTATGTCAATTTATGTAGGCAATCTATCTTTTGAGGTTACACAAGAAGACCTCAGTAGTGTTTTTGCAGAATATGGCTCTGTAAAGCGGGTACAATTACCGACAGATCGTGAAACGGGTCGGATGCGGGGCTTTGGCTTTGTAGAAATGGGAACAGAGGCAGAAGAAACAGCTGCAATTGATGCCCTTGATACTGCTGAATGGATGGGTCGTACTTTAAAAGTTAATAAGGCAAAGCCCAGGGAAGATAGAGGTGGATCAGGTAGCCGCAGAGACAGCTTCTCTAGCCGCTATTAAATTACGATTAGAGGGGGATAAGGAAAACGCTACACTACCTGACATTGAAGCTAAATGCTTTTAGCCCCTACATACTAGGTAACAGAAAGTAGCTGTTGTGCGATCGCAACTTGATCACCCTCCACAAGTTAACTTATTTAAAAAGGCTTAGGCACTAATGCTTGAGCCTTTTTTGTCAGCTTCAAGGGTTGGATAGATTTACACTGTACGAAGTCAGTCGTGTGGGTAAAGAAGCACCATTGCACAACTTAGACTAAATAAAAGCGTGTCTATGAAGTTTAGTGTTCGTCATTATAAATAGGATTAACGTCTAGCAAAGTCAGCTGGGTTTTGGTCTCGTCGATGCTGAACCGGAATGGGCAGACTCTGCTGATCGCCTGCTAGCGCGGCAGTTGTCTCCAAGGATTCTCTTAGGCGTTTAGCTGCATAAATTGACATATCGCGTGGCACATTAATCCGATCGCGCAAGTATCGCAGGGCAACATCAGACCCTGGCGGCGGTGGACAAGCTTGGCGCGTCATCAGGTTAGTCAAGGCACACCGCAAAGCTTCATCCATCAATATGTCGCTAGCGGGGTTGACGCGAATAATATTGGCGCGGTGCTTAATTACTCGGTAAAGCGCCTCAGTACGGGAGGTTTCAGGTTCCGGATAGGTTACATCGGGTATCCCATCCCAGGGACCGTGATCAACTCTTACCTTGTTGATTTGTGTTTGAGGCTCACTATTTTCCCAGCATCCTCCCATTTGGGGTGGTAGATCATGTACATGAGTGTGGAAGTCGCTCTGTGTGCCTCTGTAGGTTGGTCGGCTTTCCATCGCCGCAAACCAGTCGGAGAGACGAGGATTTTCTTCGCGCAGGGAGTACCCCTTGTAGTAGTACAGACTAGCATTCATGCGTTCGACATAGGGGGTGAAGATGACATCGACTGTGCCGAACTCATTGAGGAAATAAGGAGATAGCGTGGAACCGAGCGCATCTTCGACCTTTGCTACTACGCTTGTAAATTGAGCGCGGTTTTTTTGTTCTTGTCGAGTCGAACTTGTGGGATAACAAAGCCAAGCGCACCATGCCCTAAATAACAGGCGTTCTAGTTGCCGGAGTGGCAGCACTACAGGATGTTTCATGCCCAACCCCAAAGGTTCATATACTTGTTCTAGAGCAATCAAAATATCATCGCTTTCGGTAATTATACGACCATCTAGCTCAATGGCGGGTAACATTCCTGAAGGCACTTTGCGCTTATACCAACTCTCTTTTTCCCCATAACAAAACATGGTTACTTTTTCGACGCGATAGGGGATTTGTTTTTCTTCTAGCCATAGCCAAATTTTCTGGCAGTAGGGACACCAGGCATGGTTGTCGCGGTAGAGTGTCACCCGCACGTCGGCTTCAGTTTGACCAAATAGACGCAACCGCGCTTGAGCATTGGTTGGACCATTGACAGGATCAAGTTGAAAATCTGTAAGGGCTTCTAGTTCTGACCAGCTTAGAGCGTTGCTCGTCGTGGAGTTAAATGTCATTCTCAGTTGCAAGTTATTAGTTGATAAATATTTCGGACTATGGCGCGGCTGTTTGTTGTCATTAGCTTGATGTTACTTTAACGCTGCTGCCTCATAAACAGCTAATATTCTGAGGAGAGACTAAAGAAGAAAATTGACAAGTGGCTGTTAGATTAATCAGTAACTCAAAAATTGGGCGTAAGATCAACTAATGAAAGAAATAACACGCCGCAAATTTATCGCAACTGCTACTTTGGCAACGGGTTTTGCAATAGCTGTGCAACCAATTTCTGCCAAAGTCATCACTACTGATGCCAAGGGATTAGTCGCAGGAGAAGTAAAAATTCCAGTCAAAGATGGTGAAATTCCGGCTTACAGAGCGATGCCTAGTACGGGCAAGGATTTCCCAATTGTGCTGGTAATTCAGGAAATATTTGGCGTACACGAGCATATTCAAGATGTCTGTCGTCGCTTTGCCAAATTAGGCTATAGTGCAATTGCGCCGCAGCTATTTGTGCGTCAAGGCGATGTATTGAAGCTAAGTAACGTTGATGAAATTCGTAAAGTAGTGGCAAGAGTACCTGATGCTCAAGTATTATCTGACCTTGATGCTACAGTAGCCTGGGCTGTGAAATCAGCTAAGGGTGATGCTAACAGGTTAGGAATTACAGGCTTCTGCTGGGGTGGTCGCATTACCTGGCTGTACGCAGCACATAATCCCAATGTTAAGGCAGGTGTTGCCTGGTACGGGCGACTGGTAGGGGATATTACTAAACTAACTCCCAAGCATCCGGTTGATATTGCCTCTGCTTTGAAAGTTCCTGTACTTGGTCTTTATGGTGGTAAGGATACAGGTATTCCTCTAGAAACAGTGGAGCAGATGCGCGATCGCTTGCAGTCCAGTAGCAGTAAATCGGAAATTATTGTTTATCCAGATGCACCCCACGCCTTTTTTGCGGACTACCGCCCCTCCTACCGCGAGACAGAAGCTCGTCTTGGTTGGCAACGGCTTCAGGCATGGTTTAAGAAGTATGGGGTGTAATAGTTAGTATTTAACGCCACAACTGTAACTCAATGATCATCTACAATTTTCATCGGTAAGCTTTCACCGAAATCCTCGCTCTTTTGGTCATGAACCAGCAAATTCAAGGAAGCCTTGGCTTAAAAGACCTTTAATTGCTAAGGGATGCACATAGGAAAGGTGCTTGCTATGAACACCACTTGCAAAAAATAGATAACTATCAGGCGATCGCCCGCTCCGAAATTCAGTAGTAGGATGCTCTATTTGATCTTGAGCGTGCATCGCCGCACCACTAGCTGCATATAACTAAAATCTCTGCTTTGATCTGCGTCTGATGGAGCATACCACGACGCGCCGCTAACGCTTTTCGTTTTAGTGCCATTCAGTTATCAAGGGTATCTGTTATCTGATAAGTTTGCTCGTTAGCCTGCCGCGCAGTCTAGTAGTGGCAATACAGGTATCCAACCGCAGATGGGTGATATTCTCTAGGCTGAGAGCCAACATTAACATTATTTGTATCTTGTAGGAGAAGCGAATGAAAGCATCCACGCAAGAACCCGGTTCAGGAATTATCTTGCCAATTGCAACGCTAATTGCCATCGTTGCCACCTTGAGTGTTAACATTCTGTCAAATTTCTTGCCACCCGCAGGGTTAAATATTGGTGAGATTGCCAACACTATTCTTGGGGGTGTGCAGATTACACCAGCAAATTATGCATTCGCTATTTGGGGATTAATTTATTTAGGGCTACTTGCTTATGGCATCTACCAACTTCGCCCTACACAGCGCCTTGATCCAACCCTGCGTCGGGTTAATTTACTGCTGATTATTGCTTGCCTTGCTCAGATTGCTTGGGTTTACCTGTTCACCCTGCGTCTGTTTTGGCTTTCAGTCGTGGCAATGTTGGTAATTTTACTGTCATTGATTGGGGCTTACCTGCAATTGAATATTGGCACAAGGCAAGTGTCACGGCAGCGAAGATGGATGGCGCAGATACCGTTTAGCGTTTATCTAGGCTGGATTTCGGTAGCAACGATTGTCAACATTGCCTCTGCTCTTTACATCTCTGGTTGGAATGGTTGGGGTATTAGTGCCGTAGGATGGACTGTAGTTATGCTGGTTGTGGGTGCGGCAATTGGTGCTATTGTTGCGATTCAACGCGCGGACGTGGCGTTCACATTAGTGTTTATCTGGGCATATGTGGCGATCGCTATGCGTCAGTTGAACAATCCGGCGATTTGGATTACAGCACTGGTGGCAGCGATTGTACTAGCAGTCATGTTAGTGTTTGGCAGAAGACACAAATTGCTCAATTCTAGACATTTTTCAGAGTGAGAGTATCAGAGCGGTGGCGACACTATGTCAACCCTTGTAAAGAATCTATGGTTCCCTTGAGTTTTGCCGATGTCAAAGCTCAAAGGAATCGGAACAGAGCAAGACTTACCTTGAGCTTTTGCTGTAGTTATAGATAGTGAGTGCATAATCGTAAATCTTCCCTTACAATTGTCTAGCACATCATTCTCTGCAAGTTGTTCCTTACGGTGTCAAACTACCAAAATTCTTTAGATACATCTAACCCCACGGTTACCAAACTCCTAGAAGTTGATACTGAACTAGCGACACAAGAAGCCCAGTTAAACGCGCAACTGCTGTCGATTCAGGAGAAACGCCGCAGTCTTAAAACCGTTATTGACTTGTTTGCTCCTACAGATACCGCGACTACAACACCGATAGCAACACCAGCACAAACACCAGTCGCCACAGAACAGGCTGAACCTATTGCCCAGGATGTCCTAACTCTATTAGAGCAACCCAAGACGGATACTACTGCTGAGAGTGAGGCGCAAGCAGTGCCAGATACTCCAAAGCGACAAGCAAAGAACAATTCAGCCCCTACTAGCAAAAAGCAGAGTGCAAAATCCCTGCCCCAGAAGAAGACAAGTGAGCAACTAGAGACTTGGCATCAGTACCTACGAGATGAATTTAACAATGCTACCCTATCTCAAGCTGTATCTGAAGTTATGCAACGGCAGCCAGAGCAGGTACGAAAAATAGCAGCGATAGTAGATGCTATATTCGTGGATGAAATACCACAAGGAGTGCGAAGTAAGGCGCGTGAGAGAGTCTCGAATGTCCTTTCGGTTGGCGTAAAGAAGGGAAAATGGTATCGGGGCGAAGCAGGTAGCTACAGTATGTAAGATAATTGCCGCTCCTAAATACCCTAGAACTAGAGGTTGAGTTGTTTATTGTGGAGTGCTTCATCTTCTATACCTGCCAACTAAGGTCAATTCCTGCTTTAAGAGCCGCTTGAGAGTAGAATAGGAACCACCATAAAAGAATTTTTGCAACACAACCAGCGTTTTTGCTAAAAGGGAGGAGCAGTTATTTTGATAAACTCGTGACAGCCACTCTCAACCCTTACCTTACGGATAACTTTGCTCCCGTTCAAACAGAACTGACCATCGATGAACTACCAGTCTTAGGCAAGCTACCGCTTGAACTCAACGGCATATTTATTCGCAATGGTCCCAATCCCCAGTTTCCACCGTTGGGTCGTTACCACTGGTTCGATGGCGATGGAATGCTGCATGGGGTTCATCTTCAGAATGGTAAGGCGAGATATTGCAATCGTTATATCCGGACTCAAGGGTTTGAGCAAGAACGAAAAGCAGGTCGGGCATTGTGGGGTGGTTTGGTGGAACCCTCACAAACAGGCTTTAAAAATGTTGCTAATACGGCTCTTGTGTGGCACTGCGATCGCCTACTCGCCCTTTGGGAAGGAGGTGAACCTCATGCCATTGATGTACCTAGTTTAGACACGATCGGGGCTTACACCTTTAACGGCAAGCTGACTTCCCCCGTTACTGCCCATCCTAAAGTTGACCCAGTGACGGGGGAAATGATGTTTTTTAGCTATTCCCTGGCTCAACCTCCTTATGTGAAATACAGCGTTGTTTCTGCCGAGGGGGATTTGTTGCGAACCCTCCCCATCGACCTACCAGTAGGTGTGATGATGCATGACTTTGCGATCACAGAACGCTACACCATCTTTATGGACTTGCCTCTGACATTTCGCTTAGAACGGCTCCAGCGAGGAGAACCTGCATTTGCCTTTGAGCGCGATCGCCCCAGTCGGTTTGGGATTCTGCCCCGGCATGGCGACAACCGAACGATTCGCTGGTTTGAAGTACCAAGTTGCTACATTTTCCATACTCTAAATGCCTATGAAGTAGGGGAGGAAATAGTCTTGTTCGCCTGTCGGATGGGCAGCACCAGTGTCTTAGGTGCATCTCCTGGTTCCCATGAAGGAGATAATCGTCAGATTGGGAGTGATGTGCCTCTACTCTATCGCTGGCAGTTCAGCCTGAAGACAGGGACAGTGCAGGAACACTTGCTAGACGAGAATCACCCCTGCGAATTTCCCCGGATTAACGAACAGTATTTAGGACGACCAACCCGCTACGGTTATGCAGGCAACAGTGCGCCAACTGAAATGCCCAAGTTCAATGGCTTACTCAAGTTTGATCTGGATAACCAGTCTGTTCAAATGCACCAGTTTCGTAGAGGCTGCTATGGCGGTGAGGGCGTGTTTGTGCCGCGACCAGGTGCGATCGCGGAGGATGATGGTTGGCTGATGACATTTGTGCATGACGAAATTCAAAATACCTCTGAGCTAGTGATTGTTAGCACGCAAGCGATCACAGAGGAAGCGATCGCCCGGATTATGCTCCCCCAACGCATTCCCTACGGCTTTCATCACTCAACCTCCCTGGATACCCCTTCCTCGCACTTTGTGCAGGGAGGGGA
>ERZ501023.66-NODE-66-length-32989-cov-6.418716_pt1 | contig 32989 bp, 32 predicted proteins | sample MGYA00248839_ERZ501023 | MGnify/ENA primary metagenome ERZ501023 (study PRJEB25958, sample SAMN03398596) | human skin metagenome | study: EMG produced TPA metagenomics assembly of the Human Skin Microbiome Metagenome (human skin metagenome) data set.
CGAGATATTCCGGTGACTGGAGTTCAGACGTGTGCTCTTCCGATCTGTGATATCAGTTCATGCCCGTAAGCCCCTATTCGGTTATAAAGCGGTTGCTTACTCTAGTCTGGCAATTAGCTTTTTGGGTACGATTGTCTGGGCGCACCATATGTTTACCAGTGGCACTCCTGGTTGGTTGCGGATGTTCTTCATGATTACGACGATGATCATCTCCGTGCCAACAGGAATTAAGATTTTTAGTTGGCTGGCAACTCTCTGGGGTGGCAAACTGCAATTAAATAGTGCCTTGCTGTTTGCCATGAGCTTTGTGGGGATGTTTGTAATCGGCGGCATCACTGGCGTAATGGTGGCTGCTGTACCGTTCGATATTCATGTCCACGACACATATTTCATCGTCGCTCATATCCACTACGTTTTGTTTGGCGGTAGTGTATTAGGCATTTATGCTGCAATCTACCATTGGTTCCCGAAAATGACTGGGCGGATGCTAAACGAATTTTGGGGCAAGGTTCACTGTGCCTTAACATTTGTGGGTCTGAATTTGACCTTCATGCCGATGCACGCGCTAGGAATGATGGGAATGAATCGGCGCGTCGCTGAGTATGACCCGAAATTTGAGTCGCTGAATTTCCTCTGCACAATGGGAGCATATCTGCTAGCTGTTTCTACGTTTCCGTTCATCATCAATGCAATTTGGAGCTGGATGTACGGACCTAAGGCGGGGAATAATCCTTGGAATGCATTGACTCTAGAGTGGATGACTACATCACCGCCAGCGATCGAGAATTTTGATCAACTGCCAGTTTTGGCAACCGGACCTTATGACTATGGCATGAGTAACCGTAACACTGAGGTTGATGTACCGTTAGCTGACGAGCGAGAGCCTGTTTTGGCTGCTGGTTCTAGTTCGGTATTACGTGCTGAGCCTGACCCCAATGTTGCTGCCAATCCAGAAGACCGCAAATAAACTTACGGGAGGTAGGGAGCAAGGAATAAATTTGAGTAATGAACTGATTAATTCTTTTAACTCAACACTTCACTACTTAGAATTAATAACTATTTCTCGCCCCAGCCCCCAATCCCTCTCTTACAAAGTTTTGCTCGGAGGAAACCTCCGCTCCGCCTTCAAGCAATCTGGGATTTAAAATCCCAGATGCAACTGCTGAAGGCGCTTTGTGCCAATCCCTAATCCCTTTTTATTAAAAATTCATGCAAAGTCAAATCATTGACCCAGCTAAGACTGACCTCAATCATCACCACAAGGCTGAGGAAACTGCTACTCATCACGAGGAGCATCCAGATCATCGCATCTTCGGGCTGATTTTGTTTCTAGTGGCTGAAGGCATGATTTTTATGGGTATGTTTGGAGCGTATATAGCCTTCCGAGCTTTATTACCCGTTTGGCCTCCAGCAGGAACACCAGAGTTAGAATTATTGCTACCTGGTGTTAATACTTTAATTCTGATTTCTAGCAGTTTTGTGATCCACAACGCCGATACAGCGATTAAAAAGAACGATGTGTCCGGTATGCGAACTTGGCTAGGGATTACTGCTGCTATGGGTGTAATTTTCTTAGCTGGGCAGCTGTATGAATACAGCAACCTAGAATTTGGATTGACTACAAACTTGTTTGCTAGTTCGTTTTATGTGCTGACTGGCTTTCACGGATTGCACGTTTTTATTGGAGTTTCGGCAATTTTTGCTGTATTGTGGCGATCGCGCCTTTCTGGTCACTACAGTAGCGAAAAACACTTTGGCGTAGAAGCAGCCGAAATCTACTGGCACTTTGTTGATGTGGTGTGGATTATCCTGTTTGGACTGTTGTATCTTCTTTAATCCACCCTATTAGTTTGTTGATTTAAAAAGCCCCGAATTCGGGGCTTTTTCTGTACCATAATACTGTTAAGCTATCTTTCACAAAATCAAAATCTAAAAAGATGGAAGTTATTAATCTTTGCACTCAAAATTATCTTCAAAGCTTTAATTCTTGAGGATAATGTGGTTTTTGGCATCCATGATAATTTCCCCTTCTTCCTGTAGCTTTCCTAGCACTCTGGTAATTGTTACTCTAGTAGTGGAACAAGCATCTGCAAAATCTTGATGCGTGAAACGCACACTTAGACGAGTTCCTTGGGCAACTTGCTGACCAACTTCCTGTTTTAACAGTTGTAATAGTTGCAGAAAGCGGTCTTTTACGCGCCTTTGTCCAGAAATCGCTAAAAGAGCTTCTGTCTGTCTTAAGCGCTGATTTATTTGGGGTAAAATGCTCTGGGCAAAAATAGGAGAAGCTACTATATCTGTTAAAGGAAAACATACAAGTTCAACTTCAGAAAGCGCTGTAGCTTGATAAGTTTGTAGTGAAGTTAAATCAGTACCAAAAGGCATTGATGGTCCTGCTAATCCTACTAGCACTTCTTCTCCATTCTCACTCATCGTATTTAGCTTTACAATCCCCTTGCAAACTTGCCACACAATTTGAGGTTTGAGGGGAATAATTTCCCCCTTTAAAAAAATATGCTTTGGACTGTTTTGGATCAGGTGATGATCATTTTTTTCTTCTAGCTGGCTAGGTAAGCGTAGATCGCCAGCATCACTTAGTTCACGTATACATATACGCATTCCAACTACGTTGCTTTTACCGTCGGTGATACTAGTTAATGTCAAGGCAGCAGCAAATTCTTCAGCATGACGTGGACAAAGGCGTACCACCGATTCTTGGACTTGTTGGGCTTGTTGTAACTGACTCAGTTTATTATGAAAGACTTGACGTTCGTCCTCAGTGACAAAAATAATTAGCGGTTTGCCTATGAGAAATCGGGGCGAAACTTTAAGCAGGTTGGCGGCGGCGCGGTTTGCTTCCTGAATTGTTCCATTTACATCAGTTACTAGATAACCATCTGGTGCAAACTCAAATAGTTCTTGATAGCGCTGGCGTTGTATTTCTACTTCTAGTCGTGAAGTTGATAATTCTTCATTCTGCTGCTGTAGCTCCTCGACAGCTACTTGGAGTTCTTCGGAAACTACACCAAGCTCCTTGAAGGCTATAGGCAATAGTTCTGATTGTATATCTTGCGATATATTTACATCTTGATAAAGTTCATCTAAGCGTCTATTGATAACCTTAATCTGCTGAGTAAACAAATCCACATTCATGTTAAACCTCCAAGGCTCACTCTAGGTAACGGTGAAATTTCTAACTTTTAATCTTCTTCACACTGACTAAAATTGCAGCAATTCCAAAACTTGTAAGGTTTATAAATAAATTAGCCTATATGTGCTTTTGAGGTTGTGTATATAAAAATAAATGTGTTATGCACAATTCTCTATGTATTCTTATTATAGGCTTTTGTACCTAAGACAACAGGCTAGCTTTACTCTAGTCTGCTCCTTCTTAATAGAGGTCGGAGAAGATCATATTAGTAATTCTATCTACTAAGAATAATAATCTTTTGATAAAATATAAAACTCCGCTAGGTAGAGATTATACTTAACATAATTTTTTCGCTGTCGCTTTTTTGCTTGCTCTTAAACTTCTTCTTTTAGATTTTCACTAATTAGTTTTCTAGTTAACAGGTAAATTGTTTATATATAAAAGCAGTAATTATTGTATTAGACGTTGCAAGTACGCCCTTGGATTAACTACCCAGAATTATTAATAAATTGTGGACTTAAATTTATTGTCGTGAATTTCTCTTAGCAGCTGTCAGCGTAGGTAGAGGTGATGGAGAGGATGCGGGCGGCAGGTAACGTTGGGGTGAACGAGGTGGTTCAGGGCGATGCTGCTGAAGTAGCCACCACCGGAGAGCGATCGCTACGCCTACAGTTCCGATCCCAAAACTAAACAATGACCAGCGTTCATCAAATCCACCAATTACCGCATTCACCAGCCCTATAGTAACTAGAAAGCTAGGTAGCGGCTCTTTTCGGTATGCTGACTTTAAAAATCTTGGCAATGCGGTATTAATCACAATTTTAAAGTTCTTCTAGTTCTACTATCGTTGGAAATTACTTACAATTCTATAGCTCTATCATTCAAACCCGCAGCTATTTTAAAGTATGTGGCAAACATATTCGGTTTACCCTTGAAAAGCGCTAAAAGACTACGCCTTATCTACTTAAAGCTGACAATTTTTGCTATTTTGGTGTTTGATTAATTCAAAAATTATCAGCTTATCAGGGAAAACACTTAAACCTAGCTTTATTTTAAACCAAGCCAAGCAAGCACACCTTGACCGCTAACATACTCGATGATCATCATTAACATAAAGCCAATCATGGCGGCTCGACCATTCAGCCGTTCGGCATATTCGTTAAAGCCAAACTTTGGCTCCTCCAGCCTGGGTAAACTTGTAGGTTGTGGTTGTGTCATCTTTGGGAAACCTCTTTTGAGCAAGCAGGAGTTGATTTAAGTAGTGAAGCCTCTGGTTAGAATTCACGTTTAATAGAAGATAACTTAATTTTACCTGGCTTCACTCTTAGTTACATTTCTTTACTATATTTATTGTAAAAGATAAATGCACTTCTTAACAGTAATCAGTTGAACTACAAAAATGAATTTTTCATCTGTAATAAATAATACGTCGTTAGTTAGTGTTAAGTACAAAAGTGTGTATGAGCTAAAGGCGACACAGAGAAGATAAAAAGGAATTCCTTTTGACTAGCTCTTATCTAGAGTGAACGGTACAAGGAGCGTTGTTATTGCCGGAGCCTGCGTTCACCGCATTCCACGGTCAAAACTGTGCCAAATTCAGCAGGCTAACGGTCAACAAGATTAAGCTAAAAACAGGACTTGAAAGAGATAGTAAGAAATGGAAATTGGTGTTCCCAAAGAAACGAAAGATCAAGAGTTTCGTGTTGGGCTAAGTCCGAGTAGCGTCCGGGTACTGGCTGAGAATGGTCATACAATATTTGTGGAAACAGGCTCTGGTGCTGGTGCTGGCTTTACGGATGACGACTATGAGCAAGCTGGATCGCAAATTGTGCCTACAGCAGAAGAAGCTTGGAATCGGGAGTTGGTTGTTAAAGTCAAAGAGCCGTTGCTCAAAGAGTATCAGTTTTTGCAAAAAGGGCAGCTGTTGTTTACCTACTTGCATTTAGCCGCCGCTCGGAGTTTAACAGAACATTTAATAGATTGTGGTGTGACAGCGATCGCCTACGAAACAGTTGAACAAACTGGCAGTAATAGATTACCTCTACTCACCCCGATGAGCATTATTGCTGGTCGTCTAGCAGTGCAATTTGGCGCAAGATTTCTAGAACGTCAACAAGGGGGTCGTGGCGTACTACTGGGGGGCGTTCCTGGAGTTAGACCAGGTAAAGTCGCGATTTTAGGTGGCGGTGTTGTTGGTACAGAAGCCGCCAGAATTGCTGTAGGTATGGGTGCTGCTGTGCAAATTCTGGACGTTAGTGTAGAGCGTTTAGCTTATCTAGAAACGCTGTTTGGCTCTAGAGTTGAACTACTTTACAGTAACTCTGCCCAAATTGAAGCTGTTGTCTTAGAAGCAGATTTACTTATTGGTGCAGTTTTAGTATTAGGACGTAAAGCCCCTGTTTTAGTAAATCGCAACTTAGTTAAATCTATGCGTCCTGGTTCGGTAATTGTCGATGTTGCCGTCGATCAAGGCGGTTGTATAGAAACTTTGCAGCCGACATCTCATACTAATCCTACCTATATTGAAGAAGGCGTAGTGCATTATGGAGTTCCGAATATGCCTGGTGCTGTGCCTTGGACAGCAACGCAAGCACTGAATAACAGCACCCTACCTTATGTGCTGCAATTGGCAAACCTGGGAACGAAAGCATTAGAAATTAATTCAGCTTTAGCCAGTGGCGTAAATGTGCAGAACCATCGCTTGGTTCATCCTGCGGTGCAAGAGGTATTTCCAGATTTAGTTAATTAGGAGTAAAGGCGAGAGGCGAGAGGCAAGAGGTAAGAAGCTATTAAATATATTCCGTCCCCTCCACCCTACTTGCTGCGCTAGCGTATTGATATATGGTTAATTGCCCTCAGCAAATGGTTAAGGGTAAAGAGGTTTATACATGGCTAATTTAAATCTGCGTCGCCCTCAAAATATTAGCGGTGATTTTTATGTAGATAGTTCTTGTATTGATTGTGATACTTGCCGTTGGATGACTCCAGAGGTATTTAATCGCTCTGGGGAACAGTCGGTAGTTTATCATCAACCAGAAAATGCAGCCCAAAGATTGCGATCGCTGCAAGCACTTTTAGCTTGTCCGACGGCTTCGATTGGCACTGTTGAGAAGCCAAAAGATATCAAAGACGCGCAGCTGAGTTTTCCGATTCCAGTAGCAGAAAATGTTTACCATTGTGGCTACCATGCAGAAAACTCTTACGGTGCTACTAGTTACTTAATTGTGCGTCCTGAAGGCAATGTATTAATTGATTCTCCCCGCTTTGCACCGCCTTTAGTTAAGCGGCTAGAGGAAATGGGAGGGATTGATTATTTATACTTAACTCATAGAGATGATGTAGCGGATCATCAAAAATTCCACGAGCATTTTAAGTGCGATCGCATTCTCCACCAAGATGAAATTTCTAGCGATACTCGAAATGTGGAAATTCAATTAACTGGACGAGAACCGTATCAGCTAGCTCCTGACTTGTTAATTATCCCAGTTCCCGGACACACTAAAGGTCATACAGTTTTACTCTACAGAAATTTTTTGTTTACAGGCGATCATCTTGCTTGGTCAAATGCTAATCAGCTAGCGGGTTTCCCAGGTGTCTGCTGGTACTCTTGGAGTGAATTAATCAAATCAACGCGCCAGTTAGCTAATTACTCTTTTGAATGGGTGCTACCAGGTCACGGTCGTCGCTACCACGCTGATGTAGAGACAATGCACCAAAAGCTACTACAAGGTATTACCTGGATGGAAAGTATTAGATAATCGAAAGATGAATGCTAAAGTCAGAAAATAATACATTTACCAACTCAGACTTCATACTTCACAATTAAAGGCACACATCAGGTTCCTGAAATTTATTTATGGAGTTAAAATTTTATCCTACCGCTTTTAACCTTGATCAAGAACACTTGTTGTTCGCAAGCGCGAGTTCTATCCATACAAAACCACATCCAGCCGTAGTGCTACAAAAATATTAGGGTAACGGTGATGAGCGAATTAGAGCAATACTACAGAGTGCTGGGGTTAGAGCCGGGAGCCTCACTTACAGAAGTGAACCAAGCTTATAAAGACTTAGCTTTTATTTGGCATCCGGATCGCGTTCCTAAAGATAATCAAAGGCTACTACAAAAGGCTCAGGAAAAACTCAAGGAAATTAATCAGGCTCGTGACCAGTTGCGGTCAAGCCAAGCGAGTGCTGACAAAGCAAAGGCTCAATCATCGCGATCGCCCTCAACATCATCCCACTACAAAAAGCCACCCCAATCGCCCTATCAATCGTCGTCCCAATCTTACTATCAATCCCCGCCGCGATCGCATTATCAATCGTCGTCCCAATCACACTATCAATCCTCATCCCAATCACATTATCAATCCCCACCTCAATCGCACTATCAATCAAGACAGCAATATGCTGATTTGAGTGGAGCTAACTTGAGTGGAGCTTCTCTAAAAGAAAAAGATTTGTCAGGCAGAAATATGAGCAACGCCAATTTGAGCAATGCTGATTTAAGCGATGCTTTTCTGCATAGGGTCAATCTTAAAGGAGCGAATTTGTACAGAGCAAATTTGTTTAGAGCCAATTTGCTGCAATGTAATTTAAGTCAAGCTAATTTGCAGGAAGCCAATTTAATTGGCGCTGACTTAAGCGGCGCTGACTTGCGGGGAGCTAATTTACGTGGAGCCAAGGTTGGCTCTAAAGAACGACTCATGGTAAAGCTGACGGGAGCTAACTTGGCTGGTGCAATTATGCCTGATGGTACAATTCACAGTTAAAAAAGCTATAGAGTTATTATTCATTAGTTGAAAACTCAGGCACTTCAATAGCTGTCAAATTGTAGGTGTTGTGTATAAATCCTATTATCAGCTTTAACCAAGGGTATAAAGCCTCAGCAAAAATTAGCAAAAAATTAAACTAGGAAAGTATAGAATTATCTTTCCTAAGCTGACCTTTTTTAAGCTAACTACTGCTCGTTATGCTACCCAAATATTTAGATATTAGGTCGCACTAAGTGTAATATCGCTCATTCCCCAAGCTTCAAAAAATGCTCGAAACAGATCCTTACCAGCTGAAGTTAAATCTCCATCAGGGTCAATAATTCCTCCTTGGATTAACTTGCCACCCTCTGTGCGAAAGCATAATCTCAATTCATTACTCTCCTCTTTTTCGATAACTAATCTACCCCTAGCTAAGATTTGACCAGCACGACTTGATATAGTGCAGCGCATTGTCCTGTGTGTCTCCTATTAGTAAATCTTTGACAGATAAATTTAACTCTGTTGATATTATGGGGTTCATTGGTTCAAGTCTGACTTATGAACTTGCGTCTTGGTTGCGCTGTTTGGTCGTATAAAGTTTGGGTTGGTGACTTCTACCCGCTAGGAAGTCGTACTACTGAGTTTCTGCGTCTTTATAGCCAGCGTCTTACTACTGTTGAGGGTAATACTACTTTCTACGCTATCCCAGACCAAAATACCCTAGCGCGATCGCTAGCAGAAACGCCTCCTGGTGCATGAATTTTGCTTGAAGTTGCCACGAGATTTAACTCATTAAGGTTTGCTACAGCCTTCTATCCCTGGTGTATTGAGTTTCTGAGGACAGATGCTTAGTTTAGGCGATCGCTTGGGATTAATTTTTGCTCAACTACCACCTAGTTATAGTCTTGCTTTATTAGATGACCTCACAAGTTTTCTAGAAGCTTGCTTAGATAGTAAAGCATCATTGGCTTTAGAAGTGCGTCATCCCAACTGGTTTCAAGAACCTCATGCTAGTCAACTGATTGCTCTTTTAGAACAGCTAGGAGTAGGTCGCGTTTTATTAGATACTCGTCCAATCTACACTGGCGCAGATGATCCTCAGTTACAATCTGAGCGACGTAAGCCTAAGTTACCACTGCAATTAAGTGTTACTGCTCCTTTTAGTTTAATTCTCTTTATTAGTCATCCAAATTCAGATTTTAATTTCAGTTTTTAAAAGACTGGGTTACTACTATTGAGCAATGGCTGCATCAGGGTAAGAAGATTTATTTTTTCGTTCACTGTCCAATTGAAGCGCAATCGCCTGATACGGCTCGTTATTTTCAACAAATGCTACAGCAGCGTGTTTCTGTGCCACCTCTTCCTTGGGATAGTATTGATTAGTCTCCTACTCAACTTAGTTTGTTCTAAAAGATTACTTGAAACGCCATCAAGACATAGTTTTATTTACTTTAATGCTGTCAAATGAAGACCGATCCAAGTGTCTAACCTTAGCTATAACTAAACTAGCTAAATTCAGTCGTTCGGAAGATGAAGTTAAGTGAATATATTTCTAGCATTTATATATGCAACGTCAGTAATTAATTCAACATTACAAACACTATTCATTAAGTAAACAGCTTTTATCTAGGATGGTAGGAAGCTCTAAGGAGTGCAGAAATGCTTAAGCTTATTCTCTATGTCCAAAGGATGAAAATATTATACATTTTAATAAAAGCTAAGAAAAATTATTAAAATCATTCATAACAAAATCAGAGTAACAGCTATGTTAATTAATAGTAGTTGAATGAAATTAATTTAGTTTGTTGCATATAGTTAGTTGAGCCTAGGAAAATAACCTCATTTAGATAGTTGAATTCAAGATTTAATTTAAACCAGGAGATTTGAAAAATGACTCTTAGCGATGAAGACAAACGCCACATTATGGAGAAATTGGCTGAGGGTAAGCCAGGATTAGTTAACCAGGAGACACCCAGCCAGTCTTCACAACATGAAAGTTTTGATACTGAGAATTACCAAAACTTTGATGACTTTGCTCAACGTTCCCCTGGAAATGGAGTGCAATTTAGCAAGGCTCCGCTAAATCCTCTTGACGCAGCAACACTTAATCGAATTAAAGAGCAAATTACTACTGAACTGCAGGAAGCTAAAGCTACAGGACAATTACGATCTGAAAGAATTAGAGAAATTGTTCAATCCTCTGTGTCGCAGGTAACGTCTGAATTTAAGGCAGGTTCTAATGACATTCGCGTGATTGTTAAAGATGCTGTTGCCGCAGTCAGCGAAAGTTTGAAAGAAAGAGGTGGCGAAATTAAAGAAGAAGTTACGGCAACGATTGAAGGTGTGATCGAGGGTATTAGTAGTTTACGCCGCAAATCTATTGCCAGAACTCAAGCAGAAGTCAAACAGCTACAGAATAAAGTAGACACTCAAGAAGAAGAACTCCAGCAAGAAATTAGCAGGCTGTTGAGTGATGTAGAAGCGGATGTTGAAGATACTTCTCCTAAACTTAAAGCATCAATTGAAGCGGCAATTAATACCCTCCGAAATAGTGAAGAAGCAGCGTTATTGCAAAAGCGGTATGCTCAACTTCAAGGTCAAGCAGCAATTTTAAGAGCTAACTTAGCTGCACGTTATGGCGGACGCTATGAAGAGGTTAGAGAATATTTAGACGAAGCTAAAGCTTGGTATAGTAGAAATCACTCTAAGACTGAAGCAGCAGTTGAGCAAGCTGAACAGAAGTTAGAAGAAAGATTACGCGAGACTAAAGAAGTTATAACCAAAGAGGGAGGACAAAAGTTACGTAAGATTTTGGGTGAGTTACTACAAGCAGCAGCTGAGTTGTTACGAGACAAGAAGCCACCTGCTAAATAAGTAATTATTAGGTGGGTATTGCCTAACTAACTGCCTATATAAGTAGTTAGAATTTACGCACCACTAACAGAAGAACGAACCGCCTTCACGTAGTGTAGCGACAGCGTTTAGGACACATAGACGCGGAGCGGCTTCAAAGTAGAGTAGTACACAAAGGAATAAGAGTTTGAAAGAGTTTTTGTGTAAGTCCTGAGTAGTGTTTTAAGTCTCAATTTGCTTAAGTCCTAGAATTGAGTTATACGCAAGTGGGTAGCAAGTCTAAAATTGCTACCCGCTTATGCTTTTCATCCCATCAGGATTACTGTATCGATAACGTGAATTACACCGTTATCAGCTTCAATATCTGGTGCAACAACAGTAGCATTTTTGACTTCAAAGCCATCAGAGCAGTCAATTTTGATCGGTGAGCCTTCTACAGAAGTAACTGAAGTTAGTTTTGCTAAATCAGCTTGCATTAACTTTCCAGAAACAACATGAAAAGTCAGTATTCTTGTTAGTTGCGGAATATTCTGCACTAAAGTTTGAACTGTTCCTGGTGGCAATTTAGCAAAAGCATCGTCGTTGGGAGCAAAGACAGTAAAAGGACCAGGACTTTTGAGTGTCTCTACTAAACCTGCAACTTGAACAGCTGTTACGAGGGTTTGGAAAGAACCCGCGCCAACTGCTATGTCAACAATATCAGCCATGTATTTTACTTAAATTTCGGAAAACATACTTTGTTTAAGGGTTATCCAAGTTACCTGTAATTTGGTGACTGAATATTCCGGAGGCGAGCCGCATCACGAATCCCGTATTCGGGGCGAGAGAAGCGGTCTATCTGGCTTTCAAAGAAAGCTCGGTTCGCTTGCAAATGCTTAGGGTTAGGGTCATCTAAGGGGTAGAGGAGCGCCGTCCGCAGCGCTTGAATTACTGCGGATGTGACGCAGTACATCGAGCGTTGGAAAGTAATTCCTAGCTGGATTAGCATATCGTCTTCACCCCGACAGTGTTGATGATAGTAATCTAATAGATAGGGGGGTAGGAAGTGCAGCATATCCTGCATTAGCAGTGTGGGCGGAATACCAGCTGTACCTACTGGGAATACATCGGCATAAAGAATACCGTAGTGAAAGTCTTTTTGATCGTCAGGGATTTGTTTAGCTTGGGCATTGTAAGACTTCGTACCCCGAAACGGCGACGTGCGATAGAAAACAGCTTCTACATAAGGTAATGCTGCTTCGTAGAGCCACATGAAGCCCTTTGATTTGGGGATAATTTCGTAGCATTCGCCCCTGATGTAGACGTGGTGATAGATCGGGCGACCAGCGATCGCAAAGATGCCATTAACTAGGAAATTCATCGCATCTGGAACGCCTTTGAATCCTCCTTCATCATAGATGTCAGACATCTCAAAGAATACCGGAGCCATGATTTCCCAGAACAGACCGAGATTACTGTAGTAAGACATCTGGCGGCACTGTTCCAAGAACAAATCAGGGAAAGCCTTATATAGCCCCATCATCACCGGATTGTACTTGAAGTAAGCCTTAATTGCTCTATCGGCATTAGCTTTGTATTCCTCTGAGTCGAGGTAAGGGTCAAATTGCCCCCAGCCCATATCTTTGCCATGCCAGAGCATTGCCCGCATACATTCTTCCGCAAACTCCATATTTACACGATCGTGCAACCAGTGGTGCAACAACCTGGGCATTTTGGAGGTTTCCCCGTTCTCCATAAATTCCAGCAGTTCTGGGTGGGCAGTAGCTTCCCCGCGCCAAATCCGCAGATCAGCATCGTCGCCAGCATAGTGATTATGCAGTTCTAGATACTCTTTGGGAATGAAGTATTTAAAGAAAGGAAACGGATCTAAAAAGACGCGCTCGGCAATATAGAGTAGGTCACGCCAGTAAAAATCCATCGGCACAGCATAAGCTTTGTAGATGCCAATGATTTGCATGAGATTTTCTGGCGTATCGGGTAGCATTGCCCCGCCTGCTTCCAAACGGTGGATGACATCAGCAAATTCATGTTTGGAAGGAGGTAGTTTAGCTTTAGTTTCAGTTGCAATAGTCATAATTTCTAGGGAAGCAACAATTTAAAAAGGATGAGCGCCCAATTAAGAACTGTGGGTTTTAGCTGGTTTACTTCACGGCGGCAAAAATTGATGGAGATTTCGCCACCGGATTGCCGTCAAAAATTGTGTTGGAGGAGCGATCGCGAAGCGTCTCTGCAAGAGAATTGCTATTAACTTGTACAGCCGCAACCATTGCATTGGTAGTAGTCTCACTCCAACGCACTAACCAAGTAGGTTGAATTCCCAGAAAGAAAATAGTAGCTGCTAAAACTAAAGCTGGGACTTGCTCGCCAAATGTAACTTGGGGATAGTAGGCTGTATTGTTGTCTAGCTTGCCAAAACAAGTACGGTTGAGCAGAATCACAAAATATACTGCTGTTAGACCAGTACAAACAACGCAAATAAGTGTTGGTATCGGAAAAGTGGCATAGGAACCTTGCAGCACTAAAATTTCCGCAACAAAGCCTGCCATTCCAGGGATACCAGCACTAGCCATGCCTCCCAGAACTAGGAGAGCGCTGGTGAGCGGCAAACCTCGAACGGGACTCATTAAACCATTGAGAATATCTAATTCGCGTGTACCAACTTTCGTTTCGATCACACCTACTAGATGAAAGAGAATTGCCAATATCAGACCATGAGCGACCATCTGGGCGACTGTTCCCACAAGACTAAGCTGGGTAGCAGCAGCAGCTCCTAAGAGGACATAGCCCATGTGTCCAATTGAACTATAAGCAACCATGCGTTTAATGTCTTTTTGGGCGATCGCTGTTAATGCACCATATACAGCACTAACTGCCCCCAGAATTGCCAAACCTGGAGCTACAAGCGCCCATGTTTCCGGGAACAGCCCCAAACCAAACCGCACTAAGCCATAAGTTCCTAACTTTGCCATTACCCCACCTAAAAGAATTGCTACAGGTGGTGAAGCTTCAACATAGGCATCGGGCAACCAAGTATGCAAAGGAACTAAGGGAATTTTGATGCCGAAACCTAGCAAGAGCATTGTCAGCAAAATTAACTGCGTTGTTAAGGGTAATCCGGCGGTGACTATTGACTCGTAATCAAACGTCGAGGAACCACTAAGCCAGGTTAAGCCCAAAAATGCTGCCAGAATTAAGATTCCTGAAACTGCTGTATAAATGAGAAACTTCATTGCTGCGTAGCCACGCCGGATTGTTCCCCCCCAGATGGCAATTAACAAATAGAAAGGAATCAGTTCCAGCTCATAGAACAGCACAAACAGCAGCAAGTTTTGAGCTAAGAAACCACCGATAACGCCAGCATTTACCAGCAATATTAAAGAATAGTAAAGTCGGGGACGCTCCACAGACTCATTAGTGCTGAAAATAGCAATCCAAGTTAGGAGGGCAGTTAAAGCTATTAAAGGTAAAGACAGACCATCAACACCGAGACTGTAGTTTAAGCCAAGAGTCTCAATCCAAGGGACAATTTCCGCAAATTGCATCCCGGCATTGCTGATATCAAACTGACTCAACAGCACAACTGTCCAAACAATCAAGCTGCTAGCAATAACTAAGGCTACTATCCGCGCCCGACTAGCAGATATTGAACCAGGCCATAATCCGATAAGAGCAGCACCTAAAATAGGCACCCAGATCAACGCACTGAGCATAAATAGTTCTTAGCGAAGGTTTAAATTCAGGATTTACAGACAAAGCTTTAGAGAGAAATATTGAGTGCTAGATGAGAGAGAAATGGCCAACCTACCATCATGCCCAACAGACCTACCCCTAAGAGGATAGTGAAGGCATAAAACTGCATTTGTCCGGAAGTGCTGTATTTCAAGCTTTCGCCACCAAAAATAGAAGCTAAGCCAACTAAGTTAACTAAACCATCTACTAAGTAGCGGTCAATCAGCGAGATCGTGCGAGAAATCAGACCAACGCTAAAAACAACGGTCAGACGGTAAAGTTTAGCTGTGTAAAGGTCATAGGCGAAGAAGTCTTGCAGGGCTTTTGAGGGCAGGCGGACGGGTTTAGGCACCCATTGACCTAGATAAATAACTGCGGCGATGCTGCAACCAAAGATCGTAGACCAAATCAGCAGTAGGGCAACGTTTTTATTCACTTCTACCCAGTCTGGCAGTAGTGATAAGCTTTGTAACACTAAGGGTACATGAAGATTGAAGCCGAGCAAGATAGTCATCGGCAAAGCCATTGGCCAATGAACTTCTGGCGATCGCACAGTCATTTGCTTTGGTTTACCGCCGAAAATTAGCGCGAACTCCCTGGTTAAACTAAACGCCGTTAAAGCGTTGACTACTAACAAAATTCCCACTACCACAGGGTTAGTAGCCCACAGCGCATCTGCCAACTTCAGCAACGCCCAGAAACTGCCTAAAGGTGGAAAAGCTAGCAACCCAGCCGCACCAACTACAAATGCTAAACCGGATACCGGACGGCGCGACCATAAACCGCCTAGTTGAGTTAAGTCTTGAGTAATGTTATTCCAAATAACTGCGCCCGAACCCATGACTAAAAGCGCGATCGCTAAAGCATGAGTTAACACCAACAATAAAGCTGCCTCAGTTTGCCCTGTGCCTACGGCGATAAACACTAATCCCATGTAGGCACTGACAGAATACGATAAAGCGCGTTTGGCATCAATTTGGGCGATCGCAATCAAACTACCACCCACTGCTGTCACCGCCCCGATATATACTATTGCTGACATAACTAGGGGTGAAAGCGCTAAAACTGGTTCTAGCTTAACCAGTACCCAAGCTCCAGTTGCAACTACTACAGAGTTGCGTAAGATCGTGCTGGGGACTGGTCCTTCCATTGCTTCATCTAGCCATAGATGCAAAGGGAATTGAGCACACTTACCCATTGGTCCTGCTATTAAAGCTAAACCCAAGAGAGCCGCTACTTTAGGGTCTATATTAGCTGTAGTCGCCCACTGTGATAGCTCTGTAAAATTCCAAGTTCCAGCGATCGGGTACAAAGCGAGTACCCCCATCAGTAGCAGTAAATCTCCTACTCGTTTGGTTAAAAAAGCATCTCTAGCACCTGTTACTACTAAAGGCTGACTAAACCACAGTCCCACCAGGAGATAAGTACCCAGGGTGAGGACTTCCAAAATCATGTAGCTGAAAAATAAGGAGTTACAGAGGACTAAGGCGCACATCCCAGCTTCAAATAGTGCTAAGAGGGAATAGAAACGCGCCCATCCCCAGTCCATTTCCATGTAACCGATTGCAAAAACCTGCGCTAGCAGATTCAACCCAGTCACTAGAATTGTTGCTCCCACGGTGACTGAAGATATTTGCAAAGGGATAGATAAGTCTAAATTGGCTACCCTTAGCCAAGGAATTATTAACTCTTGTGCTGGCTGATTCCAAGTGGCGGGTAGAGCAAACACGCCATGCAGAAAAGCTAGCAATGTCATTAATAAGTTTACGTAACCAGATGGTCTTGGTCCTGTACGCTTAATTACTGCCGGAGACCAAGGAAGGGCTAAAAGCCCACCAATTAAGGCATAGCAAGGTATTAACCAAATACTCTGGATTAGGAAACCAGTCATAAGTATTTCTTTTCGTCTGTATTTATTATTGACCTGATCGTACTTCTAAACTTGCATAGATAAAAACTATTTTGTTAACTAGAAACGATAGATTCTATCTATGATTCAACTTCCTAGGAAAATTGATGTTGAAGCACGTATCCCTGTGAGGATTATACAGCTAGTTAGGGGGATCAAAACGATTGACTGACGCGGCGATGCCGAAGGCGGTTCGCTTCCGCGACCATCGCAATCATCGGTACACCTGTGCTAAGATAGACCAGCCATTGACTTAAGTTCAGTGGCGCTGTGGAGAATATGTGATTAATGAAACTCCATTGACTAAAAATTATCTGTAAAATTACAGCGCCAATAATACCAGCAGCGATCGCGCTTGGCGCTACTAATTGATTTTGTTTGATTGTTCAATTTAGCCGCAATCGAGGGTAGTAATTGACTAATACTTAATAAATAAAATATTCTACCTGCAACTAAAGCCTGAATTGCCATTGTCCGGGCGAGATCGATGTTTCCTGTTGTTTCGCCCATTCAAATACACCAGAGATCACAGTCCAGTTATATAGAGAAATTGCTAAAATTCGCTGTCAGGCGATCGCCGTTCAACAAAGCTTCATTGACAGGGCGGGGTGGTTGTTTCATCACCTCTCTAGACTTAGGCTCAAAAGCAAGCGGTACTGTCATCGTGATTGAATTGAGCATATTTAGCCACAGAACTTGTAAAGACAAGCTCGGCAGTTGTCTTTCTAAAAGAACGCTAATTAAAATCGTCATCGATTCGCTACCATTCACGGGCAGAATGAAGCGCATCGCATTGACTAAATTTTTGTAGACATTTCTACCTTCCTCAACAGCCGCCGCGATCGAGGCAAAGTTATCATCTGTAAGTAACATATCAGCCGCTTCCTTAGCGACTTCAGTACCAGTTATCCCCATCGCAATGCCAATGTCAGCTTGCTTGAGTGCTGGGGCATCGTTGACTCCATCTCCTGTTATTGCCACAATCTCGCCTCGAGATTGCAAGGCTTCAACTAAGCGCAGCTTTTGTTCAGGGGCGACACGCGCAAAAACAACGCCATCTTCTACGGCAGTTGCTAGTTCTTGCTGGTTCATTTTTGCAAGTTCACTACCTGTAAATGCTAGAACTTGCTTATGCTTTTTCAAACCAATTGAACGCGCGATCGCCTCTGCAGTCACCACATGATCGCCAGTAATCATCTTCACTTGAATCCCCGCAGATTGGCAGGCTTGTACTGCGCGCGATCGCTGCTGGAGCGGTGGATCGATCATGCCCTGTAAGCCCAAGAAAATTAAATTTGTTTCGATATCTGGATGATCTAACGAGTCCTGGTGAGTCGCTACAGACTTCTTGGCAAAAGCTAAAACTCGTAACCCCTGTTTAGCTAAATTATTGACGGGTTAATTCGTGTTCAACAGGTACAACAGGGAATTCACGAACTGCTCAAAGACTTATCAATTGTTTTTGAATCTTTACTAATGTTGCTCCCAGCAAGTCAGGTGCAACTATTAGAGTGTTTGGCTTTAGATCCAACTGAGAAGCCCCAAAGTAGAGAATACACTCTTAAACATAATCTTGCTAAAGGTGGCAGCCTCCAGGGTGCTTTAAGCGGATTACAGCAGAAGGGTTTAATTTATGGTTCTAAGCAAAGCTATCGACTAGCACTACCTCTACTGGCGCTGTGGATACGCCAGCACTTGACCTGAATGAAATAAACTTTTTTAGGACGATGCAGGCAGGTAGACTGTGAAAGTAGTTCCCTGCCCCAGCTGACTTTTTACATAAATCTTACCCTCGTGCTGAACAGCAATTGCTTTAGCAATGGCTAGCCCCAAACCATTACCGTCTGCATAATAGGTTCGCGCCTGCTCTGCGTGCCAGAAGCGGTCAAAAACTTTGTTAATATCTTCTGGAGCGATGCCAATCCCAGTATCTTGAACCTCAACCTGGATCTGCCTGCCCTGACTACGGCTTCTCACCCAGATTTGCCCACCCTTGGGAGTATATTGAATTACATTTTCAATCAAGTTGGAGAACAGTCGATTTAACTGAGCGGTGTCTCCCAAAGTGTGTAGCCTTACCAACTGTGATTTAAGGGTAATTCCCTATGTTATGCGGGGAGTTTTGTGGGGACTTCTTTTATCTATTGTGTTTTGGGGAAGTGTGATTAATGTATTGATAAGAGTGTTTTAACAATGCCCCTTTAAATGAAACATAATAGCGCTTGCTAATCCTGCCCAAAGCGGGGTATTAACATTAGCAGTTCTGAGTCCTGCTGCTGTCCAGGAACTACTATTATTTAATATGGAGTAAGTACCTTTTGCCTCGTAGAAGCGGGCATTCAAACGGGGATTATCAGCAACTAAAATTTTTTCACCTCGAGCAGATAATTTAAAAGAAGAGTTGATAAATTTCATTAACTCTAAATAATCGCTCTGACTGACTCCAACACATTCTAGTTCAAGTTGTTGAGGGAGAATTTGATGCCTTTGCACTCTGATTACAGAGTCATTAGGGAAGAATAGTGCTTGAAAACCTTGAGGAATTTTGAGTTCTTTGGTTGGGGGATTTGTATAAAAATTCCGCTCTCCCCAACCAAAACCAAGATATCTATATTCCAGATGATTATTTAAATAAAGATATTTCTGCCAATCAAATATTTTGTTTTCGACTGGAACTATAATATTAGAATGTAATCCACTCTGAGAAACACATATTTTCAAACTACAACTTTTTAGGGAATAATTACCCCATTTCCTAGGAGTGAAGTAACCTAGTAAGAGTAGGGTTGAAATAAATATAATACTAATAGAGATGTAACAAAAGCATTTTCTAATCCTCATTCTTAAAATGCACCTATCAACTTAAGAATTAAAAATAACCATTCTTAAAGCCACTGGAGCAGCTAATCAGGTTACTACCTGCTCTACACTGAATTAAGGTAGTTTGCATTATCTTGAGCTTTTGTCTCATACTCTTTTATTATAGTCGGATCATTTTTATACCAAAGACATATCTCAGTTAAGGCTTCTTTAGTATTAGCTGAACAGTGAATTAAGTTATCTATTAGAAAACCTGAAGAAATGTTTAAAGCCAATCTTCTAATATGATTTTTTTTTGTCTTGAAAAGGTTAGCTGGACCTATAACTTGACTTCTTAAAAAATCTGCAAATGAATATCCTTTAAGTTCGTATTTGTTAGGATTGGATTCTAGTATAAAATGATGGATAACTTTATTAGATAAATAATTTATGACAAAGGGATGCCAGAATGACGAGCGAGAATCCTTGTAATGCTCTGAGATTATTTCTTTTTTGACTGTAATAGATTCTTTAAGATATTTAATATCACCATACTTTAAAAGTTCTGTTTTAATGAATTTACTTAAGGCTACATTACTTAATGTAGCTGGTTTTAATATAATAAATACAAATTCCCTGGGTTGTTCCAACATTTTGTAAATCAAGGTAAGGGAGCAGGGATTAACTCTAGTTTTGGCTAATAATTTGATGCGATCGCCCACAACTACAAATAAATTATATTATCCAAAAAACTTACTTCTCCTTATTAGCTTCTCCACATACATAGGTTACTAAAGGCATTACTTATCACAATAATAACAATATTATTGCTTTTGATGGCATTATTTTACGACTTAATCATTAAATGCTGGTACGCCGAATAATTAAGTAACTAATTGCCAGAGAAAAAATAGCGATCGCTAATCCAATCAAGTCTATGCCTGAAGTTTTTTCAAAATCTAAAATAATAATCTTCCGCGCGACAGCAATAATAGAAGTGACAATAACTAACTCAACCTGAACAACGTGCTTTCTTAAATAAGCTGTAATATTCTCTAAGAGCTCTAGAGCAATTAAGACATTCAAAAACAAACCAAAAATGTCAATTAAAGTTCTACCCAAGAAACCATAAGATGGCGTAAATAGCTGTCTAGCTAGAACAAACCCTAGATCGCAAACAGCAACGATGATCACGATTACCATTGCCAAGGAGAGGACTTTGGAGACAAGGTTTTCTATTTTCTTGATCAAGACTAGAAAATTTTCGTCCTTGTATACAGCTGCAATTTTCCTAGTCCACATCAGTCCAGCCAGTCAGTGAAAACAGGGAACGTAGTTGAAATTGTTAGTTCTGCTGGCAAAAAGTTAACAATTTGAAAAGGATTGCTAAAGGTATTCATAACCAATTCTGTCATTCATCAACAATCAAGTGACTAGCGGGTTGATCAAACAAACCCGCTTTGTTGAAGTTAATCAGCTTATTCTTAATCCACGTCGTCGTGGGCAAAGCGGTGGTAGAGGAAGTCTAAAGCGTGATTCCGCAGTTTGTAGTAGTGCGGATCTTCCATAATTCGTGTGCGATCGCGTGGACGCGGAAAGGGAATGTCCATCACTTCACCGATACTGGCAGCTGGACCATTAGTCATCATTACTAGCCGATCTGCTAGAAACAACGCTTCATCAATGTCGTGAGTAATCATCAGCACCGTGCAGCGATGATCGTTCCAGATTTTCAGCAGTTCTTCCTGTAGTTCTTCTTTTGTAATTGCATCCAACGCCCCGAATGGCTCATCTAGAATTAAAACTTTAGGACGAATCGCCAAAGCCCGCGCAATTGAAACTCGCTGTTTCATTCCCCCAGAAAGTTGCGGCGGCTTTTTATCAGCAGCGTCACCTAGTCCCACCATTGCCAAATGCTCTCGCACGATCGCCCGCTTCTCTGCCTCTGGCTTGTTGGGATGAACTGCATTAACAGCAATGTAGACATTTTCAAAAGCCGTCTTCCAAGGTAGCAAAGCGTAGTTCTGGAACACTACCATCCGATCTGGACCTGGTTTGGTAATCGGTTGAGAACTCAGCTCCACCCTACCGCTAGTAGGCGTATTAAAACCCGACACCATATTCAGCAGCGTTGATTTGCCACAGCCAGAGTGACCAATGACGCAGATAAATTCGCCCTCAGAGACAGTAAGGTTAACTCCTTCTAGGACAGTGTAAGGACCCTTTGACGTGGGATAGACTTTAGAAACATCCTCAATTAGTAAGAAAGGGTCATTAAGATTTTGAGTTTTGAGTTTTGATTCAGTTAAAGTAGTTGAAGTTTGATAGTTGAAAGTTTGCATGGCTGTTGAAGAATAGGGATTGAGTTTTGAGGTGAAGGAATTGAGTTTTGAGTTTTTTGGAGAAGAAGTTGAGTTTTAGTAGTTATTTTGCCCAATTCAACTCAATATCTAGTTACTCTTGCTACAAAACTCAAAACTATTCACTTAGGCAGCTACGGTTGGACGGGAATCGAGTACGACTTCTGCAATTGAAAAATCTTGTTTAATTTCTAAACTATTGAGATAGCCGATCGGATCGTCAGCATTAAACACAGTACCGTCGAATAGTTGAATGGCGCTGCGAGTGTAACTAATATCACCAAGACCAAGTTCTCGTGCTGCCGTACTAAACACGCCAACTCGGCACACGCGCTCGAGAATTTCTACCCAGTTTCTGGGGAAGGGCGTGTCACCCCAACGCGCCAGTTGCGTCATAATCCAAAGTTGCTCAGTCCGACTAGGGCGATTAACACCAGAGGCTCCATAAAACTGATGATGGGCATACTCTCGCATCGGATGCTCCAAGCTGCACGTTGCGGTATTTGGCTCTCCGATCTGAATATAAGCTAAATCAGTACTCACATACTCTCGCCGTGCCAAAATTTCCCGAATTTCCTCGCTATGCGTCAAATCTGCACAGTAATGGCAAGCTTCTAAAAGCGCTTTAACTAAAGCGATGTGGGTGTTAGGATATGCCGCAGCCCAATCTTCCCGAACACCAAGAACTTTGCCCGGATGTCCTAGCCAAATTTCTAAGTCTGTAGCAATTGTAAAGCCAATACCTTCATCGGCGGCGCGGAGGTTCCAAGGTTCGCCGACGCAATAACCGTCAATACTTCCGGCTTGCAGATCAGCTACCATCTGGGCAGGTGGAATAGTCGTCAGCTTAACGTCATGATCTGGGTCAATGCCGCCAGCTGCCAGCCAGTAACGTAATAGTAAGTTGTGCATCGAGGAAGGATGCACCATTCCCATCCGGTGTTGACCTTGTGGGGTTTTGTGCAACATTTCCTTGAAGTCGGATAATGAGTACACCCCTTGGTCGTAGAAGCGCTTTGCTAGGGTAATCGCATTGCCGTTCCGGGTCATCGTTAGGGAAGTGACAATCGGCAGGGGTTTGTTTTCATGTCCTCCTAGAGTTAACCACAGTGGCATCCCCGATGGCATTTGAGCAGCGTCTAAATAACCGCCTGTAATACCGTCGGTGATTCCCCGCCAGTTAGATTCACGCACTAAGGTAACTTCATCTAAGCCGTGCTTGGTAAAGAAGCCTTTTTCTTTGGCTACAGCCAAAGGCGCACAAGCAGTTAAAGGTAAAAAGCCAAGTTCCAGGTTGACCTTTTCCAGACCATGACGCGCGATCGCGCCGGTTTTCATGGCACGAATTTTCTTAATCCGCTTCTGCTGATTCAAGAAGTAAATCATCTCACTGCGTAAAGAGTAGTAGCTGGGGTGTTCTACTACTTCCATCCGCTTGCGGGGTCGGGGGATATCTACTTCTAAAATTTGACCAATTTTTGATTCTGGTCCATTTGTGAGCATCACAATGCGGTCAGACAATAGCACTGCTTCATCGACATCGTGAGTTACCATGACGGCGGTGACTTGGTTCTCCTCACAAATTTGCATTAATTGCTCTTGCAAGTTGCCGCGTGTGAGAGCATCCAAAGCACCAAATGGTTCATCAAGTAGCAGCAGTTTCGGACGGATGGCTAAGGCACGCGCGATCGCTACCCGTTGTTTTTGTCCGCCGGATAACATGGTGGGGGGTTTATCGGCATGGGGACGTAGCCCCACCATATCAATATGGTGGTCGACAATTGCTTTGCGTTCCCCCGCAGGCGCACCCTTCATTACTGCGTCTACGGCAAGAGCAATATTTTCTCGTACCGTCCGCCAAGGCAACAGTGAATAATTCTGGAATACCACCATGCGATCCGGTCCAGGCTTCTTGATTTTTTGTCCTTCTAGGGTCACTAAACCTTCAGTTGGTAAATCCAGACCTGCAATCATGTTTAACAAAGTCGATTTACCACAACCGGAGTGACCAATCAAGGAGACAAATTCTCCCTTTTTAATCTGAAGGTTGATGCCTTTGAGGGCAACATAAGTACCACCACCAGTTAACTCAAAGACTTTATCAATTTGATCGACGGCAACAAAAACAGACATAGTTAATTTTGGGGTTAGAGTTCGGGCGTTAGGGATTAGGGGAGCAGAGATATGTTTATTGGGTAGTCGCTAGTTCTTACTTCTGTTCTTCTGGGACAATTCTTGTCTGCAACCAAGCCATAAACTTATCTAGCAGCAGACCAACAATGCCTATGTATACTAGAGCTAAAATCACTTCACTGACATTGTTATTTTGATAGGCATCCCAGATAAAAAAGCCAATTCCGACAATACCGGACATCACAATTTCTGCGGCGATAATCGCTAGCCAAGCCAAGCCAATTGCAATTCTTAAACCTGTAAAAATATATGGTAAAGCAGCAGGAATGAGAATATTAAAGAAATATTCTTTGCGGTTAAGTTGCAGAACTTTGGAGACGTTGTTGTAATCTTGGGGAATTTGCTTAACTCCCACTGCTGTATTAATTAAGATTGGCCAAATAGCTGTAATGAAAATTACAAAAAGGGCAGCTGGTTCGTTTTGTCGTAAAGCTGCTAAAGAAATAGGAACCCAAGCCAAAGGTGGTACAGTTCGTAATAGTTGGAAAAGCGGATCTAAAGCCTTGGACATTAATTTGCTTGTACCAATTAAGATGCCCAAGCCAATACCAACAATTGCTGCTAGGGTGTAACTTATCGCTACTCGTTGCAAACTGGCGAGAATCTGCCAAAATAAACCTTTATCTAGACCGCCTTTATCATAAAAGGGGTACAGAATCAATGTCCAGGTATCTTGAACTACCTGGATTGGTCCTGGTAGTGTAGCTCCCGGAGTCCAGGCAAACAACTGCCATAAAGCTAGAAAAATTAGGAGCGCTACAATCGGAGGTATCAGGTCAGGATATTGCTTCTTCAGGCGGGACGCCCAGCCATTATTGGCGATACTTCTAGCAGGACGTCTCGGAAGTGTGGTCATTGAAAGTGTTCTCCTCTTTTGGTATGTAGTTAATAAGTGTTGAAGTTTACTGTTAGTCGTTACTAGGTTTATATTTTGTTAAGATTTTAGAGCGATCGCGTCACTGAAAATCAAAAATCTTAAATCAGAAATTAAAATTAACAACTAACAGTAGAAGATGCTTTTAGACGCTTGCTTTCTTAATTTTTAAGCTCTTCAGGTAAGCAGCTGGATTTTCGGGATCGAACTTAATCCCATCAAAAAATGTTTCAACACCACGAGATGTACTTGTAGGAATATCCGCAGCAGCAATTCCTGCTTCTTTTGCCGCTTCTTTCCAAATATCTTCGCGGTTAACTTGATCAATGATCGCCTTAGCATTCGTTAAAGTATCTGGAGGCAAAAATCCCCAACGGACGCTTTCAGTTAAGAACCAAAGATCGTGACTCTTGTAAGGATAGGAAACGCTACCTTTTTCATCTTTCCAGTACAACACCGCCATTGATCGATCATCAACAGTGCGATCGCCCATGTTGTACTTGCCCTGGAATGGCTCTAGCAAGACCGCCTCGGGAACGTTGAAGTAATTGCGTCCGGAAAGAATTTTCGCTGCCTCTTGGCGGTTGTCAAAATTATCCAACCACTGCTGGGCTTCCATAATACCTTTCAATATTGCTTTAGTTGCCTTGGGATTTTTGTCAACCCAATCTGCTCTCATCGCAAAGTATTCTTCGGGGTGATTCTTCCACATTTCTGCTGTTAATGCCGCCATGAAGCCAATTTTGTCTGTGACAATGCGGAAGGGCCAAGGATCACCGGTACTGAAGGCATCCATCGTCCCTGTTTTCATATTTGCTACAGTCTGAGCAGCTGGCACTGTGAGCAACTTCACTTCACTATCGGGATTAATCCCGCCTGCTGCCAACCAGTAACGAATCCAGAAATCTTGGTTAACCTGGGGAAAGGTGTATGCGGCGGTAAAGTCAGTACCTGCGCTTTTTAGCTGACCAAATAAAGACTTTGCCCCAGCAAGGTTCAAACCAACACCCTTGCCTTGGTGCTTGCTAGCGATCGCAATTCCATTACCTTGAGTATTCAACTGCGCCAGCACGTACATGGGAATTTTTTGGTTGCCCTTAGTAATTCGCCCTTCCGTAATTAGATGCGGCATCGGCATCTGCCATTGACCGCCATCTATGCCACCACCAGCAGACCCAATTTCTACGTTGTCCCTTGCCGAACCCCAGTTAGCTTGTTTGGCGACATCTACATCGGTCATGCCGTACTTGGCGAAAAAGCCTTTTTCCTTAGCAATAATTAAAGGAGCCGCTTCCACAATCGGGATGTATCCCAGCTTAACTGTAGTAGTTTCTGGTGCTTGTTCTGGACTAACGTTTGCATTAGTTGTCGTAACCTGTTGTACATTTGTGGTGCCGGAGCCATCGGGGGGATTTCCTAAGCAGCCTTTGAGCAACACAGAACCCACAGCAGAGGCTCCAACAGTCACAATGAATTTGCGGCGAGAAAATTGATTTGAAAAGCTCATAATATCTCCTAATAACTAATTCGATTCCTATCTCTTATGCAGGTGCTAAAGGCATAAAAAGATTAGTGGCGAAAAGTGATGCGCTAATGAGAGCCAGAAAACTGCTGTGTTTTGCGTGGGCTATAAGCTGGGCTTAACTCTCGATAGCTACGAATATAAAAAGACTCAGGCGTTAAAAACGCACAATGTCCTTAAGTGATCTCCGTTACCGACGGCAAGTATTATCCTACCGCGCTTCCGGTTGTTATAGAGAATACCCCAGTGTAATTATAGAAACAAGCTATTAATCTTAATAGTTTTAATAGATGATATCTATGGTTATCTATTGTTTATTCAATTCTGGAAAAATTTGAGTCTAAAGTCCTTTATTTCAAAGGTTTTGTTCTCATTCAGCCTTGGAAGTAAAGCGCGGGGATCATGAGAATTTAGGCAAACAAGTAATAGAAGAAATCTATATTTAAAAATTAATGATAGACTTCATCTATGCTTGTTTTAGAGGAATGGATGTTGAAGCACGCAACTCTTCATCAGCTAAAAGTATTTGAAGCGATCGCTAGATCCGGTAGCTTTACAAAGGCTGCCGAGGAAATGTTTTTAAGTCAACCTACTGTCTCTCAGCAAATTAAGCAGCTCACAAAAGCAGTGGGTATGCCGTTATTCGAGCAAATAGGTAAGCGCCTTTACCTTACTGATGCTGGGAAGGAAGTGTTGATCGCTTGTAAGGATATTTCAGAAAAGTTGTCTCAATTAGATATGACTTTGGCAGACTTGAAGGGGTTAAAGCAGGGAAATCTACGATTGGCTGTAATTACAACTGCTAAATATTTTGTGCCGCGTTTACTAGGACAGTTTCGTCACCGTTATCCTGGGATTAGAGTTTCTCTGCAAGTTACAAACCGCAAGCAGGTACTAGACCGCCTCAGCGAAAATATTGACGATCTTTATATCCTTGGACAACCACCAGAAGACCTTGATATTAACCTGCGTCCGATTTTAGAAAATGCCTTGGTAGCGATCGCACCGTCCGATCATCCCTTAGCTAAAGAGAAAAATATCCCCCTACAACGCCTTGCCGAAGAACCTTTTATTATGCGTGAACCTGGTTCAGGGACACGCATAGCAGTGGAACGTTTCTTTGAAGAGAACAGGGTAGACATTAATGTTGAGATGGAGATTGGCAGTAATGAAGCTATCAAACACGCGATTGTCGGTGGTTTAGGAATATCAGTGTTATCACGCCATGTTTTAGCACTTGAAGGCACAAGAGGACCACTGACAATTCTGGATGTTGAAGGCTTGCCTATTCAACGCCATTGGTACATTGTCTATCCAGCCAGCAAGCAACTTTCCGTTGTCGCCAGCACTTTTCTGGAATATCTGCTAGATGAAGGCAAGCAGATTGTGACTCAAATAGATTTAGAGCTGACTCAAAGCTAGAAATTAGCTGCAGCTCTCGTGTAATTTGAACGTCAAAGCAAAACTTAATTCAGTATCATAGATTGAATCTATAATACTCATAAAAATCATCAGCTTTCATCTATAAAACTTTCAAGTTACTATTCATTGTGTTTCGGGTGAACGTGCTAGCTTTTCCCATAAGGCATTGCAAAAATGTTTTGCCAGAAAAAATAAATACTCCTATGCAGATTTTTGATATTAGCTCTTATTTCAGCTACTTCTTAAGCCAATCCCCGCAATCAAGATTGACTCAAAGAAGTTGCAATTAGACAAACACACCCGAGACAAAATCTAGAAACCCAAAGTAATTTAGGAGAAAAAAAGTAATGTTTCAGTTAGCTGTAATGAGCTTTGTGTCTATTTATTTCACGATACTTTTACTCGGATTTCTACTTCGCACTTTTCTAATTGGTAGCTTCAATCCGACAACAAAATTTATGTGACGACATATAGCTGCTTGTTGAATATTAATTGCAGCCATGTGTAAGTTTAGTGTTAGTGGTTATTACATTAAAGATTGAACATACTTCAGGATTATCTGAACATTTTCATTCAAAGGATCAACCGCATCGATAGTTAGGTATTGTCCTTCATCAGCAGACCAAACTTCACGAGTAGCACGCATTGATTCTACATGACTCCAACCAACAGTGTCATGCCAGCCGGGAATACCCCGCTTTCGCCCCTCGACTCGTCTACGATGTAGGACTATATCTGAGCAAATTGTTTCAATGCCGTAAAATGCTGCGCTGTAGGATTGCGCTAAATTCTGCCAGCGTTTTCTTTCGGAAACGGTATTAGCAGGAGTGTCCAAAATAGCTGATTGTCCTAACATTAGTTGGCGTTGGATTAGCATTGTGAGTAGTGCTTCAGCCGTTGTGCTGTAATCCTGCTTTTGAACCCGCAAGTTAGATAGTAGCATTGCTCCAAGTACCCAGTCCAGCGAGAATACAGGTATATGCAATGTACGGGCAATATCTTCTGATAGAGTGCTTTTGCCAGTCCCAGGAATACCAGAAAATAGAATTAGTTTCATGTATTCATGAGTTAAGTTAACAGGATAATAGGCTGTCAGGCTAGCTGCAATTCCTTGAATTGCCTGCTATAGAAGATGCTGAGATGTCCTGCTAAAGACTTGAAACTGCTGAAATTTAATGTAGCTGAAAACACTGTAGAACTTTGCTTACTCCTCTTGCGTCATCAGGATAAGTATTTAATTGAAAACGATATGATCACCTGGAGACGTGCCGCTACATCTACTATGTTTTCGGCACTGTTTGTCACAGTAATGGCAGGCAGGATGCTTACTCTACAAGCCCAATTAACAAAACCAGTGCTGCCAAAAACTCCGCCTAACATCTTGTTAAAAGTAGAACGTCAAGCGGGAAATTGTCCCCAAACAGTTGGGCTTTGGACTGCGTTTCGTTACTACGAAGGCGGTGGAGAACACGCCGTTATTGCTGATACTTGGGCGATCGCCCAACGCGCCCAAATTACAACTTCCGGTAAAAAGTTTGTGGAATACAAAGCACCGTTGAGAACAGATTTTACTACTTGCGTTGGTCAGGCGAAAGCTAATGACTATCCTTATCAGTTGCAGTTTGGTAAAGGTAATGTTGCTTTTACAGTAAAATTACCGCCGGATACTGCTGCTAATCCTTCTGTAATTACAGCAAAAAGTATCCTCGGTGCGCGTCCTTTTGTGAGGTGGGCGATCGCTGACTAAACTGCGTCACTTAAGCGGGTAGTCGGACGGCTTTGATACATATCTTGAAAAACCTGCACAGCACATACAAAAGCAACAAGCGCAATTACTCCTAAAGGTAATAAACCTCTGCCAAAAATTGCAATTATTAATAACACAGCCGCCGCGCCACTACGGTATTTAGTACGGATTTTGCAATAGCGAATAACTCCAGTACGGTGCAGAATTCCCAAAGCAAGAAAGCACAGCGCCACTGCACCACAAATCAGCCAACGGTAGTTATCAGATAGTGCTACATTAGCATCACTGGCGACAACGAGTTCTACGCCAACTCCAGTAGCAGCAATGCCAATAACAAGCGGTAGATGCGTGTAAAGCCAAATATTCATTAAAGCGGCGCGTCCGTCGGTGCGGGCATTACGAATTGGTGCGCCCCCAACATTGTCAAAGTATACCCACCACAAGCAAAAAGCAATACCTAAACCAAACGCAGCAGCGATCGCACTCTCGATATCCCATTTCTGCTCGGCAACACCATCAACTACAGCAATAATCGCTTCCCCTAAAACAATGATTGTAAATAACCCAAAGCGCTCTGGCAAATGTCCAGCGTGGGGGGGTAGTCCGACAACTAATTTACTGGCTGTCAGTGGGGTAGCAAAGTCAACGATTAATCCTAAACCCCAAAGCCCAAAACGCCACTCAAGCGGCACAAATGCTGAGACTAACCACAAAGTAGCAGCGATCGCAAAACCTTGGGCGTAGCGAGTCGCTAACGGACGGGCGGCGGTAATGTGCTTTGCCGCGCGCAGGTATTCGATTACAAGTAAAATCCTGCCAGCAGCATAAGCGAGGGCAAAACCAGCTGAACTTTCACTCAAGCCATCATGTATGTTTATTGCCAAAGCAGCGATCGCCAGCATCTGCATCCCAGTCAGTAGCCGATGTCCTACGTCATCGCTATCAAAGCGATTGGCATAGAACGTAGTACCAATCCATGCCCACCAAACAGGTATAAACAAAACTACAAAGCCGAACAATCCTGATAAGGAAACATGATCGTGAAGATTGTGAGCAAGTTGGGATATGGCAACGACAAACACCAAATCATAGAAAAGTTCTAGCCAAGTAGCATGGCGGTGTTCTTCACTGCCTTCACCAATTCGCAACTGCGGAGGTTGCAACCAGCTTGTCATTTGTGTATTACCTCAGTGTCTATTTATAGTAATGTAGCTGGCGATCGCGCTATGTTACGGGACGCTTTTTAATAGTTAAAAAAGCAACGATCGCACTCAACAGCGCCAGTCCCACGGCAATGAACATGAGTAAGCGAAAACTATCTACAAATGATTCAGCGATCGCTTGCGAAAGTATTGTTCTTACCTGGTTACTAACTCCCGCCGGAACTTCTGCACCAGCTAGTTTAATGCGTTCTTGGTCAAGTAGTTTTAACACTTGATGCGGTATTTCTAGCCCTACTAAGCGCTGATCTAGGTTGTGGTTAAAGGTTCTTAGGGCAATAATACTTAAAAGGGCGATCGCTAATAAGCCAGCCGTCCGAGAAACAGCATTGTTAATCCCAGAAGCAATTCCAGCTTGACTCACCTTAACTGCACCCATCACAGTAGTCGTTAAAGGCGCAACGCTAATTGCCATACCTACACCCAGTACCGAGATCGCCGGAAAAAACGTTGTCCAGTAACTACCGCCAATTGAAGGCAGGGCAAACAAGCCAAAGCCAACAGCAGCAATAACAGGACCAATCGTCAGTGGTAATTTAGCACCGTAGTGACTAATTAACCCCCCCGACCAGCGCGACAGCAAAAACATAATTAAAATAAAAGGTAAAAAGGCAGCGCCAGCAGCAGTAGCAGAGTAATTTTGCACCTGAATTAAATTGAAGGGCAAAAAAAATAACACTCCGCCCAAAGCTGCATACAACAGCAAAGTCAGTAAATTTGCACCGCTAAAGGTACGCGATTTAAATAGAGATAGCGGCATCATCGGGTTGCGGCTGTTAGCTTCTACAAAAATAAACGCGCTCAAGATAATTACGCCACCTACAATGCTGCTCATTACAAGCGGATGCAGTAGTCCCAGGTTAGAGGATTCAATTAGCCCAAACACGAGCATCCCCAAACCAAGAGTTGCTAGCAGCGCCCCCCACAAGTCAAGCCTACCAGAATTTTCTGCGTCACGGCTTTCAGGGACACGCCAGAACACAATACCCAATACAACTACTGCCAGTGGCACATTCAGAAAAAAGATCCAGCGCCAAGAAGCATTTTCAACTAGCCAGCCGCCTAGAACCGGACCAAGTGCGGAAGTAATTGCCGTGAAGCCTGACCAAGTACCAATCGCTCGTCCTCGCTGTTCACCGCTAAATGAAGCGCTTATAATTGCTAGGCTTCCTGGTACTAACAGTGCGCCGCCAATACCTTGCACTGCGCGGGCAATAATTAATTGATTGACATTTGACGATAGTCCGCACCAAATCGAGGCTAGGGCAAATAAGGCAACACCATAAGCAAAGATCCGTCGCCGCCCAAAGCGATCGCCCAATGAGCCGCCGACTAAAATTAATGCCGCTAAGAATAAAGCATACGCTTCCACGATCCACTGCACATCTGTAACTGTTGCCGAAAGCGTTGTTTGCAGCGTTGGTAATGCCACATTCACAACAGTTCCATCAATTACAGCCATACTCGATCCCAGGATCGTTGCTGCTAGTATCCACTTTCTAGCATTTTTGGTGCAAGGGGCTGTGCATGGTGCGGCACGAATCACTCCCTCATCACATGGCGGCTTAATAATGTTAGCCATTTTTTATTTTCCTTACCCTGGGTAACAGATTACCGCCTCTGTCACGATTTGAGCTATTTTTAGGAGAATACTAAAAGGGACTGGGGATTAGGGATTGGCGATTGGGTAATCAGCCCAGCAAATTTCCGAGATTGAGTAGTGATAGTTTAGTAGGAGAGGTAATGTGACACCAGAAAAATCCGGATTAGGAGAACAAGCGCTTAACAAAATAGCAGAAATAGCGCTTGCTAGCCAACTGGGAGAAGTGGAACGACTAGAAGTTCAAGTTAAGACTGATTTAAATAAACTTGCTCATGGAGAAGTTGAGGCGATCGCTATTAATATTAACGGTCTAGTCATGCAGCACGAACTAAGAGTAGAAGAAATGCAGCTACAGCTTGATTCTGTTACCGTCAAGCCTTTTAGTGCGCTTCTTGGCAAAATTGTCTTAACCCAACCATGCAAAGGAACAGCTTCCATTGTTATTAATGAAGATGCTTTCAATCATGCAGTAAATTCCAAATCTTTCAATAATCTACACCCAATACAAGATTATCTTAATAATCAAGAAGTAGAAATTAATGTCCAGCAAGTAAAGTGTTTACTAACAGATGGCAATATAGTTTTTAATTTCCAACTTTTAGTTACTGGTGAATCTTTACTCTCAGTTTTCACAGCTACACTGGGAATTGATGCTAATGGAGAAATTAAACTTCAAGATATCCAATATTTAAATGGTAAAGAACTTACCCCAAAATTAATACTAGCTTTGAACGCACAATTAAACGAAATTTTAAGCTTACAAAAGTTTGCCCAAATGGGAATGTTATTACAAATTGATCAAATTGATATTACATCAGGTAAGTTAACTTTGCTAAGTAACGCTTATATTGACCAA